>Ga0256407_10007251_pt1 | contig 16794 bp, 10 predicted proteins | sample RumenRJG_04DNA_FD_193489 | JGI IMG/M metagenome (GOLD analysis project Ga0256407, IMG submission 193489) | Bovine rumen microbial communities from Lethbridge, Alberta, Canada - RJG_04 | ecosystem: Host-associated > Mammals > Digestive system > Stomach > Rumen | place: Canada: Alberta...
TTGCTGATGGAGCAGGTAATGGCGCCCAGTTGGAAGTTCAAAACAGCAATGGATGATGAAAAGGAACCTAATGATGACCTGACTCATACCATTGTAGTGGAAGGATTGAAGCCACTTTCGAGTGCGAAAACCAAAACCATCGTGGAAAGTCAACTCGATGATTTGAAGGCTGCTATTCTGCAAGACGATATGGTGGTGAAAGCGCTTAGTGGTTCAACTACTGCAGAGACCATAACCCAGCACTTAATACCCAAAGTGATTAGAGAACGGTATCCAGACTTAAGCGATGATGAGATTGAAGAGATTCGTCAACGAGTATTGCTTGATACAATTATAAAAGGCAATGATATTGTAGACGAGAAAGGTAATCCTATTTCTACAATTACAGGTAATGATGAAGAACAACCCAGTGAAGGAAATAGGATCATCAAGATTGCTAACAGATTTATCAATATAGATAAGTTGAGTATAAATCTGATAGATACGATTAATCCCTTCCAGCGTGCTTATGAGGTGATTTCGAAATCTGTTGATGCCAAGACGCTGAAAGTCATCCAAGACACCATAGCTGAGCAGAAGTACGATATGACGTTAGAGCAGGCCATCACACTCTTCAAGGGACCTCTGAAAGAATATGTGGCTGCACATGATGGTAAGGTTCCGTCTGTGGATGATCCAGACTTTAAGGTGAGGGAATTGGCAATAGCATATCAGAAAATAAAGAATGAGAAAATCCGCCACATGATGGGCTTAGATTATGAGGGATAGCGTATGGAATGGCCAGAGGAATTGGTAAAGTTGTTTGATGATCCACTATTAGAAGGTGTTCGCCCCAAGGCACCTGCGCCTACTGCTAATGATAGGATGCAACAGAAGTTAGCAGAAGTGAACGACTGGATTGTCAAAAACGGCAAGGAGCCACAAAAAGATGGTGACTTGAAAGAGAAATTGATGTATGCATCGTTAACGGCATTAAAGGAAAAAGGGTTATGGACATAGATAAAGAATTAGAGGCAATCTTTGATGATCCCCTATTGAAGATGAGCAAAGAAGAGGAACAACTATTCGACATTCCAAAAGATATGCGAAGAGTTATTGCTAAGAAAAAGGCCGACTATGTAGCCCAACATAAGCTTTGTGATGACTTCGAAAAGTATAAACCCCTATTTGAGAAAGTACATTTTGAACTAAAACAAGGGAAACGCTCGTTGGTTAAAATCACCAAAACTGCAACACTAACCGCTGGTAGATTCTATTATGTAAGTGGACAGATGCTTTTGTTGGAGAAGATAGGCGAGTTGAAAAAGAGTAGCAACTTCCTACCTGATGCCAGAACACGTTGTATATACGAGAATGGTACAGAATCGGACATTCTATTACAGACACTTCGTAAGAATGTTGTAGGCGATGGCTATGCCATTTCTGAACTACAGGAAGAATCTGACGGTCAATTCTTTAGCAATGCAGATATTACTGCAGATGACAATGTAACGGGCTATATTTATGTATTGTCTTCACTATCAGACGACCCTGCTGTAAAAGATATTAAAAACCTGTATAAAATAGGTTTTACAACGAATAGCGTTGAGCAGCGTATAGCTAACGCAGAAAATGATCCTACTTATCTAATGGCACCAGTAAAGATTGTTGCTACTTATAAAGTGGTGAATTTGAACTCTCAGAAGTTTGAGGATCTGGTGCATCAACTGCTAAAGCATGTACAGTTTCAGGTCACAGTATTCGATGATAAGGGAATTGAACATCAACCGCAAGAGTGGTTCGTTATACCCTTACCAGTGGTGGATGTGATTATTATGAAAATCATGGATGGCTCGATAGTTGGCTATACATATAACCCACAAATGGGATGTTTGGAGAAACGTATCGTCAAAACGAAGTCGACTTTTGACACTACTGGGCTAAAAGTACTGACACTTAACATCAAGAAGATATATTTCGATGAGATTTTGAGTGGTGCAAAAAAGATTGAGTATAGAGAACTGAAACAGACGACACTCAATAAATACACCTATGTTGATGAGGCTGACGGCAAGCGCTATCTGCGTCGTTATGATGCTCTGCGTCTATTTGTCGGTTACCATAAAGATAGAGAAAGTACCCTCGTACAAGTAACAGATACTACTTATAACAATGGTATAGTAGAATATCATTTAGGATTGATATTGGAGGTGATAAACAAGGAACGTATCAAAAAAAGGGGACTGGCACTGCCTTAACAACATTTTTTTGAGTAAAACGAAAATAATTACAGAAAAAATTTGCGGGATTCATATTTTCTTTGTACCTTTGCACCCGCATTTGAGCGAAAATGCTTTTCGGAAGTCCTGAAAAGGGAGCCGAGGAAGTTTGGGTGAGTGGCTGAAACCAGCAGTTTGCTAAACTGCCGTACGGGTTCCCGTACCGGGGGTTCGAATCCCCCAGCTTCCGCTTCCAATGAATTTTTGAGAGAGCACTGCCCGGTCGATTCATCTAATGGTTAGGATACAAGATTCTCAATCTTGGCATAGGGGTTCGATTCCCCTATCGACTACCAGAGGTACTTCTAAGGTAAAAAAGATTGTATAAGGGTCGATTGACTTCGCGGTCTATCTTCCTCGCGACTCGGCAAATTTCAAACTAATTTGATTTTGCGCTCGCTGCTCGGTCGATTCATCTAATGGTTAGGATACAAGATTCTCAATCTTGGCATAGGGGTTCGATTCCCCTATCGACTACCAAGCCTCCCATATTCAATATGAGGGGCTTTTTTATTTGACCTTTGTGGCCAGTGTGCAAGTTTTTCCACAGAATATTTGGCAATATCCCATTTTCTTCGTATTTTTGCAAATTGAACGAAAAGAAATCAAGATGAAACAACCCGTAATCATAGCCGGTCCCTGCGTGATAGAATCAAAGGAATTGCTTGACACAGTGGCAAGCAAACTGGTGAGTATCAATCATCAGCTGGGTACCAATATTATATTCAAGGCCTCATTTGACAAGGCCAACAGAACTTCCATCAGCTCGTTTCGCGGCCCTGGCATCGACAAAGGCCTGCAGATGCTGGCCGACGTGAAATCGAAGTACGGACTGCAGATACTCACCGACATACACGAAGCCTGGCAGGCAGAGCCAACGGGCGAGGTGGCCGACGTAATACAGATACCTGCTTTCCTCTGTCGGCAGACCGACCTGCTGGTAGCTGCCGCCAGAACAGGGAAGACGGTGAATATCAAGAAGGCACAGTTTCTGAGCGGACGAGATATGCGCTATCCCGTAGAGAAAGCAAAGGACAGCGGTGCCAGAGAAGTGTGGCTCACGGAGCGCGGCAACATGATGGGCTACGGCAACCTGGTAGTAGACTTCCGCAACATCAGCGATATGCTGGAGATAGTACCCACAGTGATTATGGACTGTACCCACAGCGTACAGCGACCGGATGCCAAAGGCGGCAAGACAGGAGGTGACCGCCGCTTCGTACCCTCAATGGCACTGGCAGCAAAAGCCTTTGGTGCCACAGGGTATTTCTTCGAGGTACACCCCACCCCAGACTCAGGATTGAGCGATGCAGCCAATATGCTGGAGCTCGATAAACTGGAGGACTTAGTAAAGAAAATCTTAGCATGACAACAAGAGAAACCGGCATACAAGCCATCAAGGACGAAGCCGAGGCTCTGCTCGACCTGATACCCAAGATGGACGGGCAGTTCGACCAGGCTGTAGAACTCATGTTCCACTGCAAGGGCAAGGTCATCGTCACCGGTGTAGGCAAGAGCGGACACATAGGCGCAAAGATTGCTGCCACACTGGCATCGACAGGCACCCCCTCGTTTTTCATCAATCCACTGGATGTCTATCATGGCGACCTGGGCGTGATGACCAAGGATGACGTGGTGATAGCCATTTCGAACTCAGGACAGACAGACGAGTTGCTGAGATTCATACCCATGGTGCTCCACACCAACATACCAATCATAGGCATGAGCGGAAATCCCCAATCACTCCTGGCAAAATACTCTACCTACCACCTCAACGTGGGGGTAAAGAAAGAGGCCTGTCCGCTGAACCTCGCTCCTACAAGTAGCACCACCGCCGCTCTGGCTATGGGCGACGCACTGGCCATAGCACTGATGCAGCGACGCAACTTCCAGCCGCAGGACTTCGCACACTTCCATCCGGGAGGAGAACTTGGCAAACGACTACTCACCACGGCTCAAGACGTGATGCGGAGCAACGATATGCCTATCCTCTCACCACAGACAAGTCTGGGAGAAGCCATCATGATAGTCAGTGAAGGAAAGCTGGGACTGGGCGTGGCAGAAGAGAACGGCAAAATAGCCGGACTGATTACCGACGGCGACATACGCCGAGCCATAGAACGGTGGAAGGCAGAGCTGTTTAACCACGTAGTGAGCGACATCATGACACGAACACCGAAAACAGTGACGGCAGACACCAAGATTACAGAGATACAACGCGTAATGCAGAAATACAAGATACACTCAGTACTCGTGGTCAACAAAGAGAACGAACTTCTGGGAGTGGTTGACCACTATTCATGCATGATATAAACTTCAGGCATAAAACATGAAAGCCAAACAATATATTATACTGCTGCTGATAATGATGCTGCCCTTGGCTGCAGCTTCTAACGACTATCTCTTCAAGTCGCTGGATGCCAGAAACGGACTGACATCAAGCCAGATCAACTGTATCGTCAAGGACTCGCGAGGATTCATGTGGATGGGAACGCCAGCAGGCCTCTATCGATTCGACGGCTATATCTTCAAACATTTCCAAACCGACTCACAAGACGGCTCGTCACTGCCTGACAGCTATATTGAGTCAATACAGGAAGCATACGACGGCACCCTGTGGGTCAAGACCCCAGTGGGATACTGCATCTACCATCCACGCTCAGAGACCTTTGAACGCGATATGCGACAGGTGTTTGCACGTCTGGGAATGAAAGACGTACCAGAAATCATATACATTGACAGAAAAAAGAACCTGTGGGGATTTATTCCAGGCCGTGGCGTGATAAGCTACAATATGCAACAGCAGCTGTTCTACGAGTTCCTGATTTCCGACCGCGGATCGCAGAGCATACCAGAAGGTCACATCTGTTCATTCGGCGAGTGCAAAGACGGCATCATCGGTGTCTATGATGACGGGCGAATGGTATGCCTCGACATGATGCACCAACAAAACGTAGTGTGGAGAAACTACGAGATGCAAGGACAGCGCAAGACCACCTCGCTACGCGTATTTGCCGACCAGATGGACAACCTGTGGCTCTACGGACAAGGCACACTCTTCCTCTACAGGAAAAGGGCTGGCACATGGGACACAAGTATCGGCACCAGCCTGGACTTGACTGGTGTCAATGCCGACCATGCCGTTTATGCAATAGGAGGCGACCGCAACGGTAATATCTGGCTGGGAACTAACAGCCCCTATCTGATGCGTATGAACGTAAACAGTCACGAGATTGAGAACGTGACTATACGCAGTCTGAACTCCTCCCGTCTGGCTGAGAACAACATGGGCGTGAGAAGTATCTATATCGACGATACCGACTTGCTGTGGATAGGAACGGCAAAATCAGGAGTCGCCTATATGGGACAGAACATCTACAAGTTTGAGTCGAAGCCTATAGGCGACATCACCGCGATGGCAGAAGACAGTACTGGGAATATCTATTACGGCACAAGCGACAAAGGAATCATAGGACAGGACTATCACTTGTCGAGCAAGCAAATCTCGGCATTGGCATTCACCAAAGACGGGAGCCTGTGGGTAGGATCTGTTCAAAACGGACTGACACGAATCAAGAACGGCAGCTCGAAAATCTATTCTGTAGCCAACGACAGCACGAAGCGCAGCATGATAGACGATCATATCAATGCACTCACGTCAGACAAGATGGGTAACCTATGGATTGCTACCGACGGAGGCCTGCAGATGTACAACCCACGTGTGGACCAGTTCTCGAACTATACCAAGGAAAATGGGAAAATCAGAGTCAACAACATCACCGCACTCCATTATTCCAAGAGCAACAAGATGCTCATCGGCACATCCGAAGGACTGATTGTGCTGAACATCTCGACCTCAGAGATGCGACTATACACCGGAAACTCCACAAACCTCACGAAATTCACTAACAATTACGTCACGCAAGTTTACGAGGACTCACACGGACTAATATGGATAGGTACACGCGAAGGCGTTAACATCTGGAACCCCTCCAGCGACAACCTTGACCGGCTAACAGAGAAAAACGGGCTGAGTAACAACAACATCTGCGGAATAGCAGAAGACAAAAGCGGAAATGTATGGTTATCGACCAGTAACGGTGCCAGCCGTGTGGTCTTGCAACGTAATACGGAAGACGACACATACAACTACGGCATTTACAACTACAACAGAAGCGACGGGCTGCAAAGCGACGAGTTTAATGTAGGAGCCATACTGATGACTCACGACGGCAATGTGATGATGGGCGGACTGAACGGTGTGAACTGGATACGTCCGAAGACCGTCGATGAAACAGCCACACTGCCACGCGTGATGCTTACACAGCTCTTCATTGGTGAGGAAGAAGTACAGGTGGGACAGAGATACGATGGCATCATCCCACTGACACAATCCATCAACGAGAGCTCAACCATTCACCTGAAAAGCCATCAGAACACCTTTACCATCAAATTCGCTGCAGGCAACTACAACCAAAGCGAGCACCTGCAGTTTATGTACGAGATGGAAGGCATAGACAACGACTGGCACAACGGCGATGCCATGAAACATGGCGTAACCTTTACAGACCTGTCACCAGGCACCTATAAGCTGCACGTGAAAGCCGTAGGCGATGACGGAGCAGTGAGCAATCAGGAACGTATCATCGAAATTATCATAGACCAACCCTGGTTCCTGCAATGGTGGATGATAGGTATCTATGCACTCATCGTTGTAGTCTTACTATATATATGGAAACAGGGCATAGACCAGATACGAGCCTTGATGAGGAAAAAGAACGCCATTATCAGTCAACTGGCTCAACAGAAAGAGGAAATCATGTCGGCCAGCGACGATTTGCGTCAGCCCATGTCGCGCATGACAACCATCATCATGAATCTTTCAGAAAAGGAAAGCACACTGGAAGAACGTGAACAGCTGAACACCCTGCACGCACAAATGCTGCAGATCATCACGCGAGTAAGCAATATGCAGACCGTGCTGGAAAACCCTGAGACAAGAGCCAAGAAGAAAGTAGAGCATCAGCTTGAGATGAATGCAAAGGGAGAGATGGCCATGCCAGATATACTGAACGACGAACTGACTTCTGAGATTCGCCCCTATCAGGCCGAACTGCCAACATCGAAATTCAGAGTAGTCTTTATCGACAGCAACGACGAGTTTATCAAGTTTGTCAACTCACGCATGAAGCTCATCTATGACTTCCATCCATATAACGATATCCGCAAGGCAGCCGAGGACATCGAGGCAATAGTCCCCAACCTGGTGATATGCAAGCAGGATATGCCGAAGATGACAGGCAGCGAACTATGCAACAATATCAAGATGCACCCATCACTAAACCGCATCAAGTTTGTGCTGATGACAGATACTAAACTCTCGGCCAAGGAGATGATAAGCCAAAACATCACTATGGGTGCCGACGATTATCTGGCAAAACCCTTCAATATGCAGGAAGCCGTTTTGAGATTCAACAAGCTCCTTGGCATTGGGCCAATAGAAATTAACAAAGACCTCATTGAGGGTGCTGAGACACGAGAACTGGAAGAACGCAACTCAAGTATGACCACAGCTACAGAGACCATTGACCTGGCTACCATTTCGTCTACCAACAACGAAGTAGTTGAGGACGAGCTGATGAAATCGCTTGCAGTAAAGATTGTGAGAACACACGGAGCCTCGGCAATGGAACAGAACTATGCCTTCACGGAAGACATCAACGAGATGAACGACAAGTTCAGTATGTCGGATAATATGGATCAGCAGTTACTCAACAGCATTGAGCAATACGTTCAGCAAAACATGAACAGAGGCACCATCAACCTTGAAGATATGGCACAGTCCATGGGAATGAGCATGAAGCCATTCTTCCAAAAGGTTCACGACCTGACTGGCAAGACACCGGCTGAGGTTGTTAGAGACCTCAGACTGCGCCATGCCTGCATACTGTTGCAACGCACAAACATCAATATGAATGAGTTAGCCACACACGTAGGATTTGCTACAGGCGATTATTTCATCAACCTCTTCAAAGAGCGTTTTGGAATGACACCGTCAGAATACAGGCTTAATTATCGAAGATGAACATACAAAACACGAGAATGATTGCAAAGATAGCTACGGCCGTACTGGTACTTTGCTTCAACGTCAACTTAACAGCTCAGGATAAAACTACTTCAGACACACTGATTTACAGGCAATTGTCTGAATATGGCATCAATTTCACCAACGACAACAGCGTCAGCCTGCTATACTCAGGACAGGAGAAATTCGATGATATGTTTGAGGCTATTCGCCAAGCTAAACACAGTGTCCACTTAGAGTATTTCAATTTCCGCAACGACTCTATCGCCATGCTACTCTTTGACGTGCTCAAGGAGAAGCGGAAACAGGGAATAGAAATACGAGCCATGTTCGACGGATTCGGCAACGACTCAAACAACCAGCCACTGAAAAAGACACACATCACAGCCCTGCGTAACGACAGCATCGACATCGTAGAGTTCGACCCTATTCGGTTCCCATGGGTCAACCATATCTGGCCACGTGACCATAGGAAGATAGTGATTATTGACGGAAAGGTGGCATATACAGGGGGAATGAACGTGGCCGACTACTATATCAACGGTACAGAGCAGGTGGGTGCATGGCGAGATATGCACTGCCGCTTAGAAGGCAGTGCTGTGAACGAACTACAGGATATATTCTGCCGTATATGGGAAAAAGCCACTGGTGAGCAACTGCTGTCGAAAGAAGAGTATTTCAGGGGTGGCGAGATGTCAGGAATGCACAACCTGAAACCAGACACCACAGCAAGCAGAGGACATAAACTTGTGGGCATCATCAACCGCGAACCACATACTACCAACGACGTGATGCGCTACTTCTATGTGAATGCCATCAACGACGCAAAGGACTCCATTCATATCATCAATCCCTACTTTACACTCATACCCAGCATCAAGAAAGCACTAAAGAAAGCTATTAAACGAGGCATTCAGGTAGATATCATGCTATCGGCAAAAAGCGATATTCCTCTGACACCCGACTGTGCATTCTACAATGCTCATAAACTAATGAAACGCGGAGCAAACGTATGGCTCTACCAACCGGGATTCCACCACTCGAAAATTATGATGGTAGATGGGCGTTTCTGCACTGTGGGCAGCACTAACCTGGATGCTCGCAGCACACGGTTCGACTACGAGGTGAATGCGGTCATCATAGACAGCCACACGACACGTGAGCTCGACAATATGTTTGAGCGCGACAAGAAAGAAAGCGTTTACCTGACACCAGAAAAATGGAAAGAATTCCGCACACCCTGGCAACGCTTTCGTGGATGGTTTGCACACCTGTTGCAACCTTTCCTTTAAACAGCGATGAGTGCGTCAAGCATCATGCGAATATCAATATCGGAAACATGATGCTGCTTCAGCAAGTCTGCATCGGTCTGCATAAGAGCTGTCTCCAACTTGTCAATATCCATGCCATCAAATGTCAGGTAGTGCTTGAAAGAATCGATAGCTGACAGTATATGACCTAAGAACCAATGACAATAGCCATCATACAGCACATCAAGAGGTGATACGGGGTCTTGATGCAACAGTCTCTCGTAGTGTTTTTGAGCCTCTTCCGCACGACCGCACGACAACAAGACCCAAGCCAACACACGCACCACGGCAACATCTTCAGAATGTAAATAATTCAGTTTGTATAGGAACTTGAGAGCCTGTTCTTCTTGATGCAGGTTTGCCAGGCAAATAGCAGCATTCAACTGGTAGGATTTTGACTCGGGCGAAAGCTCCAGCAGACGCTCATAGATTTCTAAGGCCTTATCATAATGGCCACAATGAAAATGGGCGCGAGCTAATCCTACCAAAGCCTTATTACTGACAGGATTCAAGCTGACAGCTTTCTTGAAACACTCCAATTCTTTGTCATTGTCAGAAGAATCACCCAGCAATGTACCCATCAGCATATAATACTGATAGTTTTGTCCTATAGACGTACAGTTCAGAAGCACCTGCATAGCCTCATCTTTTCTACCACGTTTCATCAGGAAGGCTCCTACCTCAGGGACACGCTTCTCAAGCTCACTGCCACGAAACAACTTATTGGCAAAAAACAGATAGCAGTCAGTACTACTGAACGGACTTGAGTACTGGCTCCGCACTGCGAACAAACGGAAGAAACGATAGAGATTCTGCAAATACATACGGCGAAGGAATGCAGGCGACTGACGCTCGTCAGCGGCGACCTCACCTCCTATAGGCATCGGCACAGCCTCACCGTCATCAACCATCTTGAGCATACTCGCCGGCAAATGACTGAGCACTTGCTCGAAAGCCAATACAAAAGAATACTTGTCGCTGTCGCAGAAGGCACCTATTTCAGTAATGGCATGAAGGAATTTTTTGCTTTTCACTTGATTCCATATTCCTGTAATAGCCGGATGATGCGTATAGAAAGGCACAAACCAGTTTGCCTCCCTTTCAAAGAAGGGGAAACGCTTCATTTGTGAGAATCCGGCAAAATAGATATCGGAACCCTGTTTCTGCATATCTGCCATCCGCTTCATGCTCTGCTCCATCTTCTCCATATCCCGTTCCGCAGCATCAGGATGGAGTATTTCCTCCAGGGTGTTTTCCTCTATCTCCTCCAGACCCTTGCTGGTCATCCTCATTCTGCTTCCATTCATGAGGTCAGGCATAATCTCTTTGCGAATCTTTTGCTCATCACTCTCCGCATCCATACAATAGAAGAGCTGCATCTGCAATTCCGTCAGTTCTTGTACACATTGTTCATTGTTGCAGATCTCAGCTATCTGACTGCGGATTTGCGGATATAAGGTATCAACATTTGAATCCAGCGTGAGCACCCACCCTACCAATGCCCGCTGACGAATATTCTGATCCACAGTCATGCTGTATACACGCATTAACGTCAGCAGCTTATTCACATCAAACGTACGCAGCAATGACATTGTGACTGCACTGACAATGAGTTGCTGATCATTCATGTCAATAGTGGGCGACAATAGCAACTCGTCATACGAGCGAGCCATGATATCACTCCAGGAATAATCTGTAAGAATAAAATCGAACAAACTGTTCATGAACTGCTGGTGAACTGAATCCAGGTTCTGACGCTTGGCACTTCTGATATGCTCAGGCTCCAGTTCCAGCATGGCCGTCTCTGCAACGTAATTCTCCAACCTACTCTTTATCAATGTCAGTCCCCAATCTGCCGATTGCTTGCGCGGACGCATATATAGTTGCTGCCAATAAGTATTTTCACGATATAGCAAATTGGTTTGGGTATCGGTGGTCAGAGCAAAAAGGCGATGCAACAACTGATTGTACACCTCTGTACGCTGAGCATCATCAATCCCACGCTGCCAATAGTCTGCCATCCGCAAGTAGTCACTTTTTATTGATGACAGTTTCTCACCTGACGGATGGTTGGAATCCGACAAGAAATAGTTCTCAAGAGCAGCGATGCTTGCACCTAGCCTACGCTGGCATAGTTTGCTGATAACAAGGGCTATATGTGGATTCGTTTTCTGCATACGTCATCATCATCGTTTCAGCCAAGTACGCGCTTTCTCGATATCGACCTCACGCGGCTGATGTGACACACTAAAATGAGTGGTAGAGAGCAACGAGTCGCCTGCATCGAACGAAACGCCACTCAGCCTACTCATGAACTCGCCGTAATAGGCAATACCACGACTATTTATCGTATCGCAAGCTTCATCATAAGCCTTCATCAAGCCTTCTACCTGTCGCTGGCGAAGAGTATCAAGCATAGCTGCCTCGCGCACCACGAGGGTTCCCATGCACACATCATTCCATCTGCTGTCGTACAGAAGCTCGGCTTTCAAGTCACGGGCAGCAGTAGCATAGGGCTCGGGCAGGAACATCGCGTCCATCACATGGGTCTTCATCATCATGTATCTCACATTGATATCATTAACCTGAATACGGAATACGTACTCGTTGACCATCTTCGTTGTATCAACCAACTGGTCGGCAAGCATCGCCGTAGCAGAATAGCGGGTCATTGCCACCATCTTATGTTCCAACTGACCAAGGCGCTTTATCTTGGAATTCCTATCAGCAAGTAATTGCCAATGAAGGTCTGTAGCAGTCAGGTAGCGAAGTGAGGTACCCTTAGACTTAAGATACTCCGTACGAACCAAATCGGAAGGCATCACATCTACCCATCCACTTTGAAAAGCAGTATCGCAATCCATGTGGGCATTAAATGGGTAAAGACTGATACTCACACCTTGTCTGTCAAACATCCCCTCGCTTTCTGCTACGAAAAGGGGAAGGCAGTCAATTGTTGGCGTTACGGCAACACGAAGGGATGCAGAATCGGCTTTCCACGAATCAAAGGGGTCGTCAACGGCCTGTTGCTGTTCATTACTATCGCTACAGGAAGTCACCAACGAAAGAAATCCTATGATAATTACTATGTAATACGCTATTTTTTTCATCGTAGCGCAAAAGTAATAAAAAGTTTTGTAACACGAAACATATTTCAGATAATTTTTGTACTTTTGCAATATAAAAAGATTAGCAAATGGCAAAAGACAAAATAGCTTACGTATGTGAGAACTGCGGTCAGGAGTCTCCTAAATGGATTGGCAAATGCCCTGCTTGTGGACGTTGGAATACATTCAAGGAAATAAAGGTAAGTGCTGATACGCCTAAGCAGATAGCCACATCAGCAGCAGCGAAAGCCGGTCATGCACTTCGTACGAACAGAGCCATGAAGCTCAGTGAGATCAGTAGCCACGATGACCCTCGCATTGATATGCATGATGACGAGCTGAACCGCGTGCTTGGTGGCGGTCTGGTACCAGGAAGCATCGTACTTCTTGGCGGTGAGCCAGGAATCGGAAAGTCCACGCTATCGCTACAAACCATGCTGCGCCTGACGGAAAAGCGCATCCTTTATATCAGTGGAGAGGAAAGTGCCCACCAGCTGAAAATGCGCGCTGACAGGATTCTTGGCAATATGCCAAGCCCAGAACACTTTACGATACTCTGTGAGAACTCGCTGGAGCATATTTTCGAACATATCAAGGAAGAGCAACCTGATCTGGTGGTCATCGACTCCATACAAACCATAGCTACCGAGGATGTAGAATCAAGTGCAGGCTCCATCGCCCAAGTGCGTGAATGCGCCTCTGCCCTCCTCCGCTTTGCCAAGACCAGCGGCGTACCTGTGATTCTTATCGGACATATCACAAAAGAAGGCACTCTGGCAGGCCCGAAAATCTTAGAGCATATCGTCGACACCGTCATACAGTTCGAGGGTGACCAGCATTATATGTACCGCATCCTGAGAAGCATCAAGAATCGCTTTGGAAGTACATCGGAACTGGGTATCTATGAGATGCAACAGAATGGACTCCGACAGGTTAGCAACCCTTCAGAGCTTCTGCTAACACAGGATCATGAAGGTCTGTCGGGCATTGCCATTTCAAGTGCCATAGAAGGATTACGCCCATTTCTTGTTGAGACGCAGGCCTTGGTATCTACAGCAGCCTATGGTACTCCACAGCGATCTGCTACCGGTTTCGACCAGCGTCGCCTCAATATGTTGCTTGCTGTATTAGAGAAGCGGGTCGGTTTCAAGTTGATACAGAAGGATGTATTTGTCAATATTGCCGGCGGTCTTAGGGTAACCGATTTGGCTATGGATCTCTCTGTAATAGCTGCCGTGCTTTCATCAAATGTAGATACGCCCATAGAGGCTGGATGGTGTATGGCAGGTGAAGTAGGCCTAAGTGGCGAGGTTCGCCCTGTCAACCGTATAGAGCAGCGAATTGCAGAGGCAGCAAAACTGGGATTTGCCCACATCATTGTACCAAAATACAATATGCAAGGATTAAACACAAGGAAATACAATATCGAGGTGCATCCTGTACGCAAAGTCGAAGAGGCTTTGCGCCTACTATTCGGATAAACAAGGTTTAGTAATTCTCGCGATATTCTCTCGGAGTCATCTTATACTGATGGAAGAAAGTTCCTATCAGATAATTCGGAGAATAGAATCCGCATTCTTCCGATATACGGGTTATTGATTTATCCGTGGTGGCAAGCATATTGGCAACACGCTCCAAACGAATGACCCTTGCCAGTTCACGAGGACTCTTATAGATATCTGCCATAATCAGTTCGTACAGCGAAACGACATCCATTCCTGCCACACCACTCAATTGAGCCATTGTCAATTCACCTTTCATGTGCTCTTGCACATAGGGCAGCAGAACCATCATCACACTGATGAACTCTGGATTGAGCTTTGCTTCTGAATTATCAGTCTCTTGACGATAGTCATCCTGAATGGGTGCAAACGAGTCGCTTGAGTATTCATTACAATGGTCTACAAATTGGCGTATCTTACGGATAATGTCACCTTCGCCTTGTTTCCTTAGCATACGCATACGCTCATTGCGCATATAATATACCAAATTGGCTATAGCCACCAGGAATATCACAATAGCCAGAATCCACAGCACACCTGTTGTCTGCCACCATGGTTGCGTCACTATGATTTCCCATTCAAACGGTTTGCCTGTCCACTGGTCTGGATACATAGAGGCCTGCAGTTCTAACACATATTTTCCTGGGGCGAGTGACAACAGGGGTATATGAAGCATACCCTTAGGGTCCACCCTACCACCGCTATTGAAGAATGAATAGTATTTCCAGTCATCATATTCTGCTAATCCCTGGATGCGAATCTTATAATAGGTCTGAAGAGGGCGGTAATAGTTCAATGCCGAGAAAGTCAACGAGGTAGAAGACAGATTACTGCTCAATGTGATGGTGCGGGCTCGCGACAATGCACGGTCAATAACAACATTTTCACCTATGTGATAATCCGGTCCTATCTCATTTCCGTTAATTCTCAAACTGATCAGTTTGGGGTAAAGAATATACGGATGGGGTGTGTTAACATCCTCTAAGTCATCAGGATTAAACAATACAAAATGGTCGATAGCCTGCATGACTATACGTCCATCAGGCAGCAATGCTCCTTTACAATTAACAAACGACTCGCAGGGAACACCGTCAATATCATTGAAACTATTCACAAAAGCCACATCCTCGCCATCGAAGCGCACGAATGAAATACCATTGGAAGTTGCAGCCCATATATGATGGTTCCTGTCTTCGACAACAGTATGTATTACATTATTATAGAAGCCGTTCTTTCTTGAAAACACGACTGGTTCCGATTGTGGAGTTTTATATAGGAATAGGCCCTGAGAAGTACCTATCCATGACCAGCTACGACTATCTACGAACATACAGTTTGCACGCAGGCCATGAAAATCTGTGATGTTCTGGTTTATTCCATCCATGGACTTCAAAAAAGCACTGGCTTCAGGTTGGTTGAATGAATACAACTGGAACGTCTGTTTCGAAGGACGGGCATATAGCACGCCGCGTTTCTCTGTTCCTATCCACATACCATCCTGACGGTCGAACGCTATCATATTGCATTTCGGCTGTACACTAAGTCCATCCGTAAGCACTAATTCAGAGTTCCACTTCATCTCTCCGCTCTTGATGTCATACACACCATACCCACAATCAGACGGCAGGTATATACAATCTTTATGAAGCGTCAGATGCTTGACATGATACGGGAAAGACTGAATAACAGTCCACTTCAACTGCTTCACATCGAAATGTAAGAAAACAGATTCGGTGTCTCCATTGCGCACCTGATAATAGCCGTCTTCGTAGCGCACAATCGCTGACGAGCGCAGGTAGCGCTGTGCCGTGTCCCAATCATAAGCCTTGCTCCTATGGATTGTTTTCCCGGTCTGCAAATCCAGTCCCACCTCTTCACCATTGTCATAGAAAGTCAGAAGCATATCATCAAACACATCCACATCCTGCAGATTCTGGTCACGAAGTACGTTATATGTATTCTTGTTGTCAACACCATAAAGTCCCTTGCTGGACAAGAGCCACACACCTCCTACAGAATCAACAAACAGGTCTTCCAAAGGTTCCTTACCGCCCAAATCACGTACCACACTATCCACATTGACGATGAACTCTTCCATCAGCAAGTCGACGCAAGTCAGAGAACGAGTATTCTTCAACCATATATGATGCTTACGGTCAAAATACAAGTGGTAGTTACCTTGGTAGCGGGGCAGTTGATATTGCATCTCATTACTTACTCCAATATGGCTGAACCTTGCTCCATTATAAAAATTCAAGTTTCCCAAGGTTGATATGACAATACGCCCAGTCTTGGTACAGATTACCACCTCGGCACTATTGTCAGCAAGTCCATCAGCAGCATTAATGACCTGGAAGACGCGTCCGTCAGAGGCCATCATGCACAAACTATGCAATAACAGGATTGTTAGGGTTAAGATTTTTGTTATTGATTTCATTTAACTTACTGATGATTCTGGCTACAAAATTACAAAATAAAGGTAATATCTGCAAGTTTTTGCCAAAAAAAAGAAGGAAAACACTTGTAAAATGA
>Ga0256407_10007252_pt1 | contig 16792 bp, 12 predicted proteins | sample RumenRJG_04DNA_FD_193489 | JGI IMG/M metagenome (GOLD analysis project Ga0256407, IMG submission 193489) | Bovine rumen microbial communities from Lethbridge, Alberta, Canada - RJG_04 | ecosystem: Host-associated > Mammals > Digestive system > Stomach > Rumen | place: Canada: Alberta...
CGGAAAGTCCAACTCTGTTACTGGCTCACCAGAAGCCCAGATAGCATTGTTCTCCTACCGTATATCCCATTTGACGGAACACTTGAAAAAGAACCGTAAAGATTATACTACCGCACGGTCGCTGACCCAGTTGGTAGGAAAACGCCGTGCCCTTCTGAACTATCTGTACGACCGCGACATCGAGCGCTATCGTGCCATTATCAAGGCCCTTGGCCTGCGCAGATAATTTCAGCAGAGCAAAAGATCTTGGTCCCCGTGAGGCAGTGCCCCGCGGGGATTTTTTTGTGCTATAGGAGAGCCACAGCGGGCGGCTATCCCCTGCGTGAGGTTTTCGATTTCCGTGGAGAACTCAACTTTTCAAGCGAGCCGAGTTCTTCGGGAGGCATGATTTCGCGTAGCGGTGTCATGACGAAATCGCGCTCCCACATAAGTGGATGAGGAATGGTGAGGTCGGGATAAGTGATGCGCCGGTGGTCGTAGAGCAAGATATCGATATCGATGACGCGGTCGTGATAGACGCCATTCTCCGATTTTTCGGTGCGTCCCAAATCCCGCTCTATCTTCTGGGTGGCAGTGAGCAGTTTTCGGGGCGACAGCGAGGTGTGGCAGCACACCACCGCATTGACGAAGGAGTTCTCCGACTCGAAGCCCCACGGCTGGGTAACATAAAGAGTTGATTGGCGAACGACATCGCCAACCAACTCTTTTATTATCTCAAGGGCCTGCCGGATATTGGACGGTTTGTCGCCCAAATTCGACCCCAGGCCCAGGTAAACAACGTGATTGTCAGTCATCGAGGATGAGCATGGCATCGCCGAAACATCCGAAGCGGTAGCCATTGTCGATGGCTTTCTGGTAGGCCTCCATCACCAAGTCGTAGCCGCCGAAGGCACAAGCCGACATGAGGAGCGTGGAGAGCGGATGGTAGAAATTGCAGACCATGGAGTCGGCCAGTGCGAACTCATAGGGAGGGAAGATGAACTTGTTGGTCCATCCCTCATACTCCTTGAGCAGTCCGTCGGTGCCCACGGCCGTCTCTGATGCCTTGGCCACGGTCGTTCCCACGGCGCAGATATGCTTTCCGGTGAGTTTGGCCTTGTTCACCACGTCGCAAGCCTCTTTTCCGATGAACATCTGCTCGGAGTCCATCTTATGCTTCGTGAGGTCCTCGACCTCGATATTGTGGAAGCACCCGAGCGCGCAGTGGAGGGTGACGAAAGCGAAATCGATGCCCTTGATCTCCATGCGCTTCAACAGTTCGCGGCTGAAGTGAAGGCCGGAGGCAGGAGCGGTGACGGCGCCCTCGTTCTTGGCGAAGATACACTGGAAGTTATCCATATCCTCGGGCATCACGGGACGATCTTTCACCCTCACCATCTTGGTCTTTCCGGGCTCGTTCTCATCGGGCACCTCTTTCTCCGACTCATGGTCGATGATGTAATGAGGCAGTGGGGCCGACCCCAGCGCATAAAGCTCGCGCTTGAACTTGTCGTGGGGGCAGTCGTAGAGGAACCTGAGGGTCCGGCCACGGCTGGTGGTGTTGTCGATGACCTCGGCCACCATTGTGCCGCTGTCGTCGAAGAAGAGTTTGTTGCCGATACGGATTTTCCTTGCCGGTTCTACGAGCACGTCCCAGAGACGGAGGTTCTCGTTGAGTTCGCGGAGCAGGAACACCTCGATTTTGGCATCTGTCTTCTCCTTGGTGCCATAAAGGCGTGCGGGAAACACCTTTGTATCGTTGAAGATAAAAGCATCGCCCTCGTCGAAATACTCGATAAGGTGCCTGAACTCAATGAACTGCGGTGTGCCGTCGTCGTTCAAGATGGGTTTTCCCTCCTCATCGGTGCGGTACATGTCGATGCGGTTGGACTTGCGGTGAAGCACCATCATCCTGCACTCATCGCGGTGGAATGTAGGATAGAGTGCGATTTGCTCTTCGGGCAATTTAAACTTGAATTGAGATAACTTCATATCTATCTAATCCTTTTTTATAAAATTCTTTTTATCCCTGACTGCTTCGTGACCTCCCGTTCAGCCCAGGCTATTCTCGAGCCACTGGGGGAAGTCGTCGAGCGTGATGGCCTCGTCGACGCGGTAGTCGCCCACCCTCGTGCGCCGAAGCGAGGTGAGGAAGGCGCCACTGTCGAGCGCCTGACCGATATCCCGGGCCAGAGCCCTGACGTAGGTGCCCTTTCCGCACACCACGCGGATGGAGAGCGTCATCTGCTCAGGAGAGAAGTCGAGCAGTTCGATCTCGTCGATATGCAAGGGTTTCGCCTTGAGCTGCACGTCGTGCCCCTTGCGCATAAGCAGGTAGGCCCTCTTGCCATCCACCTTGCAGGCAGAGAACTCGGGTGGCACCTGCATGATGTCGCCCACGAAGCGCGGCAGCATCTCCTCCACCAGCTCTCGGGTGATATGCTTGGTGGGATAGGTGAAATTGACCGTATGCTCACGGTCGTAACTGGGAGTGGTGGCTCCCAGTTGGAGCGTGGCCACATACTCCTTGGTGTCGGCCTGCAAACGGTCGATAAGCTTGGTGGCTTTCCCCGTGCAGAGCAGCAACACGCCAGTGGCCAGGGGGTCGAGCGTGCCGGCATGGCCCATCTTCACCCTTTTCACGCCCAGCCGGCGTGACACCAGGTATCTGACATGCGCCAGGGCACCGAAACTCGACATCCGGTAGGGTTTGTCGATGGGAATGATTACACCCTCGTTGAAATCCATCAATCTACCATGACTAAGGAATGACCAGTGAGCAGCAAGATGATGATGATGCCACCCACGATAATCCTATATATACCAAAGGCCTTGAATCCATATTTGGTGAGGAAGGCCACGAACCACTTCATGGCCAGCAAGGCCACGATGAAGGCCACCACGCATCCGAGGATGAGCATGGTGACATTGTGGGTAGAGGCCCATGAGGTATCCTCCTTGAAGAGGTCGAGCAGGTCGAGCAGCGTGGCTCCGGCCATGGTGGGCACGGCAAGGAAGAACGAGAACTCAGCCGCCTTCTTGCGAGAGAGTTTCTGGGCCATGCCACCCACAATGGTAGCCATGGAGCGCGACACGCCCGGAATGACAGAGATGCATTGGAACAGACCAATCTTGAAAGCCTTCTTCTCGTCGATATCGTCGCTGTCGACCTTGTTGAACAACCGGTCGCAGAAGAGCATGAACACGCCACCCAGCACGAGCATCACGGCCACCACCTCGACACTGTCGAGGAGCCAGTCGAGCACGCCCGACTTCTTGGCCAGCAGTCCGATGATCACGGCAGGCAGCACACCGATGAAGAGCAGCCAGTAGAACCTGAACTTATGGATGAGTTTCTGCAGGGGAGTGCTCCCCTTCGGGGCCGGTGTGTGATTGAGTTGGAAGAACTGTTTCCAGTAGAGGCATACCACCGACAAGATGGCACCAAACTGGATGATGAATGTGAAAGCGTGAACGAAAGGATCGCCCTGCTTAATGCCCAACAGGTTCTGTGTGATAATCATATGTCCTGTGGACGACACAGGCAGGAACTCGGTGAGGCCTTCTACAATGGCGATGATGATGGTTTCTAACCAAGTCATTTGCTCACCTCCTTCTTATTGTCGGTAGGCTGAAGATCAGTGCCATTCTGTTTTCCATCGTCCTTGGTGCGGTAGAGCACGCCATAGACCATTGAAACGAAACCAACAAAGCACACCACTGGCGCCACCTTGATGCGCATGGTGCTGAAGATATCGGGGTTGAAAGTGGTCGCATTCGACCCTGCTCCGCTCATCAGGATAAAACCCAGGATTACAATGACCATTCCGATGGCAAGCAGGATGAAATTCATTCGTCCGAAAGCCAGATTTCTCTTGTCCATGATTTGATTGAAAAGAAAATAAATGAAACTAAATCTTGTAGAGCTCACCAGCCTTCATCTTGAGGAACTTGTTGACCGAGAGCCAGGAGCAGATGGTGGTGATGATGACGCCCGCCAGAAGCACGGCAATGCCCGTGATGGCCATCACCTGCCATGTGAGCACCTCCTTCACCTCAGGATCGAAGCGGAAGAGGAAATAGAGGCCGGCAGCCAGCACGACGAGCGCGATGATGGCAGCCACGATGCCAAGGACAATGGCCTGCTTGATGAACGGCCGGCGGATGAATCCCCAGGATGCCCCCACCAGTTTCATGGTGTGGATATTGAAGCGACGGGCATAGATGCCCAATTTCACCGTGTTGTTGATGAGCACGAAAGAGACAATGAGCAGCAGACCTGCCAGCACCAGAAGCACGAGGCTCATACGGGCAAGCGTCTTGTTCACACTCTCCACAAGATCCTCAGGATAGCGTATCTCGGTGACCTTGGGTATCTTGGTCAGTTCGTCGGAAATCCACTTCAGCGAATCGTTGGTGGCATACTCGGCATTGAGTTGGAACTCAATCTGCGAGCCAAAGGGATTGGTGCCGGCAAACTCAGAGGGGTCGGTGCCCAGCACCTCTTTCTGCTCTTGAAGCACCTGCTCCTTGCTGATATACTCCAACTTGTTGATGTAGGGTTTGGTGACGAGTTTGTCGCAAAGCTGCTGTGCCTCGGGGTCGGTGATGTCTTCGCCCAACAGCATGGTGACGGTGAGGTTTTCCTTCACATATGACGACAAATTACGTGCCGTAAACACAGTAAGCACCACCATGCCCAAAAGAATGAGGACCATGGCCGTGCTGATGCACAAAGTAAACACCTGCAATCCTTGACGATTGCGGGTCTTGTTCTTATTTTTTCCCATTTTGCTGAAATGTAAATTGCAATCTACATTGGTTTTCGTTGAGGAGCGCCATACCCTGGCATCACTCCTGACGGCCAGGAAGGGTTACCCCTCTCAAAAGTTTGGTGCAAATTTACTAAATTTTCCTTGCCGTCACAACACTTTAACGACTATTAACGCAAGGGCAGCGGAAAAGAGCCTGCTTTTTGTTTTGCCGTTCACCGCTTTTTCGCTATCTTTGCATAATAAGCTGCACACCGGGGCGGAAGTCTCCGGCTTATTGACTGCAAGTCACTACTTATTTTATTTATGAGCACGATTATCTATCCCTCTCCCATCTTTGGTCCGGTGCACAGCCGAAGGCTGGGATTGTCGCTTGGCATCAACCTGATGCCATGCGATGGCAAAATATGCACTTTCGACTGTATCTACTGCGAATGCGGACTGAATGCCAGCCACCGGCCCAAAGCCCCACGTCCCACACGCGAGGAAGTGAGAGCACGCCTGCGCGAAACCCTCACTGCCATGGCGCAGCGTGGTGAGCGCCCCGACGTGCTGACCTTCGCCGGCAATGGCGAGCCCACCGCCCATCCCGACTTCGCAGGCATCATCGACGACACGATTGTCCTGCGCGACGAACTCGCTCCACAAGCCAAGGTGTCGGTGCTGAGCAATGCCACCTTTATCCACCGCGAGACGGTGAGGGCGGCACTGATGAAAGTGGACAACAACATCCAGAAACTCGACACCGTGGACATGGACTACATCCGCAGGGTGGACCGCCCGGTCAATCCCCACTACGACGTGGAGAAAATCGTGGAGCACATGAGGCTCTTCGAGGGCCACGTGGTGGTGCAGACCATGTTTATGAAAGGCAGCACCAGCACAGGGAGCGTGGACAACACCACCGACCGCTTCGTCACCCCGTGGTTCGCTGCCCTGCAACGCATCAGTCCGCGTGAGGTGATGATCTACACCATCGACCGCGAGACACCCATCAGCGGCCTGGAAAAGGCCACCCACGAGGAACTGGACCGCATCCGCGACCTCGTGCTGGGACTGGGCATTCGCTGCACCGCCTCATACTGAACCTGGAGACCAAAGAAAAACACCTGACAAGAATCATCACATACCTTACCAACTATGATGACCGAAAAGAACATCCATATCAACTACCTGCCAAGCATCAACTACGCCATCTGGAGCAATGGTGAGCAATGCCTCAACCTCTGCGAACTCACCAACGACAGTGACGACGACTGGCACGACATCACCGTACGCATCGAAGGCGAGATGCTCATCGCATCGGAATCGCGCATCGACATCATCCCCCGTGGCGCCATCGTGGCGGTGGAGAACCTGAGCATCACTCCTGACAGCGAGAAACTGCGCAAACTGACGGAGAGCTGCCCGACACAATTCACCCTCAAGGTGAAGTTGGGCGACGAGGAAGCCTTCGCCCACACCTACCCCATCCGCCTGCTCGCCTTCGACGAGTGGACCGGTGTCAACAAGAGGCCTGAGACCACCGCAGCCTTCATTCTTCCCAACTCAACGGCTCTCACCTCAGTGAAGATTGCCACGGCCAAGCACCTGGAACGCCTCACGGGATCGCCAGCGCTCGACGAGTACCAGACACAAGACCACAACCGCGTGCGCGCAATGGTGGCCTCGGTGTATGAGGCCCTCAGGGAGGAAGGCATCGTATACAGCACCCTGCCCGCCAGTTTTGAGGACACCGGCCAGCGCATCCGCCTTGCCGACAAAGTGCTCAGCGAAAAGACGGGCACCTGCGCCGACCTCTCGCTGCTGATGGCATCGGTGCTCGAAGGCATCGGCCTGCACACGATGATTGTGGTGATCAAAGGCCACATGATGGTGGGCTGCTGGCTGGTGGACCGCCGCTATCCCCAGATGATCTGCGACGACGTGAGTTTCCTCTCGAAGTCGGTGGCCGACGGTGTGAGCGAACTGGTGCTGGTGGAGGCCACCAAACTCACCGAGAAGAACGTGTCGTTCGAGCAAGCCGTGACCTCGGCCGAGGACACCATCCACAACAGGTCCGGCGACTTCATCATGGCCATCGACGTGCAGTCGTGCCGGCTGAACGGCATCCGCCCGATACCCACTACGGCCACCCAGGAGGAGCAAGAAGGGATAGCGCTCGACAACGCCACCACCGATGTGCGCGAACTGCGCCAGTATCAACTCACGGAGGAAGAGGAGCGCAAGCTCACCCGCCAGCAAATATGGGAGCGCAAGTTGCTCGACTTCTCGTTGCGCAACAACCTGCTCAACCTGCGCCGCGGCAAGCGCATGCTGCCCTTCGTCTCGTTCAATCTGGAGGAGTTGGAAGACCATCTGCAGGCCAAGGAAGACTTCAGCATCCTGCCTTTGCCCATCAAGAAAAGCCTGAGCGCCGACGAGGAAGGAATGTATGACTCTCGCCAATACCGCGATGAACTGGAGCAGTTTGCGCTCGAAGGAATCAAGCACAACCAGATTTACACTTTCTGCACCGAGGAGGAGTTGCAGACCGGCCTGAAAGGACTGTTCCGCGCCTCGCGCACCGCCCTTGAGGAGAACGGCGCCAACACCCTCTTCCTCGTGCTCGGCCTGATGAGATGGTATGAGACCGAGAAAAGCGTGAAAGCGCGCTACGCCCCGTTGCTGCTTGAGCCCGTGGACATCGTGAAGAAGAGCGGCAACAACTACCTGCTGCGCGTGAGAGAGGAAGACATCACCTTCAACACCACCCTGGTGGAGATGATGAGCCAGCAATACGACCTGCACATCACTGGCGTGAACCCGCTGCCCACCGACGACTCGGGCATCGACGTGCGCCAAGTGTTTTCCAGTGTGCGCGCCGTCATCAAGGACCGTCCCCGCTGGGACGTGGTGGAAGAGAGCATGCTGGGACTCTTCTCCTTCAGCAAGTTCGTGATGTGGAACGACATCCACAACAACGCCGACAAGATGCGCCAGAACCCCGTGGTGGAGAGTCTGATACAAAAGCGGTTGGTGAACGTGACCGACGGCTCGGTCACCGACACCCGGAAAGTGGATGGCAGCATCGCCCCCGGCAACTACGCCATCCCCGTAGACGTGGACTCATCGCAGTTGGAGGCCGTCATCGAGTCGGGCGAGGGACGCAGTTTCATCCTCTACGGTCCTCCGGGAACAGGCAAGAGCCAGACCATCACCAACATGATAGCCAACGCGCTCTTCAACAACCGGCGCGTGCTGTTCGTTGCCGAGAAGATGGCCGCCCTGGAAGTGGTGCAGAAACGTCTGGCCAAGATCGGCCTCGACCCGTTCTGTCTGGAGATGCACTCCAACAAGATGACGAAAGGCCACCTGCTGGAGCAATTGAAGAAAGCCCTCGACATCACCCGCCTGAAGTCGCCCCAAGAGTATGAGCAAGAGTCGAAAGCACTTTTCGAGGAGCGCAAGCAACTCATCAAATACGTCGAACTGCTGCACACGAAACAACCTTCAGGACTCTCACTCTACGACTATATCTCGCGCTATACCTCCGTGAGGAGCGAGGACATCCTCACCCCCACCCCTGCGTTCATCAGCGGCATCGACACTCAGCGCATCGCCGAGGCCGAGCGGGCCATCCAGGAACTGGCACCCGTATTTGCCATCACCGGTGCTCCCGGGCAGAATCCCCTCAACGGCCTGCTTATCACCGACCCCAGTTTCGATGCCCAACAGAAGACCACCCAACTGCTCTCCCAACTGAGCGCGCTATTGCCCAAGGCCATCCTGGCCATCCAGACGCTGAACACCGCCAACGGACTGAGCATCCCCAACACGGCAGCCGGGGCTCAATGGACAGAACAGTTTGTAGACGCCGTGAGCAAGACCCCTGCCGTGAACAAAGACATCCTGAGCATTGCTCTCGACAATGCCCTTGGCGAGCGCTGGCGCCAAACCATCGCCAAGGGGAAGGCACGCGACGAGGCCCGTACGGCTCTCACCCGCACCTACGCCCCCGAGATACTGCAGCTTGACGCGATGAAACTGGCCACCGACTGGAACAACGCATGCCAGAAATGGGCCATCCCCCGCATATTCGCCAAGAAGAATGTGGTGAAAGGACTCAAGGGATACCGCGCCGACGTGACCGCCGACGACATCCCCGCCCTCATCGAGAACCTGCAGAAATACCGCCGCATGACCAATGAACTGGCTCCCCAGCAAGCCGAGATGACCCGCATCTTCGGAATGCTGGCCACCCCAGGCAGCGAGCAATGGCAGAAGATGGAAGACAGCCTGCGCAACGCCACCCAAATACAGGAGATGGTGAGGCAGACCGGAGCCCCCACCGCCTATATCCCCCCACTCGACCGCTCCGCCACACTGGGAGTGGACGTGAGTGCCGTGCGACAAGTGAACTCGCTACTGCATGCCGCCGTGGCCTATTGTGCCCTGTCGCCCAAGGTGACCTTGGACACTGTGGTGCAGCGCCTGCCCCAGTGGCAAGTGAACATCGGCACGTCGCGCGACTGGTCGCAATGGTGCCTGCGCCGCAGGAAACTCCTCACCATGCACCTCATGCCCGTAGTCGACTACCTGGAGCAGGGGCACGACCAAGACGAGGCCCTCGAGGCAATGCAGCGCGGACTCTACAAGAAACTCGCGATGGACATTATCGACAACGACCCTGAACTGCAGGTTTTCAACGGCCTCATCTTCGAGGAGAAGATCGCCCACTACCGCGACAAGGCCAAGCAATTCCAGGAACTGACGAAACGAGCCCTCTACTGCATCCTGGCCTCACGCATCCCATCGCTGACGATAGAGGCCTCGCACAGTTCGGAGATAGGCACGCTGAAGCGCCTCATCAACTCAGGAGGCCGCGGCACCACCATCCGCCACATCATCGACCAGATACCCACGCTGCTGCCCAAGCTGTGCCCGTGTATGCTGATGAGCCCCATCTCGGTGGCACAGTATATCGACCTCGACCAAGAGAAGTTCGACATCGTGGTCTTCGACGAGGCCTCACAGATGCCTACCAGCGAGGCCGTGGGCGCCATAGCCCGTGGAAAGGCCCTCATCGTGGTGGGCGACCCGAAGCAGATGCCTCCGACAAGTTTCTTCACTACGACCAATGTGGACGAGAGCGAGGCCGAGAACGACGACATGGAGAGCATCCTGGACGACTGCATCACACTGTCGTTCCCCGACAACTACCTGACCTGGCACTACCGCAGCCGCCACGAGAGTCTGATCGCCTTCAGCAACTCACAATACTACGAAGGCAAGCTCTATACCTTCCCGTCGGCCGACGACCGCGCCTCGAAAGTGAGTCTGGTGAACATCGACGGCACCTACGACATGGGCAAGACCCGGTGCAACCGCTCCGAGGCCGAGGCCATCGTGAAAGAAGTGGTGCGCCGCCTGCGCGACCCCGAACTCTCGAAACTCAGCATCGGTATCGTATCGTTCAGCAAGGTGCAGCAAGACCTTATCGAGGACATCCTTGTGGAAGAACTGGGCAAAGACCCCGAGTTGGAGCGCAAGGCCTACGACTGCGAGGAGCCTATCTTCATCAAGAACCTGGAGAACGTGCAGGGCGACGAGCGCGACGTGATCCTGTTCTCGGTGGGCTATGGTCCCGACAAGAGTGGAAAGGTGTCGATGAACTTCGGTCCGCTCAACAACCAGGGCGGTGAGCGGCGCCTGAACGTGGCCGTGAGCCGTGCCCGCTACGAGATGGTGGTGTTCTCGACGCTTCGCGCCGAGCAGATCGACCTGAACCGCAGTCGCGCAAGAGGTGTGGAAGGCCTGAAGCGCTTCCTGGAGTTTGCCAAGAGTGGCCGCATGCCAGTGTCGTCGGCACAGATAGAGGAGGATACCGACCACACGGTTGTGAACTCCATCGCCGAGGAACTGCGAGCTCACGGCCATCAGGTGGACACCAAGGTGGGCCGTTCGAGATTCAAGATCGACCTGGCCGTTATCGACCCTCGCCAGAGCGACCGTTACCTGCTGGGCATCGTGTGCGATGGCACCAACTACTATGCGACGAAGACCCAGCGCGACCGCGAGATCTGTCAGCCTAGCGTACTGAAGGGATTGGGTTGGAACCTGCTCCGCGTATGGACCATCGACTGGTTCCTGAACCGGGAGAAGGTGCTCGACCGGATTCTCGACGAGATAGACCGACTGACGAAAGGGAAAGAAGACGCGCCGGCCTCTCAGGGCACCAATGCCACGGTGAGCAAGAAACCCGCACCGCTGGCATCGGCATCGGCCGCCAAGAAAGACGGAGAGGAGGCCACCGCCACGTCGAAAGAGACCGAGCAACAGAAACGTCTCTCGTCGATACCCTTCGACGTGAGCGAGGACGACCTGATCACCATCAAGAACGACAAGGAACTGCCCTACGACCTGGCCGACATCCCCATCAAATTGCAGGGTGCCACCCAGGAAGCCGTGTCGCTGCACCGCAGGCAAATCATCGGCGACCTCCAGACCATCATCCGCCGTGAGCAGCCTGTGACCTATGGCTATCTGCAGGAGCGCATCAAGAAAATCTACGGGCAGAGCCGTGTGAGCGAGCGACTGAAGCACATCATCGACAACGAGGTGTCGAAATCCTACATCGACCCATCGTCGAATCCCGACGACCCCACCATCTGGCAAGATGCCGACCATGCCCGCGGATATACCCAATACCGCAAGGCCAACGGCCGTGAGCCCGACCAGATCTGCACACTGGAAATCAAGAACCTGCTCAGGATGGCCGTGTCGCAGCAATTGTCGCTCTCGCACGAAGACCTGCTTCGCCAGGCTGCGAAATTGCTGGGCTTCGCCCGTCGCACACCACGTCTCGACAATGCTGTGGGCCGCGCCATCGACCAACTTTGCAACGAGGGATTCATGACCAACCAAGGTGGCACCATCACGATGCGCTGACGGAAGTGGATTCACCACGCAAAAGCACACTAAAAAAGGGCATCGGATTGACCGATGCCCTTTTCATATCTACTAAAAGAGAATGTTCAATTAAATCCAGCGCACGTAGCAGAAATCCTGTCGGTGAGGCAGTTTGTCGCTCTTGGGATACATACGTACAGCCGTCTTGTATGTGCCGGCCTCGTCGGGCTCAATATCGCACTCGAAGGTGTAGAGGTTGCCCTCCCTGCCGACGAGTTCGAAGGGATGAACGCTGGCGATGCGGTCCTCGCCCTTAGCATCGGGCTTGAGGATAACGAACTCGAGGCCCACGGCATCGTCGAGGCCTTGCTCGTCGATCACATACTTCACAGTGAACTCGGTACCGGTCTCTGCTGTATAGTCATTCAGGGTGCTTGACTTTGACACCACTGAGATGGCATCCCAGCGCTCGGCCACGGTCTCTTTCCAGAAAGCGATCTCCTTGGCCAGTTGGTTGCCATTGGCGTGCAACTTCTTCGAGCGCTCTGCCAGACGGCAGTAGAACTTCGAGTAGTAGTCGTCGAGCTGGCGCTTCATGGTGTAGTGAGGAGCGATGGTGGCGATGGAGTTCTTGATCACCTTTACCCAGCCCTCGCTATAGCCTTTGTCGCACTTGTCGTAGTAGAGCGGGATAATCTCATTCTCGAGCAAGCCGTAAATGGTGGCGGCGTCGAGCTGGTCTTGGTAACCCTGGTTCTCATAGGTGCGCTTCTCGGTGAGTGCCCATCCGGCACCCTCGCGGTAGCCCTCGAGCCACCATCCGTCGAGCACGGAGAGGTTGACCACACCATTCATCTCGGCCTTCTCGCCTGATGTGCCCGAAGCCTCGAGCGGACGGGTAGGCGTGTTCATCCAGATATCCACACCCGAGACGAGGCGGCGTGCAAGACGGAAGTCATAGTCCTCGAGGAAGATGATCTTGCCGAGGAACTCCGGACGCTGGCTGATCTCGAAGATACGCTTGATGAGACCCTGGCCGGCACCGTCGGCCGGGTGAGCCTTACCCGAGAAGATGAACTGCACGGGATGATCGGGATTATTGACAATCTTCGACAAGCGCTCAAGGTCGGTGAAGAGCAGGTGAGCACGCTTGTAAGTAGCGAAACGGCGGCAGAAACCAATCATCAGCGCATTGGGGTTGATCTTCTGGAGCAGGGATACCACACGTGAGGGGTCGCCCTGGTTCTTGAGCCATGTCTCGCGGAACTTGTCGCGGATATAGTCGACGAGCTTCTTCTTCAGTGCCATACGAGTGGCCCAGATTTCCTCATCGGGCACATTGTAGATGGCATGCCAGATTTTCTCGTTGCTCTGGTCGCCCATAAATTTCTTGTCGAAATACTTGGCATAGAGCTGACGCCACTCAGTGGCAGCCCAGCTTGGGAAGTGCACGCCATTGGTGACGTATCCCACATGGTTCTCCTCAGGATAGTAACCGTTCCAAATGGGAGCGAACATCTTCTGACTCACCCATCCGTGGAGCTTGCTCACGCCATTGACCTCCTGGCAAGTGTTGCAGGCGAAAATCGACATGCAGAAACGCTCGGAGTGGTCGTCGGGATTCTGGCGGCCCATGCCGATGAACTCATCCCATGTGATGCCGAGCAACTGGGGATAGCCACCCATATACTTTCCGAACATTCCCTCGTCGAAATAATCGTGACCGGCGGGCACGGGAGTGTGGACGGTATAGAGCGATGAGGCCCTCACCAGTTCGAGCGCCTGGTTGAACGTCAGGCCTTCGCGTACATAGTCGCAGAGGCGCTGCAGGTTGCAGAGTGCGGCATGTCCCTCGTTGCAATGATAGATCTCTTTCTGGATACCCAGTTTCTTGAGTGTGAGCATACCACCGATGCCGAGGAGGATCTCCTGCTTGAGCCTGTTCTCCCAATCGCCACCATAGAGAGAGTGGGTAATGGGCTTGTCGAACTCGGAGTTCATCTCATTGTCGGTATCGAGGAGGTAGAGGGGGATACGACCCACATTCACACGCCATACGTAGGCATGCACCTGATAGTTCATATAAGGCACGTCGACCACGAGGTAGTTGCCGTCGGCATCGAGCTGACGCTCGATAGGCAGCGAGTTGAAGTTCTGGGCCTCGTAGTTGGCTATCTGCTGGCCGTCCATGCTGAGCGACTGCTTGAAGTAGCCGAAGCGATAGAGGAAGCCCACGGCACACATGTCGACATTGCTGTCGGATGCCTCCTTGAGGTAGTCACCAGCGAGCATACCCAGACCACCAGAGTAGATCTTGAGCACTTGGTTGAGACCATACTCCATGCTGAAGTAAGCCACAGAGGGGCGTTTGCTATTGGGCTTGACATCCATATATGCGCGGAACTTCTTATACACGTCGTTCACGCACTTCATGATGGTCTTGTCTTTCTCAATTTCCTGTTTCCTGTCGTAGCTAAGGCGCTCAAGGAGCATCACGGGGTTGTGTCCCACCTCCTCGTAGAGGTCTTCATCGAGGCTTCTCCAAAGGTCTCTGGCCTCATAGTTCCATGCCCACCACATATTGTGGGCGAGTTCATCGAGACATTCCAACTGTTTGGGAAGTTTGGATTTCACCGTCACTTCCTTCCACTGAGGAACATTTGCATAATCTGCCTTAATTTTCATACTTGATAAAATATAAGTTTTAATTGTGTTCGCTTATTCTTTGTGAGGCTTTGCGCAATGCGATGTCGTAGGCCTCGTAATAATACTTGATGAAATGGCTCCAAAGCGCCTTTTTCGAGAGTTTGTCGGCATTGGCCCGGGCCTTTGCCACCTGCTCCTTGGTGAAAGCGGAGAATTCGGATACCGTGTCCTTGATATTGTCGGCCACCTCGGAGTAGTTGTAGTCGGTGCGGTGGATGACCTTCACGCCATCAATGATCTCGCTGACGCCACCATGCTCACTATTGGCCCACTGTCCGAAACCAGCCAGGTCGGTAGTGATGCAAGGTACCTTGAACGCCACTGCCTCGAGCGGTGTGTAGCCCCAAGGTTCATAATAGGAAGGATAGATGCAGAGATCATTTCCCAATATGAGGTCGTAATAGGACATATTGAACACCCCATCGTCGCCAGTAAGATAACAGGGAAGGAAAATCAGTTTCACATGGTCATCGGGGCGGTTCCACATATCGAGGAACTTGAGCATGCCCAGCACGTTGTCGTGCGACATGTTGTGGAGCCAGTGAGTGACCAGGGGGACCTCAAGAGGAGTGTTAAACTTTTTCGCACTTTCCAAGCGTTCCACAAGGTCTTTTCGGGGCTCTCCCACCCAACCTGGAACTTCGATAAAAGCCAATACTTGTTTCTTCAGATTCTTGTCGCGCAAGAGGCGGTTCATCGCCTCGATATATACATCCACGCCCTTGTTTCTGAACTCATATCGACCACTGGTCGAGACGATGAGCACATCATCGTCAAGGTCAGTGCCAATAAGGGCATTGGCCACATTGATGAGACGTTTTCTTGCCTGACGGCGCTTCTTGGTGAAATCTGCGCCCTTTGGAACGAAATCATTCTCGAAGCCATTGGGCAAAACCACATCCACGGGCTTGTCGAGCAGCTCGAGACACTCCTTTGCGGTAATATCGCTCACGGTTGTGAAACAGTCAACATTTTTGGCAGTTTGTTTCTCAATGGAATGCTTGCTTTGCATGTTGAGTTCGCCCGCCATCTGGTCGCCATTATAAGCGAAGAGATAATCGTAGAGAGGCTTGTTGTTGCCTGCTATGCTTCGTCCGATACTTGTGGCATGGGTAGTGAAAACGGTAGCGATTTGTGGCAGTCGGTGGCGGATATAGAGAAGTCCGAGACCCGTCATCCACTCATTGCCGTGATACACCACCTTGGTGTCCTGATTGAGATAGAAATGGTAGAAACTCTCCACCACCAATCCTGCGGCATAAGAGAACATGGAAGCCTCGTCGTAGTCGCCATAGGCGTGAAGACTGTCTACCTGGTAGAGTTCCCAAAGCATGGTGTAGATTTCATCTTTCCGGGTATAGTATTCTTCGAAATCCACCAGAATAGCAATAGGATTTCCTGGAACATTCCACCGTCCGATCTTCATTTTCAGTCCGTCTTTCTCGGCACTCACCTTCCACTCCTCAAAGAGCGTGGGGTCTTCAGTGAAATAAGGAGATTTCTTGTCGTGCCAGCAATCAGGGCCGATAAAGATAATATGGTCGGTAATTTTCTCCTGCAAGGTGTTGGCCCTTGTGGACAAAACGGTATAAATACCCCCAACTTTATTGCAAACTTCCCAACTTGACTCAAAAATATAATCGGGAAATAACAAATTTTTACCCATGTGAAAAACTAATAATCCGAGTGCAAAGTTACTAAAAAAAATCAAAAAAAGACCTTGAAAAAGAAGTTTTTTGAATATCCACTGCATATATTGAGAAAAAAGAATATCTTTGTAATAAAATAGTATTAGGTAAGGTAAAAAGCCCATACAATATGACCAGAATCATCTTTTCTTTATTGTTCTTTGTCATCCCATTCTGCTGTCAGGCCCAGGACGAGCAGCCTTTCAAGGGGAGATTTTACAACGCAGAGTATCAGGTTTTCCTGATTATCGATGCCTATGACCAAAAAGTGACCGTACCAGGCCAGGAGTTGTTTGGTGAGATTCCCGGATATCTGGGCTCGAAACGCGACGGCCGTGTATGGCTGATCACCGAGGTAACGGTCAAGAACCCACGAAGTGCCACCATTGAGGTCATCAACGATTACGGCAGTGAGGATTTCATCGCCCAACTGTCGTTCGACGATGAGGGCAATCTCATCATGAAGCATGAGAAAGGAAGCACTTACAAGATCGTGGTAAATAGAAAATACGTAAAGATACCCTCGAAAATCGTGCTGAAGAAAGAGTGATAGGCAGGATGGGCTCAATGGGCACGATGGGCATAATGGGCATAATGGGCATATTGGGCTCAATGGGCATAATGGGCACGATGGCATATACAAAAAAATGAGGGCTCCCGGAAGCGAACTTCCAGGAGCCCTTTCTTAAAGAAGGCGGTGACCTACTCTCCCGCATTGCATTGCAGTACCATCGGCGCGGGCAGGCTTAACTTCTC
>Ga0256407_10007254_pt1 | contig 16788 bp, 14 predicted proteins | sample RumenRJG_04DNA_FD_193489 | JGI IMG/M metagenome (GOLD analysis project Ga0256407, IMG submission 193489) | Bovine rumen microbial communities from Lethbridge, Alberta, Canada - RJG_04 | ecosystem: Host-associated > Mammals > Digestive system > Stomach > Rumen | place: Canada: Alberta...
AGAATCACAGAAGCTCCTGAAGATCGTTTGTGGCTTGGCACACGCGATGGTTTGACATGTTTCGATCGCCGTAGGAATACGTTCCGGTCTTATCGTCTTCGAAGCCAGAATGCGCGAATGATTGATGCTTTGTTTACTTCATCTGATGGAACGATTTGGGTAGGAACGTCTAATGGCGTGTCTCGCTATGATGCTGAAACTGACGAATTCACAGATATCAGCATGACTGCTGGTGTGCGATCTTTTTCCGAAGATAAGAAAGGTAATATCTATATTGGAACATGGGAAGGCGGTCTCTTCCGTTTGAACCCTAAAAGCGGTAAGCTTGTAGCTTATCCCCAGTTGAGTGAGCGCAATACGGTACAGTCTCAACTGGTGGATAGTCGTGGGCGACTTTGGATCGGCACATGGGAGAATGGTATCATCCGTCTGGACCATCCCGAGAATGAGTCTAATCCCGGCATCCATAGGATAAACGAGGGACGGCGTGACTTCAGGACGTTCCATCAGTTGGTAGAAGATTCTGTAAGCCATGCCGTCTGGGGCTGCTGCATTGAGGGTCTTACCAGTGTTGATCTTGATGACGAACAAAAAGTGGAAAACCACTCCGAACTCAGTTTCTGCTATAGTCTCGCTACCGACGGGCATGGAAATCTATGGGTGCTTACCCGTAATCAGGGGTTGGTTCACCTTAGTACCAAACCGTCGCCTTTCCATTTCTACCATCTCGACACAACAGGATTAGAGTTGCCCGTCAATCGCATACAAACCGTCTTTACCTCCGATGGCAATTATTTCTGGCTTGGGCTGCAGCCTTATGGACTGGCGTTATATGATCGCAGGGCAAATCTTGTCAACTATAATACTCATATACCGGGTATGCAGCAGATGACGGGTACTAGTGGAATACATGTCCAGACGATCTATACTTTTATACAGCGTAGTGAGCAGGAATTGTGGTTGGGCAGTTCACAGGGCATTGTGGTCTGTCGGACTGGCGAACCAGCCCGGTTGCTGACTCGTCAGGGAACCCCTTTTATCGGTGATGGAAATGTGAACACCTTCTGTCAACTTCACGATGGAACGGTGCTTGTGGGACAAAGTGCTGGTATCGGTGTGGCATTCTCCGATACGCAAGGCCGTCTTTTAGTGAGCAATGTTGATGTGCGTAACATCATCGAAGGTCACGATCATCGTATTTGGGTTGCAACCGATAATTCCGGTATCATTAGCTTCACAGGCGATATGCGTCAACCGCAATCGATACAGAGTAGGTTGTACGCTCCTGTCAAAGGCAACTATCCCCTCAAAGATGCCATAGCAGTCTACGAAGACTCGCACCATCGGATTTGGGCCATCTCTAATGGTGGAGCACTGTTCCTTTATGATGTGGAAAAAGACCAGTTCACCGTGGTAAACCAACGTTATCATCTTAATGTCAACCGTTTATATGCTATTGGTGGCGATGAGAAGGGACAGCTTTGGCTTTCCACGGACAAAGGACTTGTTTGCCTGAAGATTGATGATAATGGGAAATGTCATCCTGCCTATTATAGTGTAGAGGATGGCTTGGAGAGAATTCGTTTCTCTGCCAACGGCCTTTCGCGTTTCGGCAAAGAATTATTCCTAGGTAGCGCCAATGGCTTCTTTTCCTTCAAGCCAGACCAGATGGATCACTGGCAACCAGCGGATTCTGCTTCTTTATTAGTTACTGGCTTACAGATCAACGACCGTCCATACGAATGGCTTGACTCCGTTCTACAACGTCGTATATCTGCCGAGCCGCCTTATACCACTCGGCAAATCACAATTCCTGCCAGTATCCGGAAGTTCACGGTGGAGTTTGCACTTTTGGCCTATCAAAACGAGCAACAGTGTAAATACGCCTATCGCCTTGAGGGTTACGACCATGATTGGCATCATGTTGATGCCGACAATCGCCAGGCCGCCTATCAGAATCTCCCTGCCGGTACATATCAGCTCAAGCTTCGTGCCATTGACAGCTATGGTAATCTGGTGGAGTTGCCTTATGCGATTCAAGTGCGTGTGTTGCCGCCTTGGTATCGTACGTGGTGGGCATACCTTATTTATTTATTATTGTTGGGCTCTGCTGCCTATGGTGTCAAAGAGTGGTATAAGAACCGTTTGAACCGTCGGGCCCGTTTGCAGCAGCGTGTCAGCGAATTGCTACACTATCGTGAGATGATGGTGATGAAGCAGTTTGAAGGTGCACGCAAGGCTCTGGAGGCCGAGGAACAGCAGCATAATTCGCCAGACGAGCTTTTCCTTCAGAAAGCCATCGACTGTGTGAAGCAGCATCTTGATGATGCAGACTACGACCGTGAGCAGTTTGCCTCAGATATGTGTGTGTCTTCCTCTACCTTATATAATAAGTTGCGTGCCCTGACAGGACAGAGCATCACGAGTTTTATCAATTCCATTCGTCTGAAGGAGGCCTGCCGCATCATGCGCCAGCATCCTGATATCAAGATGACGGAACTCTCGATGGAGGTAGGTTTCAATACACCCAAATACTTTACCAAACTGTTTAAGAAGGAGTTTGGTATGCTGCCCAGTGAGTATTTGGAAAAAGGAGAAGTTTAAATATAGTCCTTGAAGGCTTCGTCGTATTCAGGACTATTGGCGAGCTTGCCATTGACGAGACAGACGAGCTCAACAGTGGCGCGGAAGCAGAGCTGTTCGTCACTGGCACGGTAGATATCCTGATAGAACATATACTTGAATCGGTCTTTCTTCAGGTTGAGACGTGAGATGAATTCATCGTCACAGCGCAAGGGTACCTTATACTGTAGTTTCATGCTGTGGACGACAGCATCGATGCCTTGTTCATGGAGCTTGGCAAAACTGACGCCGAGGCTGCGTAAGAATAGGTGACGGGTATGTTCGGCGTAATGCAGGTAGTTGGCGTTGTTCACGATGCCCTCAATGTCGCATTCATAGTCGCGCACTTCCATGCGTGCTTCAAAGATATATTTCATGCTGTATGATAGTTTAGAATATGAAGAATCTCGTTGAAATGGCTGATTTTGACTAGGCGCTCATGTTCGATGTCCTCGAAATGTTCCAGTTGCCACGTGACATGGAAAGGGATATGGATGGCTGAAGCACCGACAGCGAGGGCTGGGGCGATGTCGCTCTTTAGCGAGTTGCCCACCATCAGCAGTTGTGAGGGCAGGATGTCAAGGTGTTCGCAGAGTTGCTGAAATTCAAGTTCCGTCTTGTCTGACGTGATTTCCACATGCGAGAAGAATCTTGCCAGACCACTGCGCTCGAGCTTATTCTCCTGATCCTGCAGTTCGCCTTTTGTGAAGACTACGAGTCGGTAAGGGTAGGCCTGGAGTCGCTGAAGTGTCTCTTCGACTTCTGGCAGTGGGGTAGCGGGCAGGTGGAGCAGCGATTTGCAGTCATTAAGCAGGTCTGCCAGTTCTGCTGCCGACAGATGGTCACCCGCTACGCGGAGGGCGGTCTCGATGATAGAGATGGTAAAAGCCTTGCAGCCATAGCCGAGGTCGGCCATGTTGCCTGACTCTGTCTGGAAGAGTTCTTTGGCAGGCGCCTCACAATAGGGCGCAATCAATCGGTAGAGATGATTCTCTACGGTCTCGAAGTGTGACTGACAGTCCCAAAGCGTATCGTCGGCATCGAAGGCGATGACACGTATGTTGTTTAGATAAATCATTTTTTACAATGCGGACAGACTCCCTTGATGATGTAGTTCGCCGTATGTGTCTCGAAACCTTCTGGCAGTTCCAGTGTCGGCATTTCCATTCCTTCGAGACAATAGGTCTGTTGGCATACTTCACAAAAGAAGTGAGGATGTTGGTCGTCATCGTGCTCGTGGCTATGGCTGTGGCAGAGTTCGTATTTTGTGCCGTCACTACTTCCTTCAATGGCGTGTACCAGATGATGTTCCTTGAAGAGTGTTAGGGCACGGAAGACATTCGACTTGTCGATAGTCACGATTTTACGTTCCAGCTCTGACAACGACTGTGGGTTCATCGAACTGGCCAATGCCTTGGCTACCACGATGCGGTTGGCGGTAGGTTTGATGTCGTGCTCTTCGAGCAGTCTGACGCAGGTCGCTTCATCCATTTTTGGGAGTTTTATATTAATTTGGTGGCAAAGTTACAAAATAATTGAGAAATATTCGTATCTTTGCAAACAAAAAGGTATATGATGAAGCGTTTTGTAATTCTTGGTCTTAAAATATTAGGAGGTTTGCTGGCAGTTGTTATCGTGTTATTACTGGCTGCAACGCTTGTGCTCAACTCTCATTCTTTCCAGCAGAAGATGCTGTCTCATGCAACTGAGTTGCTCGAAGAAAAACTGCAGACAAAGGTTTCTATTGACAGCATAAACATCAATTTCTTGAAGTTTAATGTGGGGCTGTATGGCCTGGATGTTGAGGACCGGGAACATCGGCAGATGCTGCAGGTGGAACGTTTAGCCGTCAATCTTGATTTTTGGGGTATGGTTAGTGATCATTTCAAGGTTACCTATGCTCGTCTCGAAGGGGTCAAGGCACGTCTATATAAACCACAGGAAGGTGAACCCAATTTTCAGTTTGTGCTCGATGTCTTCAAGCGTGATAAGCCCAAGGTGAAGCAAGAGAAAAAAGAAGAAAAGAAGGATACTGTGAACCGACGGCTGACGTTTGAGATCAGAGACGCGGAGATTGGTAGGATTGATGTCGTCTTCAATACCGATACCTTCTTTATGGAGCGGTTTACATACGACCGATACTGGACAGGAAGCCAAGAAGGTAAGATTCGTCACCTGAGGGGCCAAATGGAAGCGATGACGAAGAAAGGTCCCCAAACCCGGCGTATCAGCATCGGTACGGTGGACATCTTGGGAAAAGACGAACGTCAGCAGGTGATACTTGATAGTCTTCACTTCTCTATTGACAACCATAAACCACGAAAGAATGCGAACAGGCCGAAGAGGGGCTTCTTTGATGTCGGTCATGTTGATGTCGTCGCTCATGCAGAGCTATTGTTGAATGTTTTTGATCTGAAGCGAGATACCATTGACTTCCAATTGACGAAGTTTGTGGCCAGAGACAGTGTGACGGGTTTCAATGTGAAAGACTTGCGCCTGAGAGCTGGTATCAGCAAGGGAGTGGCCCATGTCAAGAATGTTACTATCCAGCATGAAAGCACGGTCCTGAAGTTCGACAGTGCCACAATCGTATTGCCAAGTAAGAAGAAAGGCAGGAAATTCTTATTTCAGAGTTCAACGATCAAGGGTAGGACAGAGCTGCGTGATATCTCGCGCCCCTTTGCGCCAGTATTGAAGAATTTCAAGATGCCGTTGGAGTTGAGTGTGGTGTTCAGTGGTACTGATAGTACGCTCACTTTCAAAAATGTTCATGTGAATACGCCTGACAAGTTGCTGACGATAACAGCCGAAGGCGGAATCGATCATCTGAAGGAAAAGGAGAAACTTGATGTTCATTTTCATGTGAAGAAGCTGACAGCCAAGGGTAAGGTGAAACAGGAGATCATCAATCAGTTTGTTGTGAAGAAGATGATGATGAAGCAGCTGGATAATCTGGGAACTCTTACTTATACAGGTGACTTCCATGTTATTTGGAAACGTGAGCTGTTCCAAGGCGTGCTTGGAACGGCTGTGGGCAATATGACTTTCAATCTCACCATTGATGATCTTAATCATTATATCTATGGCCATGTAGATGCAAAGAAAATCCAGTTAGGGAAGTTGCTGGACATGAAGGATATAGGTGACGTAGGCGCGAAAGCGGATTTCAAGGTGGATATCGACAAAAAGCGTACGGCTATCTTGCGTAAGAAAACAGGTGGAAAGATGCCTTACGGAACGGTTGATGCTTTCGTCTATGAGGCTGCCTATAAGGGGATTAAGTTGAAGGAACTGAAAGTTGATATTAAGAGTAATGGTGGACTGGTAGAAGGTAGCATCGACCATCTCAAGAGTCTGAAGTGGGGCTTTGACTTCTCGTTTACAGATATCGATAAGGTCAGCAATGTCAAGGTGAAACCTAGAGTGAAAGGAAAACTGATAGATTTGTTTAAGAAGAAGGATAAAGACTCTGATAAGGCCAACAAGGAGGATAAAGCTGCCAAGAAACAATCTTCTGACCCGGCAGCTACAGAAAAACCAGCCAAGAAGGGCTCTTGGCTAAAGCGGCTCTTTAAAAAGAAGAAAGGAGACGACTCGGCTAATTAGCCACAGAATCTTTTATGACTTCAGATGCAACGGGCTTTACGGTCTGAACGGTTGTAAGTGAGTCTTGGTTTGTGGCCTTCCTCTGTAGCGTACTGTCGGATATCTGTTTGTTGATAGGTTTTTGCAGACCATTGGTCTGTGTAAGGTATCTGATATACTTTGCATAGGTACTACTGGAGTAGGCCTTGAAGATATTGTTGGCAAAGAGAATGTCTGTGATTTGGTGGTTCTTGACGTATTCCACCATATTCTTTGTGAAATAGCGAGAGTCGATGACGTGTACCTGTTCGAACGAGTAGAAGAGATAGCCAGGTATAGCATTGCCGAAGCTGTCCTTCAGGATGAGCAAGCGGCGACCGTTGTGTGTGCTGGTCTCGACACGGGTAATGCGGGTGTCGCCGCCCATGAAAGTACAGTAGGCAGCACCGCTACCATCCTTGAAACGATGGAAAAAGACACCCTTATGTGGACGCCCCATGCCGATGACACGGTAGTTCTCATTGATGGTGTAATCGGTATAGGTCGTGGTATAGGTGACGTTGCGTGGCACATAATAGATAAAGTCCTCTGGGGCATTTTTTACAGAGATATCTTGCGAATAGCCGTACATGTTACCTACAAAGTGGTGTACTACCTTGCGGTCGTAGTCTGACAAGGGGTGGAAGGGAACGTTAGCCACTTCCGCAAATTTCTGAGCGGCATAGAAAGCCCCGAGTGGGGCCCAGTGATGGTCGGTGCGTAGGAAGATGTCTTCGTCGGCATGTTCACCGAGGGTTTCATAGATATCCACTGGTTTTACGCCTGGAGCCAAGTGGCGGATCACATTGTCAATGGTAGGACGCTGGGGACGGGTGCGGTTCTTCACCTTTTCAGGACAGTAGAACTCGGCTGCCGTCGGAATCACCATGCAATAGACATTCACTGAAGGGAAGGTGTCCTTATATAGATTGGCAGCCTTCGCATATCCTGTACAACCATGGGCTGAGCCGCCGAAGGCCATTAAGGCTCGCACCTTGTCGCCTGAGCCAACGATGATGATGCCGGCATTGGCAATCTTTGCGTTTTCGTCGGCTGTCACGTGGTTCTCGTAGTTATAAGGCTCTTCTGGGTTTTCTGATACTGTTGTGTTTTCCATGATTTCCGGGGCAGGCGTCTTTGGACTTTCAGACGTGGTCTCGGAAGCATGGAAGGTGACATTCTCCTCTCCTGTATTCAGACGGATATGATCCTTCACCTGCATGCTCAGCCACATGAAGTGGTCACGGAAGGGTTCACTGTCGCTGAACCACGAGGATACCTCACTGGTGAATGAACCATTTAACAGTTTTTCTGTGGTTAGCTCTGGGAATTTAGCCAGTTCACGTTTTTCCAATTCGGAGAAGGTACTGCGAGGGAAGGTATTGAACACCACGACAAAGGTAGTGAAGAGGAGTCCGAAGAGTATGATGTAGGTTTTACTGAATCGCATGGCTTTTTAGAATCGGGTGTAAATGAATGCGTTATTAGTGGCGCCGACAAGCAGAGCTACGCTGACGACGAGTAGTACGATGGAGAGCACGAGGCGCCCCGTGAACAGTAGCGACTCCTGTACAAGACTTCCTTCTTTGGTACAATGCCTCAGCAATGAGCCGACTCCACTGCGTAGGGGCATGCAGAAGAGAAAGCACACGACCCAAAGCCAGCAGTTGTCGGCTAGCGCGCTGATGGTGATATAGTCGTGGAAGATGGCACCCTGTCCAAAGCAAATCTCGAAGAAGTGTATCATACGGCTGCTATCGTCGAAGTAGAAAATACCCCAGCCAATGACCACCAGCACCAGACTGTAGAGGTGGAGCAGGGGAGAGGGAATATATGGGCGAATACGTAGGATGGTGTATTTCTCCAAGGTGACGATAAGTCCGAAATACACACCCCAGATGATGAAGTTCCAACTGGCCCCGTGCCACATACCCGTAAGAAACCACACCACGAAGATGTTCAAGGCCTGATGGCTTCGGTTGCCCCCCATGGGAATATACACATAGTCACGGAAGAAGCTACCCAACGAGATATGCCACCGTCGCCAGAAGTCGGTGATAGTGTCACAGCAATAGGGATGGCGGAAGTTCTCATTGAAGTGGAAACCCAGACAGCGTCCCAGTCCGATAGCCATATCAGAATAGCCGGAGAAGTCGAAATAGATCTGCAGGGTGAAGGCCACGATACCTGTCCAAGCACCAGTTGTAGTGAGGTCCTGCATGCCACCAGCAAGGAATTGGTCTGAGATTTCAGACAATTGGTTGGCAAGGATAACCTTCTTACCTAGTCCGATGACAAACCGGTAGATGCCATCGGCTACGTCTTTGGAGGTGACGCTGCGGTTGCTGATTTCTTGTGCTACTGTGTTATAGCGCACAATAGGACCTGCGATGAGTTGTGGGAACATCGAGATATAGAGTAGCAGATTGCCGAAGTGGCGTTGCATGGGGGCCTCCTGGCGATAGACATCGATGAGGTAGGAAATCGACTGGAATGTGTAGAAACTGATGCCGATGGGCAGTGCAATCTTGGGGTCGGCTACAGGGATGCCGAGAGCTGACAGTTGCTGGGCAAAGAAGCTCAGATACTTGAAGGTGCTCAGAATCAGTATATTGCCTGTCAGTCCACCTGCGAGAGCCCACTTGCGGGCAGTGCCTTGCGTATGGCCGATGCCCAGACCTGCCAGATAGTTGAGTAGTACACAGAACAGCATCAGGAACACATAGACAGGTTCGCCCCAGGCATAGAAGATGAGCGAGAAGACAACCAGCACGGCATTCTCCACGATGCGGTTCGGACGGGTGTCCTCAGACGACAATAACTTGTCAATCCAGTGGGCCGCCAGATAGCTGAGGGCAAAGGTTGGCAGGAAGACGAACAAGAAGAAAAGGTCTGAGAATACCATATGTGTCTATCGTCTAATAATATAATAAGGTGGTTAATTGTCTGGCTACGAAGATGCCCACGCGCTTGGCGCCTTGTTCTGAGGTGTGTGTGCCGTCGGTGGTCAGGTGATGTTGCTTTTTCTCTTGTGCTGCATAAATGCCGCTCTGACGGTCCAGACGGATGACGTTGAGGCCCATCCTTTGGCCGCAGTCGGCGATGAGGTCGCTGACCTTGAAGATAGTATTGCCTGCCTGAACAGACTGAAAGGGCGTCAACAACACAATCTGTGCTTCAGGGCAAAGCCCCATTAGCATTTCACAACCATAGCGTACAGACTCAGCGAGTGTCTCGACTTCGTGGGCAGTTTGTTTCATAAATATCTGACAGTCAGTGCTAAAGGCCTCTTCCGTAGTCGCCGACAGAGCCTTGGGCCTTGCTTTTAGAAACCAGGCATCGTTGGTGCCAGCCAAAATCAGGATAATCTGAGGTTCTGGTTGATTGCCATTGCTAATAGCTTCTTCAAGTCGGCAAATTTGGTTGTAGATGACATTGTCGTTGCCCAATACACCGATGTTCTCCTGAGTGTTCCGTCGTGTCTCAGGGGTATTGGTCCAGGTGGCACCACTACGGGCAAAACTTCGGCAACTGGCAGGCTGAAAGGCATCGCGGAACCACTTGTTCCAGCCCTGCGGCTTGTCGCAGCGGTCACCTCCGAGCCAGGTGTTTGAGTCACCCAGTATCACTACATGCAACGAATCTCCTGCTGCAATTGCTGCAATGGGCAAGGAGCTTAACAATAAGAATACATATGGCAATAGATATCTCATACGTTTCCAGACAGCTAGATTTTTGCTTGCAAAGTTACGTCTTTTATCTGAGAAATTCAACTTAACCTATAAAAAAGAGGAAAAATTTGGCTGAAATCAAAATAAATGCTTACCTTTGCACCGAAAATGAAATACATACCATTAAAAAATGAACAAAAAATTATTCATCTTTTTATTAGGTCTGCTTCTTTGCAGTACCTTAGTTAATGCGCAAAAGAGTAAACTTGAGCAAAAGGCAGAGTCGGACCTTGCCAGCAAACATGTGGGACTTGCTCGTTATAACTATATTCTCGCTTTCCAGGACTATGCCAATAAGGGGCAGATGAAGCAGAGCGTAGAATGCGCTGTCAAGGCCAATGCGCTCTTCTATAAGGAAAATTACTATGATGAAGCCTTCGATCTGCTTCGTCGTGTCGATCAGACTATCGATGCCAAGGTGCAAGATGCTGTGAGCAGAGCTCCGCTGCACTATCTCGTGTCGAAAGAACGCTATCAGATGTATATGAAAATGGGACGTGGCGCAACGGCTGCCAATCATCTCAGGGCCATGGAGAACTATGCTGCCACAGGAAGTGATGATGAAGTGAAGAACGATCTGCTCTTCACCAAGACTGTTTATTATTATACCCTCGGACAGACAGCCAAAGGTAATGCCGTCTTTAAGGAGATGGCCGACAAATTGACGGCTTCCAAGGAATATAATAAAGTGGAAGAAGTTTATAAGACGTTGATTGCTAATGGCCGCAAGTCGGGTAGTGCTAATATGGTCGCCCAGTCTTATAGTAACTATGTGGCATGGAAAGACTCCACCAATGCCTTGAAGCATGCTGATGAGATTAAATCGCTGAAGAAACAGATTGCCGACAACGAGGCTACGATTGTCGATAGGGACAGTTCGCTGACCACTCGCTCGGCCATTATCATCGGTCTTGGTATCCTTGCTGCTGCATTAGCTGCTGCGCTTGTGATTGGTGCTGTTGTCTTGATGCGTTTCATCATGCTCTCTCGTAGGCAGAAGAAGATCATCAAGGTATCTGAAGAGAACAATGCTCTGAAAGCAAAGTTCATTAACAATATCTCCGCTCAGTTGGAGCCAACCCTTAAGAAGCTCGATAGCAGCAAGCCTGAGGTAAAGGCACTACTCGACTTCTCAAGCCATATCCAGCAGCTCTCTGAATTGGAGAACTCTGACGAGACCGTTGAGTTGGAGGATGTTCAGTTGCAGCCGTTCTGTGAAGCACTGATGAATCAGATTCGCGGCAAAGTGAAGGCCGATGTCACGCTGAAGTTAAGTGTGCCCAACCTCAGTGCCAAGATTCACAAGGAGTATGTTTCTCATATCCTGAGTCACCTGCTGTATAATGCGGCGTTCTATACACCAGAGGGTGGCAATATCTGGCTTGACTATAAGAAGCGTGGCGCCCATGCCCATCAGTTCCTGGTATCGAATACTGGTAGTAGTATCCCTGAGGAGAAGCGCGAAGACGTGTTCAAGCCGTTCCTTGAGGTGAGAGACCTGACGGAAGGCGACGGTCTCGGACTGCCCATCTGCCGCCAGATGGCGATGAAGATCAATGGTGACCTTGATATCGATCCAGAGTTCCACAAGGGAACCCGCTTCATGCTTGATTTCCACTCCTAATATGATTTCCTGATGGATACGAAACTGATTCTACAGTTCCTGCGCGATGTCATGGCGAACAATAACAGACCATGGTTTCAGCAACACAAAGATATGTACCTAGCAGCGAAGGAAGATTTTGAACGCGGGGTGGCGGCAGCCATCTCTCGCATCGCTACTTTCGACTCCTCTGTGGCGCATATAGGTGTGAAAGATGCTACCTATCGCTTCTATCGCGATACGCGTTTTTCGCCCGACAAGTCACCTTACAAAAACCATCTTGGTGCCTATATCTCTGCCCGTGGAAAGAAGTCGCTTCACGGGGGCTATTATATTCATCTGGAACCAGACAACTGCATGCTCGCCTGTGGTAGTTATTGGTTACCCACGAATATCCTTACCTCTTGCCGCAATGAGATAATGGCCAATGAGGAAGAGTGGTTGAAATGTGTGGAAAGCAAGGAGTTCATCAAGTATTTTGGAGATTCATTCGAGCCCTGTACGGAACGTGATTCGTGGGGCACCAAACGGGGCTTCGGATTGGAGAAGCTGAAGACCTGTCCTGCCGGTTTTCCCCGTGACTATGCCCAGGTGAAGTATCTGCGCTTGAAGAACTATTGTTGCTGGCATCGTGTGCCCAACGATTTCTTTGAAGGCGATGCCTGGCTGAAGCAGATGGAAAAGGTCTTTCAGGCCGCCAAGCCCATGATGGACTTCATGAACAGTGTCATTGACGACTACGAATAGGCGTTGACCGTTTTTGTCGTTTGGGTGTTATTGCCTATCCGTCAAGTCCTTCAGCAAGAGGGTGCATCCTTCGAAGACATCGCGCCAGGTGGCTTCGAAGTTGCCTGTGTACCAAGGGTCTGCCACATCGCCAGGACGATTGGTGTAGTCCAACAGTAAGTGGATTTTTCCTTCTGGGTCACCACCGCAGATGCGGTTCATGTTTCTGAGATTCCAGGTGTCCATTCCTATCAGCAGGTCGAAACGCTGATAGTCGTTGCGTGTCATCTGGTGCGCTGTCTTTCCCATACACGAGATGCCGTGTTCGGCCAGTTTCCGCTTGGCAGGGGGATAGACCCCATTGCCAATCTCCTCTGTAGAGGTGGCTGCTGACTCGATATAGAACTGATCGTCGAGACCAGCCTTGCTTACCAGATCTTTCATCACAAACTCTGCCATCGGACTGCGACAGATATTCCCGTGACAGACGAAGAGTATTCTATGTTTCATGTGTTTACGTTTGGCTTAAACGATATTCATATCTGAGTTTTTTCTGATTTTGTCTGCAAAGATACAGCTATTTTCACGTTATTAATGGAAAAAAGTAGGTAAATAGTATGATTGTCTAGAAAAAATGCTTATATTTGCCACAGAAATGACAATAACTATGACTTTACTTAAAAAGATACAAACCTCTTTCTCTACCCAGTTATCACTTTTGGTAGCGGCTATTGTATTGGTAACGTCAGGCGTAGTTATCTTCCTATTGGTGAGTTTCTCTAAAGATTTCATTCGTCAGGAAAGGATTGATACCACCATGCAGGCGCTAGAGAACATGGTGCTGAGGATTGACAATACACTGCGGCAGGAAGAAATGTCTGCCCGTTTGGAAAAGAGGCCCATCAGCGTAGGTCGTCGGCGCATTCAACGATTAATAGATGCCAATGACTCAGAGGAATCCTTAAGGCAATCGCTACCGAATGCACAGCTATTCGTCACACGAAAAGACGGTAGCCGGCTCGATGCCTATATTATTGGCGCTGAAACCGGTTTTCGAGAGTTGGTGGTCGACGATGATGAAAAGGAGGTTTATGTCTTTACACAGCAAGTAGGCAATAGGCCGTTTTGCCTCACGGCGATATGCCCTGTCGAAGATATCAATAACTTTTCGCGGATGTATCGCTTGCTGACAATTTGGAGTATTGGTGGCCTGCTGGTGTTACTCCTCATTCTATACTTTATCATTGCCTATCATCTGCGACCGCTTCATTGGTTGGCTGATGCAGCACAAAGCATTGCCGAAGGTAATCTCGATACGCAGATACCCGATACCCACCAGGAGCATGAGGCTGGTAGGTTGCAGTCGAGTCTGAAGAAGATGCAGCAATCTCTGCGAACCTACATCGACGAGATGCAACAGAAGCAGGCCACGCTGAGTGAACATAACTCAGAGCTGCAAGCCGCCTACGATCAGCCTAAGGCCTATGAGCAGAAGAAAGCAAAGTTCCTGCATGACATGACAGAGCGTATGGCAGCGCCAGTAGAAAAAGTGTACACCAGCACCGATAGCATCTGCAGCGATTACGCAAAGCTATCGCAGGCAGACATTGAAAAGCTGGAAGCCAGCATAATGGATGGTGCCAACGAAATAACGGAATTACTCGACCAACTCATTAAAGAACCGGCTGACGCATGAAACAAGTGATACAATATATCAGACAGCACCTCTCGTTACGGTTAGGTATCATCATCGTGTTAGTGACCACGATCACCTTCAGCATGCTCTTTGGTTTCATGTTCAGTCGCAGTAAGAGTTACATTCAGCAGACAGCCATCGATCGCGCCATGCAGATACTCGACAACACGGCAGAGCGCATTAACGGCATCATGGACGAGACGGAGACTGTGACCAATTTTCTGGCCCAGACCACGCCTCGGCATCTCTCACCCGACTCGCTGTTGGTATTCTCGCGGCGTGCCGTACAGGAAAATCCGTTCCTCACGGGAATGGCTATCTCCATGGAACCTTACTTCTTTCCAAAGATGGGACGTTACTATTCGGCCTACTCACTCGGCATTGGGAGTCGTATGAGGGCGACATCAACGACGTACCTGATAGCATCACTACCGTGCGTGAAGGACCATTTGAATACTTTGAGGCTCCTTGGTACAAGGCATCACGCACCTTAGGAAAGGCTTCTTGGATTGGCGCTTTCGATGATTATAATGAGGGTACACTCTCTTCGCCCGACATTATGACCTCGTATTGTTGTCCTATGCGCGATGCAGACGGTCAGTTTATCGGTTCTGTCACAGCCAGCCTCACACTGAAGTGGCTATCCAAGGTGGTGACCGCTATTCCTGACTATCCTCATTCATCGGCTATTATGATTGATCGCACAGGAGTCTATCTGGCTCATCCCGATACGGCCAAACTCTTCCACGAGACCATCTTCAGCGATGCAGCACCCGAAGCGAAACAAGAAATCAGCGACATGGGCAAGAAAATGATAGCAGGCCACAGCGGTATGCTTCAGACCATTGTTGACGGTCACGATGCCTTCATCTTCTATCGCCCGTTGAATCGTACTGGCTGGAGCATGGCCATCGTCTGTCCGTCAAGTGATGTCTTTGCCCGCTATAACCATCTGCTCGTTATCGTATGGGTCGTCATTGCCATCGGACTTGTCCTGCTGATGCTTTTCTGCTATCTGGTAGTGCGGCGCGCTATGCTGCCCATCAGCCGGCTCGACGAGCAGGCCAAGCACATAGCCGAAGGAAGATTCGATGAGCCACTGCCTGAGAGTCATCGCAAGGATAGTGTGGGAAGGCTCACCAATAGCTTTATTAGCATGAAAGAGTCGCTGGCAGAGAGCGTAGATTCTATTCGACAGTACAACGATAAGTTACAGGAACAAAACGATGAGCTTACCCAAGCCTATCAGCTGAAGTTAGAAACTAACCAGCAGAAAGTGGCTTTCATTCAAGATATGTATCACAAGATTCGTACACCTCTTAATATCATCTGTGGCTTTGCCCAGTTGCTCAAAGAGAGTCACCAAACATTGCAAGCCGAGGAGGTGGAAGATATCACTTCCAGAATGAAAGAGAGTGCCGACGACATATCACATCTGGCCCGCGAGCTTGACGATGTGGCTACGGTCACAAGGCCTCATCAAAGGGGGCGGCGGTGACGCACTTCAGGTTCTTTTCGAGCTGAGCGGTCGAGCTGGCACCGATGAGGACGGAGGTGACTGCCTTCTGGTGGAGGATCCAGGCGAGGGCCATCTCTGCCAATGTCTCGTTACGGCTTTGGGCCACCTCGTTATAGTGCTTCAGCTTGGCCAGCAGCTCTGGCGTGAGCATCGAACTCTTCAGGAACTTCTCTTTAGCCATACGGCTGTCGGTTGGAATGCCGTTGAGGTAGCGGTCTGTCAATAGGCCTTGAGCCAAAGGTGAGAAGGCGATGAAGCCGATGCCCTTCTCAGCGCAGAAGTCGGTGATGCCCGTCTCTTGCGGCTTGCGGTCGAGCATGTTCAGACGTCCTTGATAGATGAGTAGGGGCACGTCGTGGGCTTTCAGGTAGTCATATCCGAATTTCAGGGGCTCGAGTGGCCAATTGGAGATGCCGACGTAGAGCGCCTTGCCCTGACGGACGATATCGACCAGCGCTTGAAGTGTTTCCTCCAGTGGTGTCTCAGGATCATAGCGATGGCTGTAGAAGAGATCTACATAGTCTATCTTCATGCGCTTCAGACTCTGATCGAGCGATGCCATCAGATATTTGCGGCTGCCCCAGTTCCCGTAGGGGCCAGGCCACATGTCGTAACCTGCCTTGGAGGAGATGAACAGTTCATCACGGTAGGGGCGGAAGTCCTCGTCCATGAGTCGGCCCATCGTCTCTTCGGCAGAGCCATAGACAGGGCCGTAGTTGTTCGCCAAGTCGAAGTGAGTGATGCCGTGATCGAAAGCGTAGTGGGTAATCTCACGGCTGCGCTCATAGGGATCTACGCTTCCAAAGTTATGCCAGAAGCCGAGGCTTACCTTAGGCAGTAATACACCTGAGCGACCACAGCGCTCAAACTCCATTCCGTTGTCGTAGCGGTCTTTTGCCGCAAAATACTGTTCTTTCATATTGCTGGTTTTGGGTTTTCTGCTGCAAATATAGCAGAAATCTTCTGATTATCCAAACAACCAGTCAGAAACTATAGCCGAAAAGCCAAATAATGATGGTTTCTCACCGATTCTCCGCTGCTTTTGCGACGGATTTCAGGGCGTTGTTCCAGTTTTGTCGCAATTTTGTTTTGGTGTCGCTACAACCTCAAATGTTTTTCTCAAAAAAAGTTGGAATGGGATGAAATCCATCGTATCTTTGCATCGTCAATCAGACAAAAAGAGTTCTGAGAGACATCAGAGAATAGTTCAAAAAAGGTATTAACAATAAAATAAAAAGAAAGGAAAAGAATTATGGCAAAGACACCA
>Ga0256407_10007256_pt1 | contig 16786 bp, 8 predicted proteins | sample RumenRJG_04DNA_FD_193489 | JGI IMG/M metagenome (GOLD analysis project Ga0256407, IMG submission 193489) | Bovine rumen microbial communities from Lethbridge, Alberta, Canada - RJG_04 | ecosystem: Host-associated > Mammals > Digestive system > Stomach > Rumen | place: Canada: Alberta | collected...
TGCCGATGGATACCATGGCTATCGTCTGCCCCTCGTGCACGCTGTCGCCATTATGCACCAGCATGGAGCGCACGATACCATTGTTGGGCAGCGTGATGTCGGTGGTGCCCTGTACGGGAAAGACCACGCCTGAATAATAGGCCTTGTCACTCACATTACCCAAAATGCCCCATACAATGAATGCAACCAGTAGCAACGCTGCTGCCGCAGCCAACAGATAGGTGGGAACATAAGTCACACGCAGATGGTCGGCTATCTGTTCGGGCGACTGAACTATTTTCTCAGAATCATCCTTCATATTATGATAATTAAAATCACTTTGCAAAGATAAACATTATTTTTTATTTTTCAAACATTCTGCGTCTTTTTTTGGCAAATAGTCAGGATTATCCTCATTGTCGTTATTATGATACTTGAAAAGGGTCTGTTCTTGTCAACTTTGTTCATTGTATTGAAACTCACCACCTCACTTTTTCAGGTAGGTGTCAGGTAAGTGTCAGTGAGGTGTTAGTGAGGTGTTTGAGTAACACCTCACTGGCTTTAAACCTTTTGTGTATCGGGCTTTGCGGGGTGTTAGGTGAGGTGGTGAGGTGTTTTTGTGAAAAAGGTAGAAATGAGCGGCGGCGAAAACGGGTGAGTGTAAAGATATTTCGTCGTCGTTCTCGGCGGCGAACAACCTCGTCGTTGCCAATGTGGGACTTGCTGCCTGTCGATGTGGCACTTTGTGGCCGTCGATGTGGCACTTTGTGGCCGTCGATGTGGCACTTTGTTGACGTCGATGTGGCACTTTGTTGGCGGCGAGGCGTAACTTTGTGACTGCCAAAGTGGCATATGTGGCTTCTGAAAACATAGGATTGACGAGGTGAAAACATAGGATTGACGGAGTGAAAGCATAGTGTTAACGAAACGAAAACGGTGTTTTTGTGTCGCCAAAACATAGTTTTCCGGTCGGTGTTATGTCGGCAAAAATCGGCCGAAATTTATCGACGAATTGACATAAATCAAGAAAAAATGGGTTCAAATCGTAAAAAAATGGACAAAACGCTTGCATTATTGAAAAATAATTCCTAAATTTGCAATATTATAATGTATATAAATGCTAGTGAACTAACTTTTATTAACAATTTGAAATTTCAAGAATGAAGCATCTGACAGCAACATATCGCCCCATTTTCAGGTACGGCTTTAGCCGTATCGGAGGCCTTTTGGTGTTGCTGGTCCTGCTGTTTGGCACGACCCGTCAGGCCCTGGCGAGCCAGTTGGTTCTTCAGCTCTACAACGATAACAACGAGGAAATACGCTACAACTGGGTTCTTGACAGCAAAGACTCGCTTCATCTGTCGGACGAGGACTTCTACAGCCATAGCGGCAAGGTGCTGTTCCGCATCAACAAGTACGGCTTGCCCAAAAACGACAAGACGCTGGAGGAGCTGGAGAACATCGTGCTGCCGCGCATCAATCAGGACAGTCTGGAGCTCGTGGCCATCGTTATTCGCGGTGCCGCCTCGCCCGAAGGTCCTTACTGGTTGAACAAGACGCTGAGCGAGCGTCGTGCCAAGGCGCTGACCGACTTTGTGACGTCGCGTCTGAAGTTTAGTGCGCTGAACGATTCGACGAATGTGAACCGCAACCTGCGTCAGGACTGTGTCGTCGAGGACTACCGCCTGCTCTGCATTGCCATGAAGAATGCCGGCGATCCTGACTACGGCTTTGTCAAGGGCTTGTGCGACAAATATCTGCCTGCCGACCGGGTAGAGCAGCTGAAGAAGGAGCTCATGAAAGCCCGTCAGGGACAGCTGTGGAAGCGACTCTACCGCGAATACTTCCCAGAGTTGCGTGCCGCCCGCATCATGTTGTTCTTCCGCAAGCACGAAGAGCCCAAGCCCGAACCCGTCGCCGAGCCACAGCCACAGATCGCACAGCCTGCAGAACAGCCGAAGACCGCTGCCGTCTTCGTACAACCGCAGGAGCCCGTCTATCGTGAAGAGGTGCTCGAGCGCCGTAAGCTGTTGGCCATCAAGACCAACCTGCTGCTGTATGGCGCCTATATCCCTGGCTACAACCGCTGGGCACCCATCCCCAATGTGGCCATCGAGTATTATCCGCAGAAGGGCCACCTCACCTGGGGCGCGTCGTTCGACATGCCTTGGTATCAGGACTATTGGGCCCACAAATACTTCCAGTTCCGCAACTACCAGGTGGAGGGCCGCTACTACTTCAAGGGGGCCCATAAGCCCACAGGAGCCAATGAGGCCAATGAGATCAACGAGGCCAATAGGAAGTACAACCGCAAAGCCTATACCGGCTTCTACCTGCAGGCCTACGCCCATGCCGCCATCTTCGGCATCTGCTTCGACGAGAACCGCGGTTGGGTAGGCGAGGGCGCCGGCGCCGGCCTGGGCTTCGGCTATGTGGTGCCGCTGAGCCGTAAGGGCCACTGGCGACTGGAGCTGGGCGTGCAGGCCGGCTTCTTCCGCTGTAAGTACGACCCCTACCAGTATGAGAACCCGGTGAATCCCGCCTACCGCGACCACCTGTACTACTATAAGTGGACGAAGCGCCCCCGTCTGTTCCAGAAGCGCCAGTACCGCTGGAACTGGATTGGCCCGACGCGCATAGGTATCACCCTGACTTACGACCTGCTGTACCGCCGGATACAGAAGCGGGGCGTGAGCTTGAAGAGCACAGAGACGCGAATCATCGGAACCTCGGAACCTCGGAACTTCGAAACATCGAAATAACGAAACATCGAAATAACGGAATAACGAAACATCGAAATAATGACAACAATGAGAACGATAAAGACCATCATCACCAGCATCAAGGCCAACGCTCTGAAGAGCGTGGCTACGCTGCTTGTGGCCTTTATCGCTCTTTGCCACGGCTTCTCAGCCTGCAGCCCCGAGCCGCCGCTCCACCTCTACGACGTCCAGGAGCTGGTGGTCGAGGTGTCGGTGGTGAAGCTCGATCTGCAGAGCTACTGGGAGACGGTGATGAAGCTGAATACCGACATCGACATTGAGACACAGTGGTACTACGGCTGGGATGGTATCGACATCAGCGGCTGGGGCGAGATAGGTATCGACGGCAAGGTCAACTATATCAAGCCCTACATCTTCGAGGTGCGCCGCTACTATACCGGCGAGGTGAAGAACGGCAAGCATACGGCCGTACAACCAGACACCATCCATGGCTACGACTTCCAGCGACCCTTCGAGTTCGGCTACTGGGATATGCTGTTGTGGAACGAGATCAGGACGAAGGACAACGTGCTGAGTATCAATATCGACGAGAACTCGCTCGACTCGGTGGTGGCCTATACCAACCCGACGCCATACCCGTCGCGCTATAATGCGCCACGCTTCACCCACTCGTTCCATACCCCCGAGATGCTTTTCTCGGCTTACGAAGCGGGCATAGAGATTGATAAAGACCTCAAAGACTTCGACTACGACGCCGAGCGCGACGTATGGGTCAGAACGCTGCCGCTGAAGCTGCGCCCCCTGACCTATATCTATTTGGTACAGGTGATACTATATAATAACAATGGGCGCTTGACCATAGACGGCAACGCCAACCTCTCGGGCATGGCCCGCAGCGTCTGCCTGAACTCCGGACGGGCCGGCGACGACGCCATCACGGTGTACTTCAATGTCGACATGAAGCACGACTGCGACAAGGACGGCAAGAAAGTCGACATCATTGGCGGACAGGTGATGACCTTCGGCATTCCAGGTCTGAAGGCCAACGAAATCACGGATGCCAGCCAGGTGCGCGACAGTTACGAACACAAGCTGGACTTCAACGTGCTGTTCAACAACAGTGGTATGGACTCCACCATCGTGCGCGACGTCAGCGACCAGATACGCAACCAGTGCCGTGGCGGCATCATCACCATTGAAATCGACGTCGACCAGATGAATATCCCCACTCGCACAGGTGGCTCGGGCTTCGACGCAGTGGTGAAGGATACCGAGGACGGCGGCACCTACGAATTTGATATGTAAAACGAAAACGAAGACGAAAACGAAAAGATATATGATGAGAACAAAAACAATAAGTACTAACGAATAACTGACAAAAATTATGAAGAAGCTCTATTCAATCTTAACAGCCTTGGCACTTGTTGCCCTCTACAGCTGCTCAAGCGACGAATTGGTGGGAGACAAGAGTCTCACCACGGATGCTACCGCCTCTGGCGCAATCTCTTTCGGTGCTGGCTCAAGCGCTATGACCCGTGCTGACCTCTACGGCTCCTCTGCTGCTGAAAAGCTTGGCAATAAGTTCGTCGTCTATGGCACCAAGCACGTGGCTGCTGAAGATAAGACGGCTACTAATGATAAGGTGGTGTTTAGTAACTTCCAGGTAGCTTATACAGCCTCTACTGCAGGTACTACCGAGTCGAATACCAGCGACTGGGAGTATGTCGGTAAAAAGTCATACGACGGAACCTCATCCTCTCAAGGTATTAAGTATTGGGACTATAGTGCTGAGAATGGCCACACCTTCTATGCCTTCTCAAGCTCTGATATCTCATTCCCAGCTCAAAGTTCAGACGAGGTACTTGTTAGCAAAGTGACATCAGACGCAACGTCTTTGTACAACAAGGGTTATGCAGTTACTGTTAAGACAGGTGCTACTCTGAACAATCTGTATTTTTCTGACCGTGTACCTGTTGCCAAAGAAGATTACGATAAGACTGTCAGCTTTACTTTCCGTAATATCGGCGCAAAAGTGCGTTTTGGTTTCTACGAGACCATTCCTGGCTACACCGTTAAGATTGATAAGTTCTATATCGATGCTGATGCAACAGCTGCCGTAACAACCTATGCTGCCATGAAGGATCCCAAGACTGATGGCTTCTATGCAACTTTGCAGAATCCCAAGGGTTCTGTTAATCAGACGTTGAATGTAACTTATTATTCAAGTGGTACGGAGATTAATCGTCCGAAGGTGACAAATCCATCAGAGGGCTATGACTATTCATTTAAGTTGGGTGACGGCTCTAGTATTATTGGTCAGACACTGAAGACCACTTCATCTAATCCTACATGGGTAGATGGAACCAATGGCGCTTATACCCCCGTATTCCCCTTTGTAGACAACACTAATTCTCTGTTGCTGAAGCTCGACTTCACAATGTATGCCGATGATGGTTCAGATGATGTCATTCACGTTCGTGGCGCACGTGCCGTCGTTCCTGCTGAATATGTGAAGTGGAAGAGTAACTTCGCCTATACCTATATCTTTAAGATTAGCGACAAGACCAATGGTACTACTGGTAAGGTTGACGTCAATGGCGATCCAGAAGACGATCCCGAAGGTCTGAAGCCCATCACCTTCGATGCTATCGTAGTGGATGTGGCTGAGGAACTCCAGGAGACTATCTCTTCTGTTTCAACCAACAGCATCACTACCTATGCTGAAGGTAAAATTGTGAATGAGTACACAGCCAGCAAACCTATCTATGTTTCAATCTCTAACACGTCTACAGGTGCTGTCATTACTCCAAGCGGCCTTGGTGATACTGCCGGAAAGGCTCAGGTTTACAAGTTGAACAAGGCTGCTACTGAGGCAGAGGTACTTGCACAGAAGACAGGCTCAGCAATGGGTATTACATTTACTGCAGAGTCAACAACACTTGGAACTACCGTTCCTCTTGTTGACGGAACCACTCCATCTATTAGTAATGTAAACTTTACGCCTTCTGCTGCAGATACCTATTATGCATATATTTACACCACAACGGCATACGTAGCTCCTACATATACTGCAGCCACTGGTGCATATAATTCTGATACAACATATTACTTAAAGAATGCCGATAACGTTTATTATGCAGTCTCTGTTCCCAATGCAGCTGCATATGCTGACAATATTTCAAATCTCTATGTTGTAGAGACTGCTGGTACTCCTGGCGTCTACGACGTAAAGGTCATCAAGGTGCAGTAATACCTTAATTATATGGAAACAAAAACAATAAAAACTAAAAATATGAAGATTATGAAAAAGTATTTATTCCTTGCAGCCGCCCTCGCCGCGATGGTCAGCTGCTCAGACAACTCCTTCGTAGGAGAGAATGGTCCCAACGCGTTAGGAAGTGAAGATGGCGCTATTGCCTTTGGCAGCAGCTTTAAGGCAGTGACGCGTGGTGATACTTATGGTGCAAGTGCTGCAGACCTTTTGGGCAACAAATTTATTGTGGCAGGTGTTAAGGGTGATGGTACTGGTACAGGACAGAGTGATGTGTTTAAAAGCTATACCGTAGATTGGACATCAAATACTGCAGGTACTACCAATAGTAATACTTCTGATTGGGAATATGTTGGTAAGACTAATTATTTTGGTCTGGCTGGTGCACAATCTGTTAAGTTCTGGGACTACAGCACTACGGCTTATGACTTTGCGGCTTATTCTGTGGGTAAGGGTAATACTCTGACTGCCAAAACGACTTCAGATATATCTACAAGTGCTGATCCTGCTGCTGGTGTTATTTATGCTACACCTATCGACTATAGCAATGCTGGATCTGCTGCTTATATGTTGAGAGGTTCCCGTGCAGATCTCGCAGAGTGCTATATCACGGACATGATTACTGTCGCAAAAGCCAACTACAATAAAGAGGTTGTACTTAACTTCCGTTCACTGGCTTCTAAAGTACGTATGGCAATCTATGAAACAGTGCCAGGTTATTCTGTAAAGGATGTTAAGTTCTATACTACTGATGGTTCTGCACTACTAGAAACTGGCTCTGCTGATGGTCAACTTAATAATAATGATGCCACTCTCTTTGGTACAAATGCTTTTTATGGCGGTGGTGTTTATACGGTGACATTCCCCACTATTGGAAGTGGAAATATTGGTCAATCTGACTATAACAAGGCTCATGTAGCTATAAGTGGCTCTACAGCGACTTCAACACAGTCTTTTGGAACACTGGTTTACACTGGTAAAGAAGGAGCAGAAGCTAATGAAACTGTATATCTGCAACGTTCTTCTAGTTCTCCTTCTTTCGCAGGTTCGTCATCTTTCTATCAGACCGTTCTTCCAAACGAGAATGGTAATGTGCTCGAAATGCGTGTGAACTATACGCTCGTATCTACTGATGGAAGTGGTGAAACTATTACTATACATGGTGCTAAGGCATTTGTTCCTGCTGTATATACCAGGTGGTTGCCTAATTTCGCTTATACTTATATCTTCAAGATTACAGATAACACAAATGGTTGGACAAGTACAACAGACACTGATCCTGCAGGTTTGTTCCCCATCACGTTTGATGCAGTCGTTTTAAACTCAGAGGAGACTGGTCAACAGAGCACTATCACGACAGTTGCAACACCTAGCATAACTACTTATCAGAAGGGTCATGTATATAGTGCAAGTGATGAATACAAAGTGCCTACTTCACCAGATGCTACTGCTGCCGCTTCAAATGACGCTATTTATGCACAAGTTATGAATGATGGAACTCTCGTAACCGATTTAAATGGTACAAACAAGAGTTACTTCTACAAGCTCTCTGAGACTGCTGGTAAAACTTATGCTTTAAAGCCTACAGGTTGGCCTACGGGTTATTATACCGATGCTGCTTGCTTAACTCCTGCTTCAGGAGATTTCTCGACAAGTACAACATATTACACGAAAGGTCCTTGGTCTGAGGCCAACGTGATGGATGCTCTTAACATTCAAGAGTCGGAAACTACTGGAACAATTGTTGGTCGTAATGGTATTACGCTAACTCCTGCTACTGCTGTTTATACCGTTACTCAAATTCCTGGTGAGGACAATAACTGGATTACAAAGTATAACAATGCAGGAACTCCTACAGATATTTCTGCAGGTATGGTCGCTAAGCTTTCTCCAGCTGCTGCTGGCACATATGCCTATGTATATGATTATACCACAGGTACTCCTGCAGCTACTCCTGTATATACTGCAGTACAATTGACTGGTGCAGGAGCACCAACTGATTTTACGACAGCATATTATAAGATGACTGGTGTAAATACCTTCGAACAGTGTGTAGCTGGTGATTATACTAATGGTGGCTATTTCTATACTAAGTATAACGACCGTAACCATACTTACGCAGTTAAGATAATCAAGGTACAATAATCCTCTATATACCTACCGAGGTTCGACTCCTCGGTAGGTAACTAAGAAAAAACAAAGTAACAAATAAATTGAGGCCGGGCCTCGAAAACAAGAGATAAGAAAAATTAAATATTAACTAAAACTTACTGATTATGAAAAAGAATCTATTATTTGCAGCAATCGCCCTCACAGCATTGGCGGGCTGCTCAGACAACAGCTTCGTGGGCGATGAGAGTCCACAAGGAAGCTTGACAGGAGATGGAGCGATAAGCTTCAATATGAAATCAGCACCAATCACTCGTGCTGATAAACAAGGATCTGCAGCAGCAACAGATCTGAGCAATCAGTTCATCGTCTATGCTGAAAAAGCTGAGACTGCAGATGGTGCTGCTCCTGCTGCAGGAAAGCTCGTGTTCCAAAACTACAAGGTGGCTTATACCGCTAATAGTGCTTATACTACCACTTCTAACACAAAGAATTGGGAATATGTAGGTCAGCAATGGACTTCAGGTGAGCAATCTCACATTACCACTTCTACTACAGATGCCCAGACTATCAAGTATTGGGACTGGGGAGCAGGCACATATACTTTCACAGCAGTATCTGCTTTACCTTCTGATATAAGTAGTGGTAATGTTAGCATAACAAAGACGACCGCTGCAACTACTGGAAACTTAGTATATGATAAGGGCTATAGTGTAGCTCTTACTGCTAGTGCAGACCTTGACAAACTCTTCTTCTCAGAGCGTAAGGTTATTACAAGCACGAACAATACTGATCGCGACGCTACCAACGCTTATGGTGGTAATGTCACCTTGCGTTTCCACAATATGGCATCCAAAGTGCGCGTAGCTATGTATGAAAACATTCCAGGCTATAGTGTTACTATTAACTCGTTCAAAGTTGTTGATAATGCTAGTCCTACTTTTGAAACGATGACAACTACAGAGACTGGGCGTTTCAAAGCCAACTTCGTGAATAATGCAAAAGGAACTGCTGGTAGTATGACGGTAAAATATGTCGCATCTGGTACAACCGTGAATCATCCTACTGTTTCTTTCACTCCGACTTCTGATGCTGCAAACATTCTGACACTTGGTGATCAGTTGAAGGCTGCTGTCACAATAGGTGAGAGTGCAACAGGTGCCACCTATGATAAGGCAGCAAAAGCTTACACCAGCGTATTCCCCAAAGAAGACAACACCCAGAATCTCAAGTTGAAGGTCTGCTATACCCTGACAGCTCCTGTAACGGGTGAGACAATCGTGGTCACAGATGCAACCGCAGAGGTTCCTGCAGAATATCTGAAGTGGAAGCCTGGCTACGCTTACACCTACATCTTTAAGATTAGTGACAACACCAACGGTTCGACTGGTACTCCTGTTACTAATCCCGCTGGCCTCTATCCTATCACGTTTGATGCTATAGAAACAGTTGATAATGATGGTTTGGCAGAGTACATCACGACAGTCAGCGAACCAACTATCACCACCTTCGGATACGATGCGACCAGCAAGAAGTTTGTAACTGATGGAAGCGAGTATGCTGCTAATAAAGACATTTACGCAACCTTCACAGAAGGAAGCACTGTTAAGACTCCTACATTTGGCGGCTCTGGTGAACAGCATGTAAATGTCTTCTCAGTTGTCTCGAAAGATCCTACCAACTTCAAGATTACAGAAGCTTCTGTAGCCGAAGCTATCGCCAATCCTGGTCGTATAACGAATTCTGTATACACCTGTACAGTGACCTATACAATAGTATCAGCAGAAACTACTCTTGCAGATGGTACGAAATATTATAAGGCAGATAGTGAAAGTAGAATACCAGGAGCAACAGGTTATGTACCGACTCTAGCAGTAGCAGGTACTGACTATACAGTTGGATCAACTACTAGATCTGTAGACGTATACACCTGTTCAGTCACTGACGTAACAGAAGTGACAGATCCAACTACTCTTGCAGCTGGTACAACCTATTATAAGAAATATGGTGAAGTTGCACCTGGATCTGACGGATATGTAGTAACTATTGCAGCAGAGGGTACTGACTATGAAGTAGCTCCAGTGATAACGGCAACTACCATCACCAACGAAAATTATTCTACGAACTTCTCGGCTGCTCCTGCTAAGGTTACTACCGTTCCTGGTGAGGATGGTGTCAATAAGACCATCGATGCCCTGAAGCTCACAGGTGTTAAGGCTGGTACTTATGCTATCGAGTACGAGGCATCTGCAGCATGGACTGGAAGTTACAACAAGGTCTACAAGGTAATCGTAGTCCAGTAACCTCTACCTCTTCCTCCCTCGCTACCTCCTACCAAGGGCGTAGCAAGGGAGAAGGAAGGGAGATGGAAGGGAGAAGAGAGGGGCAAGGAAGCCCAGAGCGACTCCCCCCAAAAAGGGAAATCAAGTCTGCTAAGGTTCTTGCTTAGGCAAGCGTCACAAAGTGCCGAGCGCGACTCCCGCAAAAAGTTCACTGGGGTTCGACTCCCCAGTGAACTACAAAGAAAAAAAAGAAAAAGGAATGAACGAGAAAGAAAACGACAAGAAGGATGGGGCTAATGGGAAGAAGCCATTAGAGCCTAAGCCGTTCTTGCCTAAGAAGGGCAACTACCGCGGGTTGCTGGTGTATCAGAAGGCAGAATGCCTGTATGATATCACCTTCTACTTTGCGCACCACTACTTCGTGGAGCGCAAGGACCGCACCATCGACCAGGTTGTCCAGGCCGCTCGTTCAGGAAAACAGAACATCGCAGAGGGTTGTGCGGCGGCCGCCACCTCTGCCGAGACTGAGATAAAACTGCTGGGCGTGGCCCGCGCTAGTATGCAAGAAACCCTACTGGACTACGAGGACTACCTGCGTACCCGCCACTTGGAACAGTGGGCCGTAGACGATCCGCGTACCAAGCAGATACAGGAATATAGTAAGAGCCATAATCGTCCGAAGGACTACACCACGGACATCGAGAAACGCTCGCCAGAGGCCCTCTGCAACATCACCATCACCCTGCTGCATCAGTTCGACAATATCATAGGGGCATACATCGCCCACTTAGAGAAGACATTCGTAGAGCAAGGCGGCATCCGCGAGCAGATGACGGCCGCCCGACTGGGCTACCGCAGCGAGCAGAAAGCCCGCATAGCGGAGCTGGAGGCGGAGAACCGCGGACTGAAGGCCCGTATAGCGGAGCTGGAGCAGAAGCTGCGAGAGCTGATAGGGCCCATGGGGCTGATAGGGCTCATGGGACTCATGGGCCGAATGGGGCTAATAAGCCTCATAGGGCTAATAGGGCCAATGGGGCTCATGGGTTGCAGCTCGTCGTCGGACGACGGAGCTGCAATAACGGCGCCCGCACCACAGCCGACGACACAGACGGCCATCACCTTCAGCGGACAGCAGGGTGAGGAGCAGGTGGTGAATAGCGGAGCTGGGGCCAGAGCCTATGAGGCCTATGAGGCTAATGGGGTTAATAGGGCCAATAGGGCAGGGGCCACCAGAGCCGGCACGCCGCTGAGCGACGCCGGCGTAACGCGCTTCACAGTATGGGGCTATAAGAATATGAGCTACGACGAGGGGACGAGCAGCTACGGCGACCTGCAGACGGTGTTCCCAGGATACCAGGTGAAGTGGGGCATCAACAGCGCAGCGACAACCACCACGAACAGCCACGGCTGGGAGTATATACTGACGGAAGAGCCGGAGCAGACCATCAAGTACTGGGACTGGGCCGCCAGAGCATATAGGTACTTTGCGGTGACAGGAACCCCGACCCATGAGCCCAATGCGCCCAATGGGCCTCATGAGTTCACCTTTGCGGCTAATGCCTCACCCGTTCGCGCTGGTGAGGGTACAGATGAGGAGAAAATAGCTGCCAACATCGCTGAAACGCCGTACTTCACCAGGCTGTGGTTTTCGACGGGTAATGCAGGGGTGTACCCCACGAAGCAGTTCGGCAAGCCCGTACAGCTGGAGTTCCTGAAACCCTTCGCGCGCGTACGATTCCTATTTAATTACTCGTATGCTCAAGAGGGTATCAGGCTTAAGAAAAATGAGTTCAAACCGACAGACGGCAGCAAGATAGCCCTCGTGGGCACGGTGACCGTGAGCTATCCCACGACGGGAACAGCCACAAAGGAGTCATACACCGCGACACCGAAGGAGAGTCCCGCGGAAGGAGAGACACTCAACGCCTTCACTGAGGAGTACATCCCCGAGGGCGGTCCGACGAAAGAGATATGGTACACCGTACTGCCTCGTACCAGTCAGGGCAGCTACACGATGAGCGTGTGGATGAACAGCGACAATGTGAGTGACCCTGCCACGAGAACGGCGGTGGTGCCGGCAGAATATATGACGTGGCAGCCCGGCTATAGCTACACCTATATCTTTAAGATCACCGAACAGGGTGGTGTGGAGATAGACCTGGTACAGTCGGCCGTGACACCGTGGACGGAGTTGGAAAACGACCATCAGGTGTATAATTGGTAGGCGGCCGGAGGCCTAAATGAGAAATTTTAAATGACAAATGATAAGTGAACAGAACATAGCACGGAAGATGAGGCTGATGGGGCTCATAGGGCTCATGGGGCTAATGGGCCTAATGGGCCTGGGGCTCATGGGGTGCTCGTCGTCCGACGAGGCGGCTACACCGGTGGCAGAGGCTACGACGGTGGAGCTGCAGAGCTATGTGACTGGGTATGAGGAGGCCGTGAGGGCCAATGGGGCGAATGAGGCTAATAGGGCCAATGAGGCCAGTAGGAGGGCGTGGACACAGCCTGAGGGCTATTTGCTGTATAGCGATGCTGAGGCGTCGATTGGTGTGTTCTTTACGCAAGGAACGACCAGCGGCAATGAGGAGTACTTCTATAAGAGTAGCGGCCATTGGCGTGCCAGCCAGGATGAGATAGCGGCAGGAACCTACTACCTCTACGGCTATGTGCCCCATGATCAGAGTATTACCTCAACGGCAAACGTGCTGGAAGGCGAAGGCAAGACCTTTGCCGACGGTGCCGTGCTGACGATAGAAAACGTGCCTACCGTCTCGAAGGCAGATTTCTGCGTGGTGATAGCTGCGAAGAATGGTGCAAGTGCCAATGAGAACTATAGCACCTCGGGACTGCTGCGTGGTAACTTCGAGTATGTGGCCCAGGCGACTGGAGGCGGTGGACACAACTTCGTCTACCTGCTGTTCGACCACCTGTTCTCGGCCCTGCGTGTCAGGATGAGGGTACAGGGCGACTACAACGACCTGCGCACCATCAAGCTGAAAGAGCTGCGAATGCAGACCTGTGCTGGTGATGTGCCCACGAAGAAAAAGACCAGTATCACCTTGATGCTGAACAAGACGGATGCGGGTGCCGACCCCATCGTAGGCAGCGTCGTATTCACGCCCGATCCTGACTCCGGCAATAGCGACGGTGCGGTGGTGGATTGGAACGACGGTATCACGCTGACTGCCGACTATCAGGAGTTCCAGGGACACCTGATGCCCTTCGGCGTCACCAAGATAAAACTGATCAGCACGTATGATGTGTATGACAAGAAAGGCAACCTGACCCGCCAGAACTGCACGGCAACGAACACCATCAACATTTCCAACCTGTTCTCAGGACAGACGGAAACACTGCGTGGCCGTCGGTATACGATTAACCTGACGATCAACCCGACGTACCTGTATATGCTGTCGGAGCCGGACCTGAACGACCCCACTGTTGAAATTGATAATTGACAATTGATAATTAAGAATTAAGAATGAGACGCGTTATCACCATAATAGGGCAAATAAGGCCAATGAGTCCAATGGGGCTTATGGGCCGAATGAGGCTTATGGGGCTTCTATGCCCTATGGCTTTATTGCGCCTATTGGTAACTTTATCATTTATCATTTGTCATTTTTCATTTAGCGTAGCGCAGATCAAGATTGGTGGTAACGTATATGGTGGCGGTAACCACGCCAATGTCGACGGTAGTACTAATGTACGCGTACGCGCGGGAGATATAAATAAGGTGTTCGGTGGTGCCCGTATGGCTAATATCGGTGGTAACACCTATGTGAACATCGACGGTAAGAACGCCCTGGCCTATATGATCATCAACTATGTCTATGGCGGCAACGACGTGGCTGGAACCATCGGTACGGCGGCTGCTGTAGGCGAGACGTTGCCTGCAGAGATAGCGGGCAATAGCGATGGTGTGACAAATGAGTGGAACAGCTATGTGCACCTGAGCACAAAGGTTGACGGAGAAGGTCATGCTGCCGATGATGCCAAGAAGTGCTTTATCGGTCAGATGTTTGCCGGCGGTAACGGTGACTTCACCTATACCGACGATGAAGGCAACCCATTGATGGTGGGTGAACAATATGTCGCGAAGGAAGGCGACGACATCATTGCCTACAGCAAAACAGAGCTCAGCAAACCCGAGTTGGACAAGACCTATCTGGATATTCAGGGTGGTACCATCTTCTTTGCACACGGTGGCGGCAACAACGCTACCGTCAGGGAGAAGGCCGTCATCCACGTGGCCAACCCCAGTGAGGTGGTGACAGATATAAAGGTCAACGCAGAAACGGGCTTGGAAGATAACGAGAGTGGCACAGATATCTTGACCAATGACCGTATCTATAATCTGATGGGTGTCAGAATGGTACAGGAGTCTGTTGCGAGCGACGAGTTCCAGATAGGCCGTCTGTTTGGTGGTAACAACAAGGCAGAGATGGCTATCCGTCCGACATGGAATCTGCAGAGTGGTGCCGTCCGTAACCTGTATAGCGGCGGTAACCGAGGAAATATGACCAGTCCTGAGGGTCTGCTGCTGGAGATTAAAGAAACATCGACGATAAAGGTCGACAACGTCTATGGCGGTTGTCGTATGGCAGACGTCATTCCGACGGTAAATGGTGAGTATTCACCGTGTACGAACCTGCAGGATAAGGACAAAGAAGGTAACCTCATCTATAAGTTCCCCAACGAGTTGTCGGCACGTACGCTGATTCGTGGTGGCGACATCAACAACGTCTACGGTGGTAACGACGTGACGGGTACGGTGTATGGCGGTAATGCCATCGGTATCTATACCTCCATCCGCGGTGACGTGTATGGTGGCGGTAACGGCGCCTACGCCTATACCGATATGGATACCTACAAGAATGATGAGACCTATGGCGACTTCTACTATAGCACCGCTGGTTACAGCACCACTATCGACGCGTTGAACGCCTTCCGTCCCAATGCCGAGCAGGTGGCTATCCGTCTGAAGGGTAAAGATGCCGAAAATCCTACCATCATCAAGGGCTCTGTGTTCTGCGGTGGTAACTGTGCTTCGTTGGCCACGAAGAAAGCTAACCCAATGGTCGAGCTGAAGATTGGTTCCCATGTGATTGCCGACAAGGTGTTCATGGGTAACAATGGTGAGAAGATGATCGACGAGGATGTGCTCAAACACTATGCCGGCGTATATGAGGGTGCAGAGAGCTACAGCACATTAAGTACCATGCAGAACGACGCCTCTGTGTTCGCCAGCTACATGCAGGGTGTGACCATGAACTTGCAGCCGTCTATCGTGTTTGACAGCAAAGCCAACGGCGACCCTGATGATTATATCGACTATACGAGTAAGATTGGTTCGCTCTACTGCGGTGGTAACGTGGGAAGCATGGCGATTGCTGGCAAGAACACCTATAACGTTGACCGTGGTCTGATTATCTTTGAGAAAGTCGTGGCTGGTTGTAACAATGCCGATGTAGAGGCTGGCGACTATAATCCTGCCTATAGCGGAGGTATTCTGGGTGCAGAGAACGAGCGCGGAAACGCCTCTAACGAATACTATACCGACAACGGCACGGCCACAGGAAAGATCAAGGACCGTATCGAGTTGAACCTGGATAACCTGACGGTCGAGCCCAGACGTTGGAACGACACGTTTGAGCCTATTACTGCCGCTGATATTGAGGAAGGAAAACTGAAGGCTGGCCAGGAGTATTACACCACGAACCTGCGCAGCAGCAAATTCATTGCCAAGGGTACAGAGCCGGCTACTGTTGGTGGCACCAACAAGTATTATAAACTGACGGTGAAAGGTAATCAACTAGACTGGAACACCGCCATGTGGAGTACGGATGAGAATGACTTCATGAGTACTGGAACAGGTGGAACGGGTACTGGAACAGATGGTACTGGAACCGCGAACGACGAGAAGCGTCGTCTGTTGGGTGGTAACGTCTATGGCGGCTGCTACAACAGCGGTCACGTAAACGGTAATGTGGTCATCAACATCAACCAAGACCTGATCAAGAGAGATGTCGTCTTTGCCCAGACCGACGGCGAAGACGAATACACCATCAGTGGTGACCGCCGTTCCGGCGTGCTCCGCGAGGCCCAGGGCGACGATACACAATCTGTGGCTATGACGGTGTTTGGTGCTGGTTATGGTGAGGAAACCGAGATTTGGGGCAGTACTACCGTCAACCTGAACAACGGCTATACTTTCCAAATCTTCGGTGGTGGTGAGGAAGGTGTCGTCGGTAAGAAGAATAAAGCAGGCGAGTACGTCTATGATGCTCGCTACAGCAGTACCGTCAACATGAAAGGTCCTAATGCCGGCTACTCTGAGAAAGTGTCTGGCTTGCCACTCGCCGAGACGGAGTATATCTATGGTGGCGGTAACGAAGGTGATGTGATTGGCGATG
>Ga0256407_10007257_pt1 | contig 16786 bp, 13 predicted proteins | sample RumenRJG_04DNA_FD_193489 | JGI IMG/M metagenome (GOLD analysis project Ga0256407, IMG submission 193489) | Bovine rumen microbial communities from Lethbridge, Alberta, Canada - RJG_04 | ecosystem: Host-associated > Mammals > Digestive system > Stomach > Rumen | place: Canada: Alberta...
TTTGGGACGTCGACGCGCCGCGTATGTATCGCGCTGAGGTCTGTTTCAAAGACGCGAAGGGGAACGTCCTCGACGAATATTCGACGCGTTTCGGGATTCGACTTGCCGAGTGGACGCTGGACGACGGGTTCCATTTGAACGGACGTCGGGTTCAACTCAACGGCGTTGATCTTCACCACGATCAAGGGCTTATCGGCGCCGCGTCGCATCCTGCCGCCGTTCGGCGTCAGCTTTCGATCATGCGCGATATGGGGGCGAACGCGATCCGTACCAGCCACAACCCGAATTCGTCCGCGTTTATGGACGCGTGCGACGAAATGGGCTTCATCGTCTGGAACGAACTCTTCGACAAGTGGGACGGAACCGCCGGTTTGCGGAGAGAGGACGATTTCTATTCCTTTGCCGAGCGTCAGGCGCGCCAGTTTGCGCGTCGCGACCGCAATCGCCCGTCGGTCTGCGCATGGTCGATTGGAAACGAAATCGCCGACGTCGAGACGAATAGGGCGGGAAGTTCTAATCCGTCTGGAGACGCGGCAAAGCGCGTCGAGTTTCTCCATGACGCGATGAAGCGTTACGACGCGACGCGGCGCGTCGGCATGGGGTGTTTCGTTGAAAGCGCGATTGGCGACTATCCGCCGAAAAATCCCGTTCTCGCGCCTCTCGATATTTCCGGCTGGAATTATGGCGGAAAGTATCGCTTTGCGCGCGCGAGCTTCCCCAATATGCCGCTTGTTTATACGGAATCCTCGTCGGCGTTCTCGACCCGAGGTTATTACGACCTCCGCCATCCCGAGAAGAAAGATCAATATGACGACAAAGCGTTACAGGTTGATAGTTACGATCTGATATCGGCGAACGGACCTCGCGATATTCCCGACGTCGATTTTGAACGAATGCTCGAAGACCGTTATGTCGCAGGCGAATTTGTATGGACGGGCTTCGACTATATTGGCGAGCCCGCGCCCTTTGAAAGGAGGGCGAAGGTCAGTTACTTCGGAATCGTCGACCTCTGCGGCGTTCCGAAGGATCGATTTTGGCTTTACCGCAGTCATTGGAACGATAAGGACGTAACGGCGCATATTGTCCCGCATTGGACGTGGAACGCCGACGTTACGACGAATGTTCCAGTCTACGTCTATACGAGCGGCGACTCCGCGGAGTTGTTCCTTAACGGCAAGTCGCTCGGCGTGAGACATAAGGATAAAACGCGAACGTTTAAAAAACCGAAGGACGCGTCCTTCGATTTGCCAGATTATTACTGGATTGTCGATAAATTCCGGCTCCGATGGGAAAACGTCTCCTACGAACCTGGCGTTTTGGAAGCCGTTTGTTACAAAGACGGTCAAGAGATCGGTCGATCCGTCGTTAAAACAGCGGGGAAAGTCGCGGCGTTGAAAGCGACGCCGGAAAAACAGACGTTTGAGAGTAACGACGATCTGATTTACGTCGAAATCAACGCAGTCGACGAGGAGGGGACGATTTGCCCCAACGCCGCGACGCGATTTACCGTCGACGTCGAAGGTCCGGCGACCGTCGCAGGACTAGGAACGGGCGACCCGATCGATCTCGATTCCTTCGCCGATTTGTCGCATTCTCTCTTCTATGGTTCTGCAACGCTAGTTTTACGATCAACTTCCGGCTGGGATTCGACGTCCAATGGCGTTCGTATTCGAATTAAAGCAGAATCGCTGGACGACGTTGTCTTAAATATCGGTCAATAATTTTTTCATGCGTTGACGAAGGAACGGCGAACACGTTAACAATGTGTTCGCCGTTTTTATTTTATCGACTTAATTAATTTACTTATCTCGAGTTATGCAAGAATCAAGTCTTTTGGTTCTTCCTCTTGGCAATAATCTTGAAGAATTTTTATACGCCAATACCCATGCTGATTTTAACGTCAAATCAAACGTTTGTTATTGACTGAGTCGATAGCCACTTATCGATATTTTAGATTTGACAGTCAGAAAAAGCAGAGTATAATATCGCCTACTTAAAGCATACTAATTTGATAGGAATTACATTAAGATATTGATCTTGAATACCTTCTGTAAATTTTCTAGATAAATTGTCTTGCTTATTCAAACACTAAACTAGTCTAGTAGATACGTTAAAGAAAATTAACAATGGTTATAGGAGACGTTTTAATGAGCAAAAACATTTTTCATTCCATTCTTTACCTGATGTTTCTTTTTCTTGGTTTCTTAGGGAGTGGGTGCGATAAACCAGCTTCGTCTGACGGCGCTATTGAAATAGTGAACGTTTCTTACGATCCAACGCGCGAGTTATACCAAGCCTATAACGCTTTATTCGAAAAACACTACGAAGAATTGACTGGCAAGCAGATTAAAGTGACTCAATCGCATGGCGGCTCGGGGAAGCAGGCGCTTGAAGTGTCAAACGGACTTAAAGCCGACGTCGTTACCCTTGCGTTGGAGGGCGACGTCCAAGTTGTTGCCGACGCGGGCTTAATTGAACCCGGTTTTACGTCGAAGTTACCTTTCGACAGTTCGCCGTATACGTCGACCATCGTGTTCCTCGTACGTGCAGGCAACCCCAAAAATATTAAAGATTGGAATGATCTTACGCGCGACGGCGTCGGGGTCGTTACCCCCAACCCCAAGACGTCGGGAGGAGCGATGTGGAATTATCTTGCCGCTTGGTATTTCTTTGAACAAGAAGGACAAACAGAGCGGCAGATTCATGAATCAATTCGCAAACTCTACCATAACGTGGTCGTGCTAGATTCCGGCGCTCGAGGCGCGACGACTTCGTTCGTGGAAAACGGTCAAGGCGACGTTCTCGTCGCTTGGGAAAACGAAGCGTTTCTTTCTCTGCGTGAATACCCCGGTCAATATGAGATTGTGGTTCCGTCTGTTTCGATTCTTTGCCAACCGACGGTTGCCGTCGTCGACGGAGTTGCGGAAAGGCGCGGGACGGCGGAGGTTGCGCACGAGTATCTTAAATATCTCTATTCGGACGAAGCGCAACGCCTAGAAGCCGAGAATTTTTATCGTCCGAGTTCAAAAGAAATATATCAGGAATTTGTTTCCGAGACGCCGTCGGCAAGCATCGTCAATATCCCTGAGGATGGCAAATGGATTAATGACAACGTCAAGTTGACGACGATTGATCATTTCGGCGGTTGGAAAAAGGCGCGAGCGACCCACTTTGCAGACGGCGCGACATTCGACTCAATCTATGAGAAGTGAACTCTTACGAGCGTCGAAAACTGTCGTTCCTCCGCAGAGACTTGCAAGAAGGAGCGTGCTGATGAAGCTACAGAAATCAAAAAGCATAATACCAGGATTCGGCTTGACGTTTGGCGTAACGATAACGATCTTGAGTCTGATTGTTCTCATTCCGTTATGCTCTTTAGTCGTGTACTCGGCAAAATTAAGTCCGGCAGAATTCTGGCATACGATTACTCGCGAGCGTGTTCTATCAAGTTACTATGTAAGCATTGGCACATCGTTGGTCGCCGCGTTAGTCAACGTGTTTATGGGACTGGCGCTTGCTTGGGTGTTGGTTCGATATGAATTTCGAGGCAAAAGGTTTATTGATGGAATTATCGAACTGCCATTCGCATTGCCGACGGCTGTCGCCGGCATTTCTCTGACTCATCTAACGACGACTAACGGTTGGGTTGGAAAGATCGCTTACGATTTATTGGGCGTGAAGTTAGCGTATACTCCCTTAGGGATAACGATCGCCCTCGTTTTTATCGGGATTCCATTTGTCGCGAGATCTGTTCAACCAGTCTTGGAAAAGTTCGATATCCAGTATGAAGAGGCGGCGGTAATCCTAGGAGCGAGTCGACTTCGAATTTTCTGGAAGGTGATTTTTCCTGAAATTTTACCTGCGCTCATATCAGGGTTTACGCTTGCCTTTGCGAGAGGCGTCGGCGAATACGGCAGCGTTGTGTTCATTTCTGGAAATATTCCCTACGAAACGGAAATAGCGCCGTTGTTGATCATGTCAAAACTTCAAGAGTTTGATTATGCCAGCGCGACAAGTATCGCGTTGACGTTACTACTCCTTGCTTTTGTGATTCTCTCCGTGAACGCCGTCTTCCAAAGTATTGTTTCTAAACGCATTAGCGGTTTGGCTTAAGAAAGGAGGAGGACGTATGAATATTCGTAGGAACGAGGGAGCGATCAAGTGGACTCTTATCACACTCTGCGCGATATTTCTCGCAGTCTTCTTGATTCTTCCGCTAATATACATCGTTGCGACTTCGTTGCGAGCCGGTTTTCAAACTTATTGGAAATCTATAACAGACGAATATGCAATTAAGGCGGCGATACTAACGCTTGAGGCTACGGCGTGGGCGGTCGTCATAAACACGGCGTTTGGCGTGTGCGCGGCGTGGACTCTCACGAAGTTTCAGTTTCGTGGTAAAAAGACCATTTCAACATTTATTGATCTGCCGGTTACCGTTTCGCCGATCATTGCGGGTTTGATTTATGTTCTAACCTTTGGGAGACAGAGTTTTCTTTTTCCGATTTTGGATCGGTTGGGGTGGCAAATTATTTTTGCTGTCCCCGGGATCGTTCTCGCCACCGTTTTTGTGACGTTTCCCTTTATTTCCCGCGAGATTATTCCGGCGTTGACAGCGCAAGGAACGGATGAAGAGGAAGCGGCGGCGCAAATGGGCGCAAGCATGTTCACTATTTTTCGCAAGGTTACGTTTCCCCACATTAAGTGGGCTCTTTTATATGGCGTGGTTCTCTGCGCCGCGCGCGCTATGGGCGAGTTTGGAGCGGTCTCGGTTCTTTCGGGACATCTTCGTGGGAAAACGAACACGTTGCCGCTTTACATTGAACTCTTGTACCAAGGATATGATTTTACAGGCGCGTTTGCCGCTTCGAGCGTCCTGGTTATTATGTCTATTGTTATTCTAGCGTTGCGCGTATGGTTGGAGAAAAAAGGCGTCAAAGACCTTGACGTAAGAAAGTGAGGAGACCATGAGTGTTGATTGCGAACGGTACTATGTGGAATTGCGAAGGATAAACAAAAGTTTTGGAACCTTTCAAGCGTCTCGAGACGTCAATCTCCGAATTCAACGAGGACGTCTTGTCGCTTTGCTTGGCGCTTCTGGGAGCGGTAAAACCACGATCCTGAGGATGATAGCAGGTCTCGAAACGCCCGATTCGGGAGAAATACTAATTGACGGCAAGGTTGTAAACGACGTGCCCGGCTCTGAACGCGGCGTCGGATTCGTGTTTCAGAATTACGCGTTGTTTCGGTATATGACAGTTTACGACAATATCGCTTTCGGACTTCGCGTCAAGAAGAAGTCGAAAGAGTATATTGACGACCGAGTGCATGAACTCCTTAAACTTATCGGTTGCGCTGGGCTTGAGAAGCGTTACCCTAGCCAATTGTCAGGCGGACAGAGACAGCGCGTCGCTTTCGCACGCGCCTTGGCGCCCAGTCCTCAGCTTTTACTATTGGACGAGCCTTTCGCTGCAATCGACGCTAAGATCAGATTGGAATTGCGCGCATGGCTTCGTGAAATGATCACGAATTTACAAATTACGAGCATATTCGTTACTCACGATCAAGACGAAGCGATCGAGGTTGCGGATGAAATTATTGTCACTAACGGGGGCGGGGTCGAGCAAGTCGGAACGCCACGAGAACTTTATAGTCATCCGGAGACGCCCTACGTAGCGCGATTTATCGGTTCCTCAACGTCGGTGAAGGAGTATTGGCGTTTTCGTTTTTTTAAAAGCCTAGGCGATCAGACGAGCGCCGTCGTAAGACCTGAATATGTGAAAGTTTTCAGGAAAGACGAAAATAAAAAGTTTGCAAAATCAGCAGAGGAAGGGATTGTAGACGACGTAATATTCCGAGGGGACAACCTCGAGATACGCGTTCGTATTCACGACGTCGTTCTTTCTGCGACGCGGAGTATAAACGACCCTGTCGTCGAGGTCGGCGAGAAAGTCGACGTTTTCGTGTACCGCTTTTTAGTGGTCGACGGTGAAAAAATTATCCTATTAGACAATAGTTCTCTCCGTGAAGAAAGCGTAGTTATTTGATGAACGACGTCGCAACAAATTGTTCTTTCTACGAAACTGACCTCTTAATTGTAGGAGGAGGGGCGGCGGGATGTTACGCGGCGATTACGGCGGCGCGTAACGATCCCAATCTCAAAATTACGATTTTGGAAAAGGCGAATATTAAAAGATCCGGTTGCCTTGCCGCAGGCGTAAACGCCTTGAACGCTTATATTTCAGACGATTATTCCCCTGAAGAATACTTGGAGTACGTAAGATGGGACGCTGAAAAAATTGTTCGCGACGATCTCGTGCTTTCTATGAGCAGGAGGTTTAATCAAGTTGCCGAAGATCTTGAGAATATGGGACTTGTGATTCTCAAAGATGAGAAGGGGCGTTATGTCTCTCGTGGAAAACGAAATATCAAGATTAACGGCGAGAATATCAAACCGATTCTTTCTCGAGAGGCTCGTCGTTATGCGAACGTCGAAGTTTTCAACCATGTGAATGTTACCGATCTTGTCGTCGTTAATGATCGCGCCGTCGGAGCCGTGGGGTTTTCTGTCGATTGTATCGCGTCTTACATCTTTTCCGCAAGGGCGATCCTCATTGCCTGCGGCGGCGCGGCGGGACTGTATCGTCCGAATAATCCAGGGTTTTCACGTCACAAACTGTGGTATTGTCCCTTCAACGTGGGATCGGGCTATGCGATGGGGATTCGTATCGGGGCGGAGATGACGAGCCTTGAGATGCGTTTCGTCGCTCAGAGATGCAAGGACACGATCGCGCCGACAGGGACGCTTGCGCTAGGGGTTGGCGCGAAAGAGATTAATGCGCTCGGCGAAACCTACGGAAACAAATACGGATATAACACGTCGGCTCGCGCTTATGGAGCTACGAAAGAAGCTAGCGAGGGTCGTGGACCATGTTATCTCAGGACGGTCGGCATCACCTCGGACCAGGAGAAAGATTTGTGGAAGGCTTACCTTAATATGGCGCCTGCTCAAACGCTTAAATGGATTGAAAGCGGGGAATCCCCAACGTCTTACAACGTGCAGATTGAAGGAACCGAACCCTACGTCGTTGGCGGTCACACAGGGAGCGGCTATTGGGTTGACACGCGTCGGCGGACGACGATTCGAGGACTATACGCAGCGGGCGACGTTGTTGGAGGAGCGCCGAAAAAATTTGTGTCTGGAGCTATGGCTGAGGGCGCGATTGCCGCCGAAACGATGATTCAGGATATTAAAACGAGAAATCGTCCGTCTCTTTCCGCGACGACGGACGCGGCTCTTGATCGCGTTAAGGATTATGAAAGAAGGTTGACGCCGCGAAAAGAACAGGTTTACACGATAGACGAACTAGAAGAAGGAATGCAAAAGATTATGGACGAGTATGCTGGAGGGGTTGGCGTAGCATATCGTTATAACTCCAAGCAACTGAGGTTGGCGAAGAAGGAGATCAGGCGTTTACAACAGGTTTTGTTGTTTCAACATGCAAACGATATGGACGAGCTGTTACGCGTCTACGAGTTAAAAGACAGGTTGACTGTGTGTTTTTCGTTAATTGCGCACTTGGAAGCTCGCCATGAGACGCGATGGCCTGGTTTTGGCGTTAACACGGATTATCCAGAATTTGACGCAAATTGGGAGTTCTTCGTAAATTCAAGAGTCGTCGACGGGGAAATAGAGATTCTTCATCGTCCTTTAAACAAAGGGGAAACTGTTTATGAGCATTCGTATTGACCGCAAAAGTTGCATAGGGTGTCGGGCGTGCGTTGAAGCGTGTCCCGGCAACCTTATCAAAATAGATTCTGACGGTCGCGCTTTTATCCGGCGTCCAGAAGATTGCTGGGGTTGCGCGTCCTGTATGAAAGAGTGCCGTTCAGGGGCAATTTTTTATTTTCTCGGCGCCGATATCGGCGGTCGAGGCGCGCTTATGCGGGTTCAAAGAGACGCTTCGACCGCGCGCTGGACTATACAAAAGAGCGACGGCGAGCCTTTGACGATCGTGGTTGATCGTAAACAATCCAATCAATACTGATTTTAACGTCAAAGCGGCGACAGGAGGCGACATGTCAATTGATAAATCTACGTTGAAGGCAAACGGTTTTATGCCGCAGTTGCAAAAGGATCAATATTCGATGCGGCTAAAAGTTATTGGCGGGGAGGGTTCGGCGGAACAATTGTTGCAAATTGCGAAAATAGCGCGGAAATATGGTCAAGATTACGTTCATCTTACGTCGCGTCAAGGAGTTGAAATTCCCTTCATAAAGTTTGAAGATATCGACGAGGTTATGGAGGAACTGGAGAAAGCAAAAATTAAACTTGGCGCGGCGGGAGCGCGCGTTCGTTCCATAACCGCGTGTCAGGGGGGAAAGTGTTGTCCTCATGGCGCGATCGACGCCGGCGCGATCGCCAAAAAACTTGACGCACGATATTTTGGCAGAAGTTTGCCTCATAAATTCAAGATAGGAGTTACGGGCTGTCCTAACAACTGCCTTAAAGCTGAAGAGAACGATCTCGGCGTTAAGGGCGGCGTCGAAAAAACATGGAATAAAGATCTGTGCGTTTATTGCGGCGCATGTCAAAGGGTTTGTAGACGCAAGGCGATTTCCGTAGAGAAGGGAACGGTAACATTCTTCGACGAAAAGTGTAATCGGTGCGGCAGGTGCGTTCGGACATGTCCGAAAAAAGCGTTGCAAGGAGTTCACGGGTTTGTTCTTTCCTTTGGCGGCACCTTTGGGAACGACGTCGTGAAGGGAAAGAATCTTTTACCGTTAATAACGGACGAAGAAAACCTGTTTCGCGTCTGCGACGCGACCCTTGATTTTTTTGAGAAGAAAGCGCGGCCTGGCGAAAGATTTGCGGCGCTTCTTAAGCGCGTCGGCGTCGCGCCGCTACGTCGCGCCTTAGAAAAAGCGCTCGGTTCGAATGGCGATTAACGCGATCTTCGCCTTCCTATGAGGAAGTTCTAATACGACATTTGCACATAAAGAAGCGCGTATGGCTTATTTTCCTTTCATGGTCGAACTGGCAGACTTGCGCGGTCTGATCGTAGGAGCGGGGAGCGTCGCATACGAAAAAGCGGTTCGTATCAGCGAGTTTGGTTCGAAACTCAGGGTTGTCGCGCCGATCGTCGACGAACGATTTTCCAAGTTGTCGAACGTCGAAATTGCACGTCGTCCATTTGAGGAGGACGATATTGTCGGCGACCTCGCTTTTGTGATTGTCGCTACAAGGGACGGCGAACTCAATCGACGGATCGCCGGACGTTGCCGAGATTTGAGAATTCCCGTAAACGTCGTCGACTCGAAAGAGGAATCGTCATTTATTTTTCCTGCGACGACGCGACGCGGAGACGCCGTAGTCGCCGTATCGACGGGCGGCGCGGCTCCGATCGTAGCGTCCGCTGTTAAGGGGATGATTGACGCGATTCTTCCCGATCGGTTAGGAACAATCGTAGAGACGTTGGGGAGCGCTCGAAAAAGAATAGCGCGCATAATTAAGAACGTTGAGACGCGTCGTCGTTTCTACCGATCGGCGCTCCAAGCGGCGGCGTTTAAGCGCGACGCGTATTACGCGGACTTCTTCGAACGAGTGGTCGACCAGACGTCGGCTTCTCCCGCTTCTTTGGGGCGCGTCGTTTTTGTCGGCGCCGGTTCCGGTTCCGCTGATTTAATTACCTTACGGGGCGCTTTCGTCCTTTCAACGTGCGACGCTGTTTTGTATGACGATTTGATTGATCGCGCGATTCTCGATATCGTTCCGAAGAATTCGCTTCGAATTCCCGTTGGGAAACGCGGCGGGGCGTCCTCAACGCGACAGGACGACATTAACCGTAAGATGGTTGAACTTGCATCATGCGGGATGAACGTCGTAAGACTTAAAGGCGGCGATCCCTTCCTTTTTGCTCGCGTTGAGGAGGAAATACGCGCGCTTAAGCAAAACGGCGTTCCTTTCGACGTCGTTCCCGGCGTGTCGTCGGCGTTTTATATTCCGATGGAAGCGGGCGTTCCACTTACTTGTCGCGACGTTAGCAGGAGCGTCCATATTGTGACGGCGCACGCGTCGGATTCCGAGGTTTTTGAAGAGTTGCCAAAGTTTGCCAAACTCGAAGGAACGCTCGTCGTTATGATGGGGCTGAACGTCGTCGGGAAACTGGCGGAATCCCTGATAGCAGGCGGCAAGAGTTCCGACACGCCGGTCGCCGTTCTTTCAGGCGGCAATTCCGCCAATCCCTACGACGTCAGAGGAACGTTGAGAGACGTCGCGGATAAATGTAAACGCTATCAACTGAAATCTCCCGCTGTTATTGTTATCGGAAAAGTCGCAAGTCTGAATTTGAAAAGCGACTTTTTCGACTCCCACGTTTAGCGCGTCCCTATTGAAGCCAATCGCTTGAGACCTCTGGGCGCATCGACGCTTACACGAAAGAATAAAGATTTTACATGACATTACAGCAACTACTTTACGCTGTGACAATCGCTGAAAAAGGATCTGTCAATCGGGCCGCGAACGAGTTATACGTCTCACAATCAACTTTGTCGAGCGCCATTCATGATCTCGAGAAGGAGACGCGAACGACGATTTTTACGCGTACGAATCGCGGGGTCGTCGTGACAGCCGACGGGGAAGTGTTGTTGAGATACGCGAGACAGATTCTTGATCAGTTCCGCCTAATGGAGAGCAAATATCTTACAACGGAGAAGAGAAAATACCAATTCTCCGTTTCGATGCAACATTATACGTTTGCGATTCAGGCGTTTATAGATATGGTCAAAGAATACGATTCCGAAGATTATGAGTTCGCCGTCTTTGAAACGCAAACGCAAACGGTCGTTCAAAACGTCAAAACGTTGAAGAGCGAAATAGGCGTGCTCTACGTCAACGACTTCAATCGCGACGTCCTTAATAAACTGTTTTACGACAGCGACGTCGAATTTGTTCCTCTTTTTGATTGTCCAATATCGGTTTATCTTTGCGTAAACCATCCGTTGGCCAACCGAGAAATTGTAACTCTGGAAGAACTTGCGCCATATCCTTTTCTTTCTTTCGAACAAGGCGTTGGGAACTCCTTTTATTACGCCGAAGAAGTCATGAGTTCCTACCCGTATCGACAGATTATCAAAGCGTCTGATCGAGGAACGATGTTGAATCTCATGGTCGGACTTAACGGGTATACGCTCTGTTGCAGCGTGATTTGCGAAGAACTCAACGGAGAACTGTATCGCACGACGCCGCTCGCTACCGACGAGAGGATGACAATCGGATATATTAGAAAAAAACAGGCGCCCCTCAGCGCGATGGCGGCTGACTACGTCCAAGCGTTAAGGAAGTTCGCGCCGACGAAGTGACAAGCTTTAGAAAACGGTTCCAAGGCGGTCGTTTAGAGGCGTAGTGTGCTTGGGAATATGGGAGTCCCTTGGTCGTTTCGATTTAGATTTGCTTTGATATCGCGACGAAGTCGCAAGAATCGCTTTAGGGCTTATCCTCGAATGTTGTTCCGACGGATAACTAGCGGTTGACTTCGAAATTCGCGACCCTCTTCTTCAAGATTTCAAACTCGTCGGTTGTGAAGAAGCTCGCCACTATTGGTTTGTCGCAAAAGAATTACAATCAAGAACGATTGGGTAAATCACGACAACCTTTCGAAAGATATGATTATTTATTTTGTTAAAGCGGGTAACGCTTGAAAGATTCGATTGTTTTTCGTCACGAAGGTTAAGGTTTTCGGAGACGTTTTAACTAAGACTGGAAGACTTCCACGATACAACGTTTGACTCGATATTTCGGGTCCTTTTCAAGATCTTATTTTTTCCCAATTTTCCTCGGGAGGTTTGATTATGGCGTCGCTTTCTAATCAAACGGAAACTAAACTTAATCGACTCTTAGAATGGTGTAGAGATAAGGCTTGTGTCGTCGCTTTCTCCGGAGGCGTCGATAGTTCTGTTCTTGCCAACGCTTTGAAAGTTGCATACGAACGGTCGCTCCTTAGAATTCAGCCTGTTTGTTACTTTGCCGAAAGTTTCACGTCAACTGAACTCGAAAAAAGTCAAGCTCGTCGCGTCGCGACAGAAATAGGCTTGCCGTTGGTTGTTCTTGAATCTGGGGAATTTGACGACCCGCGTTTTGTCGCCAATTCGTCGAAACGTTGCTACTGGTGCAAGAAGATTCGTTTTTCTGCAATAAGAGACATAGCGCAAAAAGTTTATGGCGATCCTAACGGCGAAAACATTGTTGTGGTCGACGGTTCAAACTATTCTGACGCCGACGACTACCGACCAGGCGTTAAAGCCGCAGTTGAAGTTGGCGTGAAGAGTCCTCTCGCTGAGGTTGGGCTTATTAAGTCTGAAATTCGGGAAATCGCTAGGTTTTGGAATATCTCCGTCGCTGAAAAACCGTCTACCCCGTGTCTAGCGACGAGGCTGGCTTACAATATGCCGCTTTCCAACGAGATTCTTCGGCTTGTTGAGAAAGCGGAACTTGCCGTTAAGAGCTTTGGAGTCTCAACTTGCCGCGCAAGAATTGACGCGCCAAAAACAGTTCGTATTGAGCTTCCTGAAAATGAAATTGAACTTTTCTTGTCGTCAGAAAAGCGCAAGAGAATGGTCTCGCTTTTACGAGAACTCGGGTTTAATTTTATTTCTTTGGACCTTGAAGGATTCCGATCAGGAAAAAACAACCGCGCTCTTGACGAATGAGCGTCCGACTTGCTTATTGTTTCTTCTTTCTTCGCGATTTGGGGTTGGAATTGACTCGTCGTCACGACGCATATTCCGCCGAGCCCTCGTGTTAAGGAGTCCTCGCTTTTTGACGGCGCGCCTCCCGCAGACGCGACGATTCGCCTTGTTCTCGTCGATTCGATTGTATCGACGCTTTTTCTGCGAGACGAACGAAAAGGGGCGAAGAAAAAAGGGAAAAGAAACTACGAAGCGTCGATCCCGCTAAATGCGACGACGAGAAGACGTCCGGCTTTTAAGCGACCGTTGTCAAAGACGACGGTCGGCGACGTCGAATCAGAAGATAAACGAAGGGCTTATCCGAACAGCCCTTCGTTTTTTTTCGCGGATGAACTCTGAATATCTTTTCTCGGACAACCCCTTAGTACTTCAAACCTTCGCCTTGGAAATCAAAGGATGTTCCCCACTGCCAGCTTGTATGACCGACGCGAGCCGTCATGACGTTCAGCCCTTCTTTCAGTTCGACTTCAACTTCGTCTTTACTTTTGAGATGGCGGGGCGAGAGGATATCGTCGTAGATTTTCTGACCGTTGAGGTAGATCGTCTCGATTGCCGTCGTGCTGAAACCTTCTGAATTGAGCTTCAAGACGCATTTCTGCGCTTTGGGACTCGTAACATAGCGAACAACATAACCGACGTCGAACTCGTTAGCGGGCGGGAGATCGGCGAGATCGACAGCGTTCGGGTTGTCGGCGCCTGTTTTATCCTGCGTCGGATAGTATCTATACCATGCAAAAGCGGGTTTTCCGTTCTCTTTTACTTCGTGAAGCGTCAGAGGATTGATTCCTTTAAGCGCGGCTTCGTCGATTGCAGTCGTCGTTTTGTCGCGCGGGAAATCTTCCGGTCGGGCGAACGGTTCCAATGGAACGCCCGTCACGACGAAATAAGGGGCGTTCACGCGAACGGTTCGCTCGTTTTCACCGACTTGTAGAACGACGTCGCAGGGAAGTTTCCAATCCTTATTCTCGAAGAGAAGATTGAAGAACGGCTTGTTATCGTCGCGCTTACCAGACTTGATAAAGTTTAGTCCGCCTGCGTCTTTGACTTTGATCTGGTCAAGCGTTAGGTTGTTAAGGACGCCTGCGATCAAAACAAACGTCGTCGGTTTCTCGTTCGGATCAATTGGCGGACTGGGAAGAGGGGGAAAATCCATCACGAAAAACGCGGCTCCTGCGTAATCGTCTGCTTTAAGTTCAGGAGCGACACGTTTTTGGGCGTAAGCGTCGGCGATTTCCGTCAGTCCTAACGCCTTTAGAAAACTCCACGACATAAGCTGATGACCGAACTCGTTCGGATGAACGAAATCGAGCGTAATTCTGAACTGGGGATTCTGGAACCGCGCGTTGAGGAACCCGTGTTTGAAGTCCTTGCGGAGGTCGTAAAACTCGCAGTTCTCTTCCTTGGCGACTCCTTCAACGATCTCTCCAAGTTTGTCCATAAAAAGGTTCTTAAAAGCAAACGGATTTTCCGTGAGGAGCGTCGGGGGAGTTAGAATAATTCTCGAGGCGCCAGGAACGCGCTTGCGCAGGTCTGAGACGAGCGCCTTATACTCCTCGTGCCATTTGGCATAGCCTTCGTCGTCCGATTTGATTGACGGACGCAGCGCGTCGTTCATGCCAAGGTGTACGATGAGCGTGTCGGCGCCCTTGTCGAACTCGTCCTTAACGTAAATATCGGCGATATCGAGCCGCTGGCGATTGTCGTACGAATTGGCGATAATTCCGCGCCAACTGAAAATAGTCTGTCCACTGCCGCCTAGGGGAACGAACTCCATGTCGTTCCCAGCTTCCGCAAGCGCATTACGAACTTCATGGGTAAAGCCGTACGCAAGGTTCATCGAGTGACCCGTTATCGAATCGCCGACAACGAGGACGCGTTCTGCGCCGAAAACGCAAGTAGTCGCCGCCAAGAGAAGTAGCGCCGGCAGAGCTGTTTTCAAAAACGTTTGGATTATTTTCATGTCGCGTTAACTCCTTGTTGGAAAAGAGACAGTATGACGGAACGTCGGACGGAGATCAAGAGACGCGCTTACAAATGGTGAAAAAAGTTAAGGACGCCGCGGGACGCTTTGTCTTGATAATAATATCGTAGCGGAACGTCGAAAGGAAATCAAGAGAACGGCGTTTGAGAGGTGCGAGAAAAAAGCAAGGACGGCATGCTATGCTTTGCCGTATTCTTTGCGTAAAATGTGGTTTTAAAGTGCGTTTTTCACGAGGCGTCCCTTGCAGAACTGGCGTGAGGGCGTAGAATGAACAAAATCAACAATGGTCGTTTTACGTCGTTGTCGTCGCGCGTGGCGCGAGGGACGTTTTAGACAATCGCAATCTGCGCACAGGAGCGCCGACGTCGAGTTTGAACCATGTTTGAATCGCTGACCAACCAACTTTCCGCCGCTTTCCGTTCGATGACGGGGCGTGGACGTCTTACCGAATCGAACGTTCGCGAAGGACTGGAACTTGTGCGCAAAGCGCTCCTCGAGGCTGACGCGAGCGTCGAGGTTGCGAAGCAGTTTGTCGAAACGGTTGAGCGCAAATTCTTGGGAACGGAAGTTTCGCGCGCGCTTAACCCGACGCAACAGATTCTCAGTATTGTCAATTCGGAACTCGTTGCGTTAATGGGACCGGTCGATTCGTCGATTCCCGTTAAAGAGCCGTTTACGACGATCATGCTTTGCGGTCTGCAAGGTTCTGGTAAGACGACGACTTGCGGCAAGCTCGGGAAAATGTTGCTCGCGTCTGGTCGCAAACCGATGTTTGTCGCCGCCGACCTTCAACGTCCTGCAGCAATCGACCAGCTCGAGATTCTCGGCGGTCAGCTTGGGGTTCCGGTCTTTGTCGACCGCGAATCAAAGAACCCTGTCGACGTCTGTCGTCGAGCGTTGAAAGAAGCGAAAGAGAAGAACGTCGACGTTGTCGTTTTAGACACGGCTGGACGTCTTCACGTCGACGACGAACTGATGGCCCAGCTCAACGAGATTGAGCGCAAGGTACAACCCGATCAAGTTTATTTTGTCGTCGACGCCATGACAGGTCAAGACGCGGTCAACAGCGCTACGGCGTTTAACAACGCTCTTGAACTTGACGGCGTCATTTTGACGAAGCTCGACGGCGACGCTCGCGGCGGCGCGGCTCTTTCCGTCAAGGCAATCACCGGCGTTCCGATTAAATTCATCGGCGTTGGCGAGACGCTTGAAGCTCTTGAGGAATTTCATCCTGAGCGCATGGCAAGCCGTATGCTCGGCATGGGCGACGTTATGACGCTCATCGAGCAGGTTCAATCAAAATTTGACGAGAAAGAACTTGCACGCCAACAGGCGCAGATGGAGAAGGGCGTCTTTACGCTCGACGACTTCCGCAAGCAGATGTCTCAAGCGTCGCGGCTTGGTTCGATGAGCAAAATCATGGGATTGATTCCAGGCATGGGACGTCTTAGCGGTTTGCTTGGCGAATTAAACGTCGATCCCGACAAGGAAATGCGCAAGATCGGCGGCGTGATAGACTCCATGACGCTTGAGGAACGACGTCGTCCCGATATAATTGACGGACGTCGTAAAAAGCGAATTGCAGCGGGCGCCGGAGTCGACGTGTCGCGTGTGAACGAGCTTCTCGACATGCATAAACGTATGGCGAGTATGGTCAAGAGTTTCTCGTCCCAGAATCCGTTAGAGCGGATGAGAACGATTCAGCAGATGACGAACGAAGCGTCCTCGAATCCTTTTGGCATGGGACCGGCGAAGAAAGGCTCGACAGGCAAACGTCTCACGGCGAAAGAACGCGAGGCTCAGCGCAAGCGTCTCGAAAAAATTCGGCGCGATAAGAAGCGCAAGAAGAAGTAAAATATCGAGTGAACAACGTCGTCGTGCGAGCGGCGACATTGGAATATGGGAAACGTCCTTTAAATTGCGGTCAGGCAGAGACGTTCGACGTTCGCGCGAATCATGGATTCAGACGAACGAGTCCCCCGACTGGAACGGAATTGTCAGATCGGATTTAAGTTCTGACCTTTAGGTTGGAAACCAACAATGTTATCAGGAGTTTAT
>Ga0256407_10007258_pt1 | contig 16785 bp, 18 predicted proteins | sample RumenRJG_04DNA_FD_193489 | JGI IMG/M metagenome (GOLD analysis project Ga0256407, IMG submission 193489) | Bovine rumen microbial communities from Lethbridge, Alberta, Canada - RJG_04 | ecosystem: Host-associated > Mammals > Digestive system > Stomach > Rumen | place: Canada: Alberta...
ATGTTGTGCTGTTGCTTTTTACTGAAAGCTACTACTAACGACTCATAAATCTACCCTTAATCGTGTATTGGATGATAGTTGCGGATTTTAGGTATATGTTGAATATTTTGATATCTTATCAACTTTTCATATATTTAACGTCTATTCTTCTTCGTTTTTCTTATTATCGGACGTTGCTTGTATTTTTGTATACATTCATTTATGTATGCATCTCGTCCTCTTTGTTCCATAATTTTTTTTATAAATTCAACAACAGAAGTGGAATACTTATGGATAGAATTTGATTTTGTCCCTTGCTTTATTTCTGTATGACGTTTGGGCTTATTTTTTAAATCCAAGCAGAAAATGATTGCCTGCATCTCATAAGAATTTATTTCCAATTCGGATTGAAGTTCTTTAGTTGTCAACGGATACATAGCATTAGGATCAATGACTGCATTATCAACATCTATCAATCCTTCAATTGTTCCAACTAATTTCAATGTCGGACTTCCTTCACCGTCCTTCTCAGTAAAATGTCCTTCTCTTATAAAATTCAGTTGATTAACTAGCGATTTATCTAAAAGAACTTTTCTGTCTCCGAAAGAAATTTCACCATTATATTTATCCAATATGTGAACATTTCTTGGGCCAACCATTGATATTCTTTCAATGTGTTTAATCCAAAGTAAACGTTCCTTCTCTCGTTCTTTCTCTAAAATCTGAACAAGTTCGGGATATTCAATTTCTTTTGTTTCTCCTCTATATCTATAATAGATAGCTCCTTCTCGTAAACAATCAGATTTATTTTTTTTACATACAATAGGTTTAACATTAGCTTCTTCGACAGACAACATGCCAAAGGACTTACCTTGAAAATCTTGGAATGCTACACTCCATTTGATTTCAGGTGAAAAGTATTCACGAATCCTAGAATCAATTTCTTTGGGATCAATATCATAAAGTTTTTGATTCGTCATTCCTATTGGTATATGAGGACTATCTTGGACTCCAAAGATGATTTGCCCACCTTTGTTATTTGCCATACCTGCCAAAGTCTTAATATACTTTAGTAGGTTGTCACCTAACTGAAAGTTTTGTTTATATTCTAGATTGATACTTTCGCGTTTCTTCAAGTATCCTCTATTGTCTAATTCAAAAGAAAAGGCCATATTTATTATCTAATTTTTTGTGCATTATCCAATCTTCGATGACAGTAAGATATGATACCCAAAATTTCAAGCGCATCATGTTCCGTTACATCCCAATCCACTTTCGGTTCATGGGCTGTAGGATTCCTAAACATGGCACAAAGGCCTTTTAATAAATTACAAAAGCCGTTATGCTCGTTTTTTTCCGATGATGATTGATAATTGTTTATTATCAAAATAGGATTTGAACTGAACACTTGCTCTATTAGCGTATTTCCATCTGTTTGAATGCCTGACAAATCACGTATTCGCTGAAATAAGCCTTTATTTGCTTCCAAAACCGAATGAAAATAGTTGTTTTGTAATAATTCTGCCTTGCAGTATTTGAAAACTTCTCGATGAGCTTTTCTACTTTCTAGTTCTTGCTTCAGATTGTCAGCTTTTATTTGCACATCGGAAATAGTACTTGCAACTTTGATTTCTCGATATTGCCCATCTGCTTTAAGTTCGTACCCAACAAATGCTAACTGTTGATTTACAGCATTCCGCAATCGCTCAAATTCCTCTTTATTGTTTACGAATCTTGAAGGAGCCAAAACATATCCTATAAAATTCAAAATCTGATTCGAGCATTTATTTTTGTTCTGCTCATTTGCAAAAGCATTATAAAGACGATACCGCTTAGTATTAGTATCATCTATATCTTCAATATTTGCCTGCAACAAGAAATGATGAATCTCGCTTCCTGTCAGTCCTTGGCTTGTGTCTCCTAATGTGTTACTTATCATTTCTAACACATTAGTTGGTAAACATTTTCTTTTTATTGCCATAATGCTTCTTCCTTATTAATACTCTGTTTTGTTCCATTAAAAAGACAAGGAACTCCACTATACAATTCTTAATTCTTCAGATTTTGCCCAAAAGCATCATGTTTCTTTTTAATCCACATTATCGATTTTACATGACAAAATTTATTAGCCCATTAAATTTCTATGCTTTTCAAGCAACCTCTTATTTGGCATATATAGTGAAGGTAATATTATCTTCTTTCCTTCATATTTTTCAAAATATTCTCTTGACACATCGTTTGTAAAATACTCTTTAATACTCTTACTTAGTATCATTCGATAATCATCATCAAATGAGATCAGATGCTTATCAAAAGCTGCATCATACGTTGCACTCAAGCACAGCCCATTTTCAGGATTCATTCTATTGCTCTTATCTGATGCCCATGCCACGATATGACTTGCACGAAGAGTCTGAGGGACATTTAATCCTGTCACACAGCATCTATTTCCATAGTTTTCCAATACCATTTTACGAAAATAGCTCTGTCCTAATCTTGCCTTTGTGTAAGTAGATACATCTACACCTTCTTTATCGATTTTAAATAATGTACTCAATTCTTTTGAAACTTCTTTCCCCTTCTTTTTTAGCCTAATAAATGCCCAAGCTTTTTCTTCGTCCTGATCATAGGCGTAATATTTGAGTAACTGTTTGATAGCGGCAGAACAGAACCCCTTACCAGGATAACTATTCTGTCTATCATTTATATTGCGGAAAAAAGAATCTTTTCCTTTTTTGAACAAAGTTTGCTGGGAGCATACATAATTTGCAATTTGTTTTAATAATCCCAAATCATCTATGCATGTAATGGATTTACCTTCCAAAGCAAAAACATCATCAAAAGCAAACATTTCATCAATGATATGTATTGCTGTTATATAACTCTTTGCTGTGCCATTTGAATGACCATAAACTGCAAATATATAATCCTCAAAACCTTGTTGTGTCATAGACGATTAAAATAATGTTGAACTATCAGAAAATTACTTTGCTACTTACACCTTCATCTTAAACGTATCGTGTGATGCGCTCTTTCCGCATACGCTTTAGTTTATAAACTTGCGTTCACAAACAAGGTGATGTAAGAGCCTTGACATCCTCAATAAACTTGATATGTGAATCCATATTGTAGGTCATACTACTCAATCATTTTTATTGTTTATTCTTCAAACGTTTTGTTTCTTGCAATTCCTTTTGCAAGAGGCGCACACGCTCGGCCAATTGCTCTTGGCTTGGGAGGGCATCCTTAATTCTGATGTTGTTGTACGTTGCCACACCCATCGGTGTGTTTATACCTTTGAATGACCATTGAACATCAATCTTATCCATATCGGAACAAACAAGCAAGCCGATTGTCGGATTTTCATCGTCAGTCTTCAACAATTCATCTACGGCATTCACGTAATAGTTCAACTTGCCAGCGAACTCAGGTTCAAATGGCTTGGCTTTCAGTTCACAGACTATGTAGCAACGCAAACGTATGTGATAGAATAGTAAGTCTATCTTGCGTGATCGACCACCCACAACAAGTTCCTTTTGCCGACCTAGGAAGGCAAAGCCTGTTCCCATTTCCAACAAGAGATCTGTTACATTTTGAGTAAGGGCTTCCTCTAACTCTGCCTCGTCATAAATCTCATGTTCAACTGTAGCAAAACCGAAATCATAGTTTTCTTTCAAAACCTCTTGGACAAGTTTGCTTTGTAATGTTGGCAGATGGTCGGTAAAGTTATTGACAATCTTGCCTTGATGCTCATAGAGATTGGCCTTGATGCAGTTGATGAGCGCATCGCGACTTAATCCTTGTTCTATGGTCTTGCCCACATAGAACAAGGCTTCATCGATTGATTTGCATTTCGTTATTATCTCAACATGATGTCGCCAAGGCACTAATGCAAAAGGCAATGGAAATTCTCCACCAATTTGGTGGAGTTTCTCAGGACTAAATTCTGCACCAGCTTGGTGCAGTCTTGTTATATATTGATTTTCTATCCTTTGCAATTCTGCACCAGCTTGGTGCATAATTGTACCCCCTCCTGGAGTATAAAACAAATACCATTGTTTCATATACCAAAGATTGCGTACCGAGAATCCATCCGCATCTGGAAACTCTCGCTTCAAGTCCATGCTTACTTGTTCTACAACACCAGCCCCCCATCGTTCTTCGGCTTTCTTTTGAACCAAGTCACGCCCAAGTTGCCAGTTGAACAAGAGTTTCTCAGCATTAACCTTGACTGCTGCCTTCACCTGTGCGGAACGATAGCGATGTTTAATTTCTGCTATCCAATCCGCATAGTCCGTATCAATGTGAATGTCATGCGACTTCACAATATATGGTTCAGCCTGTGGCTGTATATCTTTATTCTTCTGCGTCATTGCTCGAATTGTTTTAATTATTCACCTCCCAATGCCCAGTATTATTACTTCCTACATATTTGGCAAGGTTCATATCGCGGAGAACATAGAGATCTCGCTTGACGGTCATGACCTCAGACAATACGTTGGCATTTATCAGAACATTTATCGTATCATTTATCGTATCATTTATCGTATCATTTACCGTGCCATTTACCGTGCCATCTTTCTGGGTACTACCCAAATCACTATCAACACATTTAATAATTTCACTAATTTTAGTAGCTCTGGATAATTTGCCTGTTGCAGCAAATGAATTGTATTACACTCATTTTCAACAGTATCTTGTAATTCGGCAATTGCAATTGCCGAATTATCATCTGTTTTGGCAATTGATATTACCGAATTTGTTTCCAGTTGACTCTATGCCTCATATAGGCCACGCATATTCTTGAGATGACGGACTTCTAATCCTCTCAATCCAGGCAGTTCCTTTTTTACTTATTACTGATACTTTAATAACACATTTACCCCAGTTTATGCTTCGTGTATTTGCCGAGATAAAGCGTCCTATGCCATAATAGATTTCTTTTGTCTGATTGCAAATTTACTAAAAAAAAATGTTATAAATGCAGGAACACCCCAAAATCTACCATTAACAAGCAAAAAATTGACGATTTAATCAATTTTTTGACATAAACATGTCAATTATTATATTTATAATATTTATGTGTAATGTATTACTATTGGTAATGAAAAGGAATATGACATCTACCTTTTGAAGCGTTTTTCTGCAAACCGACAATGGCAGTCTAGCAATTTGTGAGACGTGTCTCACTTTTTTCATATTGTCTATGCCACAAGTGCTACATGAAGAGTTCAGACAAGATATCATTTATGTAAGTGCGTGATTCTTATTGTTTATGTAACATTGTATTATGTTTTTCGATTGATAAATGTTAAAATTACATACATCAAAGCACTTTACACCACAAAAGCTTTGCAAATTCAAATTTAATTAGTATTTTTGCAGAAATCCTACAAAATCAAACACAAGATGATATTAAAAATCGAATTTGAAAATTTCTACTCTATTAGAGATAGAATAAGAATTGACTTCAGAGCCGGAAACATTAATACGGCTCTTGCAAGAGAATTGAGCCACAATGTCATGGAGTGGAAAGGTGTTCCTGTACTTAAATCCGTTGGACTTTTCGGCCCTAATGCCTCTGGCAAATCTAACATTCTCAAAGCTATCAATTTCTGCTGTAGAATGATATTGGATTCACACCTTCACAATGAGGGCGTGATATTCAATTTTGAGCCATTTAAGTTTGATGGATGGCAGGATAAGCCTAGTAAGTTTTTGATTGATTTTGTATGTGATGAAGTGGAGTACGAATACTCATTTGAGTTGACAAAGAATCGTATTCTTTTAGAAAGCCTATACTATTATCCAGTTGGCAGACGAGCAAAGGTCTTTGTTCGTGATGCTAACGGTAAATATAGTTTTGGAACAGGCGTTTTCAATAAGCCTAGCGATGTTGTTTTGAATACAAGTGATAAGAATCTGTTCCTCAGCCGTGCAAGTTCCATGAACAGAGAACTTGCTCAGAAATTGTACCGATACTTCATGAATCAGTTCTTGCTCGGACTGGTTAATGTCAATGAAATGGTGGTTCTTGACAGTTTCAATACTTATAAAAAAGTGATTCTCAAGGCACTTGAGATCTGTGATACTGACATTACCGATATTGAAGCTAGGAAGGAGCAAATCTATGCTCCTGCAGCCGTATTAGGACAAGTTGAAATGAAACCTATTGATGTCTTGAAGTTTAAAACATTTCACCGCAATAACAAGGATGTGATGTTTGACATGGATATGGAAGAATCAGATGGTACAAAAAAACTTTTTCAGATATTACTTCGATTACTTGATGTGGTGAAGAACAAAAAAGGAATCATGCTAGATGGATTTGACCAGAATTTACACACTCGTTTGGCAGATTTCATCCTTGATTTGATTCATGCATCTGAAAGCAGTCAGCTATTGTTCACATCCCATAACACCAACCTCATTGATGTAAAGAGGCTACGACGTGATCAGATTGTTTTTGTCAACAAGTCTGAACAAGGAGCTACGGAAGTATATTCATTATACGACTTCAAAGACTTCCGTGAAAATATGGATGCTGAGAAAGGATATATACAAGGGCGCTTCGATGCCGTTCCCTATGTTGATTCTTCCGTATCAAATATTAAGCAATTGTTGGAGGGTTGATTATGGCAAGCAGAAGAGAGAAAACTCCATCAAAGCGAATGCGGAAAATCGCCCTTGTTATATGCGAGGGCGAGACAGAGGTGTGCTATATCAACCTTTTGAAAACATGGTACAAGTCGCCTATCAGAATATAGTAGCAGAAAAAGCAGAGGAATAAAAATTCAAAAGATGTTTCGCAACAGACTTTGAATAATTACAGAAATTATAAATTGACAAAATGGATACAAATAATAACATTGATATTTCAGCAGAAGATGTTATTTCTTTACTGAACCAACAAAAAGATCTCCTTGAAAACCAAATAGTGGAAAGATTCGGTATGAAGCAATACAAATCAGCCGATGGCTTTACTCAAGAGGAAATATATGAGTATGCAGGTGCAAAGGATTGTGTTACGACATTGACATTGAGTCAAGAATCTGCAAAGGTATATGGAGAGTTGTTGACAGTAGTGTTTGTATATTACCAAAAAGAGAGAATTGCTCTTGAAAAAGACAGAACGGCTCTTAATGATATATCCAACGTTAAAGCAAAAGAACTTTTGGGGAATTTAGACGGTCTTCTATATTCTCAACTTCTTATAGATGGTATTCCAACAAAGGATATAGCAAAAATGCTGGTGGTACCAGCGGCAGAGGAGAATAACACTTATGCGAGTCCTCTTTTGCGTAAACCTAAGGTGATGGAAATTCCTTTTGAGATAAAAGGCAATGGTGATGATATATTCTTCATGTATGGAGCTTTATGTCATTTTATTGCAGACGGAATAGAATTGTCTCCTGAAGAACATAATAGATACCTTGCCTATAAGATTGTTCTGGAACGCGAGAAACTGACAGAAAAAGAAATAAAGGAAATATTTGATGAGAACGGAACAATTGTGAATCAAGAAGTCGGATATTTCTGGCTATTGTGGAAAAAGGAGACAGGTAAAATGACAGAGAAGAACAAAGCAGACTTGATGCAGTTGTCACATAATAGATTAGCTAATCGCTTTAGCATAGCTGATAAAGAACTGCAAAAAATGGGATTAAGCTTTGAAAAGTTGGCCAAAGATTATCCAGAAAAGGCAGCTCTTCTGTTTTCAAAGATTTTAAGTTTTCATGAACATCGTTATAATGTGGTTGGCAAACATCTGTTATATATGAGTTTTGAATCGTTTCTACACATCTACCTTCGCCATGTGAAAGAGTTGACTGTTGAGAATCAATTTGGAGAAAGAAGTAAATTTCAATTAGCCGAAAAGGATTTGGAAGCTACCATGGATATCGTTTTAGGTTCTCTGAATGATGAATATCAAACATATAAAGATGAACATCCAAACAACAGATTCTTCCGAAAAGGAAAAATGGCATATTATTACAATGGAGATTATTATGATGTTGACATATCACCAGATGGTCAGATTGGCAGTTTCTATAAACGTATTGAAAAATAAGAGATTATCCATAAAAATTACCAATTAAATATGGGTGCATAAACTTCTGCTGGAGATTCTACACAATTCCAAATTGATAGAAATGATTTAAATCAAGAAAGCACTGTGTTAATGTAGCATTTTATGTATTTTCTTTTGGTTATTTATGTAGAAAATCATACCTTTGCATTGATTTTGTAACATGTTGATTATCAGTACTTATTTCTGATTTTGCTACATGTATGCGACATCCTGTGCTAACGCATTGATAGTCAGTTAGAGTCGTTTTTGAGGAGGTCAAGTAAATTTTAGAAGTAAATAAATAAAGAATCCCGTATAACTCAAGTGGTTATGCGGGATTTTTGTGTTATAGCTGCAACGAACAAATCGTATGTCCGAGGTTTCTAATTTTTTGATAGTATCGGACAAATGGTTACATACTTTATTCTTTAGGGTCTTCTTCGAAAGGAAGTGAGTCCATGTATCTGTCGAAGTCGCTTTGGAACAGACGGTCTTGAATTATGCGATACTTTTCAAATTCAGTTTCCGCATATTCTTTCGCTTGTTCTGCCGTAACTTGTCCTGCTGTTTGCAAAACATCATTACCACCAGCAGCCAAAATGGTGTCAATCCGTTTCGACCAGTCATCCATTGTCATAGGAATATGACGTTTCGCCATTCTTTCTGCCAATTCAAGCACACCATTCACCAACTGCCCCATATCTGCAAGTTCTGCTTCTTTGAGATAGTTTTTGGCAATCACCACGTCTGTCTTTACGATTTTACCATCAGGAGCATTCTCCCATGAAGTAAGCCCCATGTGTTCCTGTTCAGAATCGGCACGTTCTACAATCAGTTCTGCGGCTGTTCGCCCATGAACAGCATAATGCATCTTATTCTGCATCATCTTGAAGAATAATCGTGTAGTTGGTGCATCTCGATTATAGTCAACAGCAGTAGCATAGATATCGGTCAGTTTTTGGTAGAACCGACGTTCAGAGAGACGTATTTCACGTATCTCAGCTAACAGATGTTCAAAATAATCTTCGCCAAGGAACGAGCCGTTCTCCATTCTCTTCTTATCCAAAACATATCCACGTATAGCAAACTCTCGTAACACACTCGTTGCCCATTGGCGGAACTGAGTTGCACGGATGCTATTCACACGATAGCCTACGCTGATAACAGCATCGAGATTGTAAAATACAGTCTCACGTTTAACTTGACGTTCTCCTTCAGTTCGAACTATTTCCATTTTGGAAACAGTTCGTTCTTCTTCAAGTTCGCCCTGTTCAAAAATGTTTTTGAGATGCTTACTGATTGCTGGCACATTCACATCAAACAGCATACCCATTGCCTTCTGGGTACACCATACGGTATTATCTTTATAGTAGACTTCAACACCTTGTTCCTTTCCTTCTATCTGGAATATCAGGAACTCAGCTGTGCTATTTCGAATTTCTCTACGCTTTGTCATATTACGCTTATTTCTCTTGCTTGACGACAAAATTACGAAAAATAATCGGAATAAATGCGGATATGCTCATAAAAAAGCAACAAACAAGCAAAAAAAAGAGAAACTCACCTGTATTCTACCAAAAACAAAAATGTGAGACACGTCTCACAAATTGATATGGAGCCATTATTTTGAACTACTAAACTATAATAACTTTATGGATATAAGGTTCTGAATAGACACAAAAATTGGGAGAAATGGAACTCAAAAACAAGGAATAAAGCGAGTTTTACATTAAAAAGTTGACAATATTGACAGATTTTTAATGTAAAACTTGTGAGATTTAACAAAAACGCGACGTTTGTACTACCCCAAAGTGCCAATAATGCCCAAAACAAGGAATGGGGTTATAATCTCCTTGACATCTCCCCCAACTTCTCCCCTACTTCTCATTTACATCTCTAGACCATTCATGTGTGAATGAATAACCAACTGCTATATAATAGCGTTTACTCTTGATGAAATTGAAGTAAAATAAATAAAGAATCCCGTATAACTCAAGTAGTTATGCGGGATTTTTGAATTATATTAAAGAACTAATACATGCAAGTTACCTACCTATTACCTAAATTTCTTCTTTTTCTCGCCAAATCTCCTCTGCAAGATATTTGTCACTTCGACAATGGAGGTCGGCAACACCTTCTTCAAGTAAAGGCAGTAATGGTGAGTTATAGAATATATCCATCGCTTCTTCAAGACTTACATTATGCATCTCGCTTATCTCACTAATGATGCGAGCATACTTTGCTTCAAGGATAGCGTGGAAGGCTTCATCGTGATTGGATTCCATTATTCCAACACTCCTTTCTCCCTCATATATTCGGTGAGGTCTTCCATCAGATACTCCTTACCAAATGTATGAAGCACATCATAGCTTGGCACGATATAATCAGTCAGGATGCCCGACTTCTTGAGTCGTCGATACACCTCGCCAGCACTAAGGTTTAATCTACGTGAGAGATTACCTATGCAGAATGTTACGAAATCTATGTTATTGCAACTCATATTAGAATATCTGAATTTTCACCATGTTTTCTATTACTGCACACATAATATGCAAAGTTACAATTTTTTATTTATAAAAAAGAGCCTACAGCAAATTTTAACATTTTTATCGAATAGATTCTTTATATCTTCGGATGCTCCCACACTCAAGACAGCGGCAAGTACCATCACACAGCACCTGCACATCCTCGCTACCACAATAAGGACACATCCCAGATTCAGCTTCGTATTCGTTTGGTTTCATAATAGAATAGGGGGTATAGATTAGCCAATAGTATTGCATTTTTGATTATTCCATACATAGGACGTATGTACTACCAATTCTATGTGTTCTTTCTTTATCAACTTGCCGTACAAATGTACTAAAAGAGGAACCTTTCCCGTGGGTACCGCATTAACCATGACAATAACATAAGCTGTTTTCTATTACTAATTCGTAATTGGTTACAAGGTAATTCGTTATTCCTCACGTTAAACTTACCTGAATTCGACGAATTCAAAATACCCTAAAAACGCATCTTCGATGCTTGGCTTTTGGAACAAAAATTAGCGACGATGACCAGAAAATTTAAATCAGAAAATTTATTTTTGGGAAATTTTCTGGTAATTCGTGGTAATTTTTAGTAAACAAAAAGCAGCTTGCTGCTAATAAGGTAATTTTCGTCGAACTCACGTTAAACTTGAATCTTGCTAACTGGGATTACAAGTTCTCCTAAATCCATCATGGCATTGATGAGGCTTATTGACTGGTATTTATTGAGGTCGGAGAGCGGTATGCTCTTTTCCTTGATAATGCCTTGATCAAGGAGACGCTGACGCATGGTACCAGGAAGAAGAGGGGTGTCGGGGGTAAACCATGTAGTGCCATCAAAGAAACAGAGGTTGGTGTATGAGGTGTCGGTGATATAGCCGTCTTTCACAATGATGACCTCATCATAGGATGGGGCTTTCTCTCTCTGCTTTACAAGCATACTACGATTGGTACTCTTCCACGGATAGCTGATATTGTTGTCTTCTACAACGATGATGTTCTTGATGCTACGTATGGAGTATGGTGCGAAAGTACGTTCGATGATGCCATGCTCGTCATATACAACGCGAGCTTTCTGAAGTCCTTCAATGGTAGGGACATCGCAGAGCAGATCGCTCTCGGCAACCATTGGCATGTGTGGAAAGAAATGACGAATGGTGCGCTGCATTCTCTCTACATGATAGTGGAGGTGGCGGGCAGTTCCGTCCTTGATACATATTGTTTCAACAAACTGGCACATAAATTTTCTCTATTACTTCGTTATATTCGCTTTCTTCATTGCTCATTGCCGTGATACCGCCTCCAGCCTTATAGTAGAGCTTGCCATCTTCTTCATCAACGAAACGAATCATTACGGCACTATCAATATTTCCATTCTTCCATATTCCCATGCAACCTGTGTAGAAGCCTCTGTCGTAGGTTTCTGCGTCACGGATTATTGCCATTGTCTTTGGCTTTGGTGCACCTGTAATTGAGCCTGCAGGAAGTAGTTTCATGATGAGATGTCCGGGATGAGACAGGTAATTGGGCAGGAGAGTGCCTTTAATCTCGGAACTGGTCTGGAGTATGGACCCTCTGTGTGTGGCTATCTCTTCTACATAGCGATAGCGATCAACGCTGACATGATTGGCTACCATGCTGAGGTCGTTGCGAATCAGGTCAACAATAGTGGCGTGTTCTGCCGTTTCTTTCTTATCGTTTATCAGAATCTCCTTGGCATGTGGCATGGTGGCATCAATAGTTCCTTTCATGGGATAGGAACTAATTATTCCATTGTCAAGGCGAATGAATATCTCTGGTGAAAAGCACACGAGGTGATGGCGTATCCACAGGCGATAGCGAGCGGAGGTGCGCAGGAAGATGTCGAGAAGGGATAGATTGGTATGAAGTGGTACGCGACAAGTGAGATTGACAAGGTAGCTGTCGCCTGCACGTTCTGCATTCTGCACCTTGCTAAAACTGCGATGATAGGATTCGCGTGAGGGCTTGATGAACTGCCAATCAACGTCAGAGTGTGTTGCGGATAGGTCAAATGGGATATTGGAGACACCGCTGAAGTTATAGAGTATTTCTTCTGGGTTTATATTCTCCAATGCCTCTACGATTGCTTGTGACTTATCGTAGCTTATGACGAAAAGGAAAGGAGTGTTGCTTTGGGCGTATGTATCCATCCGCTGCATCGCTTCCTCTTGATTTAAGTATTTGATAGAACTCATTCTATTTATTTCAATGGTTTATCATTGCCTCTATAAGCAATTTGTTCGTGTAAAATGTGAACCATACCCCTATAGGACAAAGAGCGATACCCGCAACCCATATTGTCCAGTTCGGAATGTATTATCACTCTTGAGTGACATTCTTTTTTATATATATGACCAAATTTTAATGAATTTCAGATGCTTTTTGCGATATTATTCTTAGTTTTCTCTATAATGTAATTAAAGACAAGCCTGTTAGGCTTGTTTATAGATCCTTATAGCAGCTCCTCCTTGTCAACCTCTTTCTGTTGCTCTTGTGCCGTGGTTGTGGATGCTGTAGTCTTTCTTCTGCTCTTTGGTGCACGACTGACTAAGCGGTATGCCATACCGCCTACGAATTCATCAGCTTCTTCTTCACGCTTCAGGTCACAGATAATGTTCTGCTTCTTAAAGTCAAAGCCTAAACTCTCAAATAATATAGAGGTGGAGAGAGAATAGTAGTCACCTGACTTGTTAGCCTTAAATGAATCCTCGTCCTTGTTCTTGCTGAAAACAACTACGGGAGATAGCTTATTCTCATCATCCATATAGAACTTAGCATAGGTGTTGCCATCTATGCCGAGTGCTTCTGCTGTGGGTGCTGAAAAACCTAATTTACCAGTTCTCTGTATAGTTACTTTTAGCGTAAAGGCAAAATCCTTTGCGCTTAATAATGTTAATGCCATATTGTTTCTTTATTAATTCAGTTCTAAATTGTTTTGTTTTCGGATGCAAACTTAATAAATTTTCTTGATAAATGCAAGCAAAAATCAATTTTATTTCGTTTTTACATAGAAATATATGTATTAACATAAGATTTTAATTTCATATGTTTTCCCTTGTGTTGCCTCTTATGTTGCAAAAGGAAGAAAATGCTTTGCAGAAAATTGCATTTTTACTTGCAAGTATAAAAATAATTCTGTACCTTTGCAATTGATTAAAAAATGACGCCAGAGGCACCATTAGATATTGCCAAAGGTCAGGACGAAAAGGGTAAGAATGCTTTATCTCCTGATTTGGTTCAGGGAACAGAATCCTTGAACCTGTTCATCGAATCCTATGTTGAGAGTAGAATTAAAGAACGCTATCCTGAACTATATAGTGAGATAGAAAAACAAAAGGAAGAGAATTCTAAGCTGACAGAATATTCCAAGATGTTGGTATTAGAACACGGAGAACTACGCAAAGAAATTCTCAGGCTAAATCAGGAGAACAGAGAATTAAAGAAAGCAACAACAAATCCTGACTCATCGTTTAATTATTATATTGACACCAGAAAATTTAACGGGGCAGACAGGAACTGTTTGATTAAGTTATGGGATAACTTTTTATCACTATGTGAAACCAAGGAAGAGGAGCGCTATCTAATTAATGCTCAGTCTCATGTTGTGCCAATATATGTGTTGATAAAGGAATGGTCAGGTTTCCCCTATAAGTTTATAGGTACATACGATGACTTCTGCTATGCTTGGAATGAGAATGTCACAGTTCGATTGCCGTCACAGGAAAGGCAAAAGTTGCTAACCCTAAAAGAAGATAGTTTCAAAGCGGCAGTAAATGACAAGAGGGGAGTTGGGAAATGTGGCATTTCAGAATGGAGGAGAAGAGCGAAAGAGGGAGCATCCGCCGAAACGTATGAGAGAGCAGAGAAAATCAAAAACCAGATGAAATCATGGGGAATGTAAACACCCTACGTTTTATGAAATTAAATCCTACGTTTTCCAAATCACGATTATAATTGCTGTTATTATATGATGAAATCCTACGTTCCAGCGTAGGATTTTATCGTAATACTACGCTGTGGCGTAGGTTCTGGAAAATACGAAAAATGTATATCTCTAAATGTTTTCATATCCCTGAATGTTTGCGTAATTTTGCTCTCGGAAACAACCCGAAGCCGGACATTTGCGGTCTTTGTATGACTGGGGTGTGGGCTGAGGACTTTCCGAAAAACAGGCGCCTGTTTCCATTTACAAATAAATAAAAAAAATAAAAACAAATGGAAGCAAAAAACAAAAGTGCCTTCTTTGGCACACATTCCACTTATTTGGCTGTCAACCTGAAGGTGAAGATGTTCAGGGATAGTCACCTGAAACTTGGTAAGGATTACATCGGTGTTATCTGCCATGATGTTCCAGAAGATAGTATTGGTGGTGATGATGATCATTTCACGTTCATCGAAACCTATCCTATGAATGTGCGCAAGCGTAACCCGCAGGTGTTTGATGGTGAGTATATCACCGTCACTCGCAGATCTGATGGTACTTACCGCATCAACTTCAAGTCTTTCCATATCAACAAGGACTTTGATGTGATTGCATTCGCAAGAGGGGTGGCAAGCGAAATCAAAAAAGCGCTCAAAGGCCTTGTAGGGAAGTAGTCTTTCTGGGCTTGGCATGGCGAACAGTTGGACAGTAGAACAGTAGGACAGATGTGTTTTGGTAATGCATTTTTCTCTATTTTCTATATATTACATATTATAACTAATTAATAATAAGATAGTTATAAAAGAAGAAAGATAAAGAATGAGGAAATTCGTTATTCCGAAAATTCAACTGTTCTTCTGTTCGTTCTGTTCTGTCCGTGCTCTGCCCTTATGTTTAATTTCTTCTAAAAAGCTGATTTAAAATGATTTACGATATTTCAAAATCAACAGCACCTAAGATGCCGGTACTGAAAAACGGTACTGAATGCATCAAACTTTTGCTCACGCAGACCTCAAAGGATATGTACGAGCCTATTGTTCCTATGCTTTTCCCTGTTCTTGGGGCGCATATCTGTAATTCTGAATTTATGTATCCTGACAACTCGTGGAAGGAGATGTGTGGCGAAATGGCTAACCTCGTTGCGGATAGTGGCTGTAACAAAGGTCAGTTTGGCAATCTGGTGGAAGCTATTAACCGTAATTTCCGTAAGCACGACGATGAGGAGATGAGGAAGCTGGTGGAATGGTCGAGACAGGTGAAGTCGAAGTCTTCGAACAAGGATAAGCCCGACCATCCTGACGTGGCGATATGGTTTCCGCCTGCCGATGTCACCAACGCGGCCTTCATCCAGAATGCGATGGCGTGCGAGGCGCTTGGAGGGCATACGCAGTATATCAATCTGCCTGAGGTGGAGATGGCTGACGGTATGTGTGGCGGTCATAAGAAGGTGTCGCAGATGATGCGTAACATTTTTGACCGCACACGTTCGGGTGCCTTGCGTGCCACGGCCGACGGCATAACGGGTAATCCTATCCTGCGCGTGAACATCACGTTCAGTTCCACGCCCTATGCTGCCCGCAGTTTCTTCAGGAAGGATCTGAAGAACGGCACCTTCGGGCGTATCGTCTTCTCCTACAAGGCGCGGACGGTTCGCGACGGCAGGATTCCGCGTCAGGGTAAATATACGGATGATTTCTTCGAGAAACTGGATGAGTATATCAACCGTCTGGAGGCTTGCAAGGGACGATTCATCATCAATCCTCTCAACAAGCTGGCGGACAAGCTTGCTATGGATATGGCTAAGTTGGGCGACCTTACCGACGATGACGACCTGTGGGATGTGTCGAAACGCGCTATCATCAACGCATGGAAGGCGGGGTGCATCATGTGGGTGCTCAACGGTCAGACGTGGACGAGGTCGATGGGCGAGATTGTGGAATGGCTTGTGTATCACGACCTGTGGAGCAAGATGCAGGTGTTTGCCGACCTTATCGATAGTGAGACGGGCACTCTGACTGAGGCTCAGCGTCATGGTCCGAAGAATTTCCTCGATGATCTGCCCTCCTCGTTCAACGAGGCTGAGTTGCAGGCGCTCCGCAATAGTCTTGGTAAGTCGCCTGACGGCACGAAGAACCAGTTGCGTGCGTGGAAAAGACGTGGGTACATAGAGTTCTCTCCGGAGACGGGGCTGTACACGAAGACGGGGAAATACTTGAAAAGTTCATAGTTCATAGTGCATAGCTCATAGTTTTTTACAAACG
>Ga0256407_10007259_pt1 | contig 16785 bp, 14 predicted proteins | sample RumenRJG_04DNA_FD_193489 | JGI IMG/M metagenome (GOLD analysis project Ga0256407, IMG submission 193489) | Bovine rumen microbial communities from Lethbridge, Alberta, Canada - RJG_04 | ecosystem: Host-associated > Mammals > Digestive system > Stomach > Rumen | place: Canada: Alberta...
ACTTGACGCTTACGAATGTCGTCACGGTATGGGCTACACAGTCATCACCGGTAAAAAGAACGACCTCAAGGCAGAAGTTACATTCTTCGTTCCACAGGACTACGACGGCGAAGTTCAGCAGGTTGTTCTCACAAATGAAGGCAAGTCAGACAAGACTTTCAAATTCTGGTCTTTCGCAGAATGGTGTCTCTGGGACGCTCAGGACGACTGCACAAACTTCCAGCGCAACTTCTCAACAGGCCGTGTTGAAATCAAAGACTCAACAATCTACCATAAAACAGAATACCGCGACCGCCGCAATCACTTCGCATTCTACTCAGTAAACGACAAGATTGACGGCTACGACACAGACCGCGACACATTCATCGGTCTTTACAACGGATTCAACAATCCTCAGCAGGTTTTGGACGGCAAATGCGGCAACTCTCTTGCAGACGGCTGGGCTCCAATCGCTTCACACTACAAGGAAATCACTCTCAAAGCAGGCGAATCAAAGACTTTGGTATTCGTTCTCGGCTATGTTGAGATGCCAGTAGAAAAGAAATTCGAGGCAGACGGCAAGACAATCAATAAAGAAAAAGCTCTTGCAATGATCGAAAAATACAACACACCAGAAAAGTTCGCTGCTGGTATGGCAGAGCTCCGCGCTTACTGGGACAAGCTTTTGGGCATCCTCAACGTAAACACACCGGAAGACAAAGTAAACCGCATGGTAAACATCTGGAACCAGTATCAGTGTATGGTTACTTTCAACCTTTCTCGCTCAGCTTCTTACTTCGAGTCAGGAATCGGCCGTGGAATGGGCTTCCGCGATTCAAACCAGGATATCCTCGGTTTCGTACACCAGATTCCAGACCGCGCACGAGAACGCCTTATCGACATCGCTTCTACTCAGCTTGAGGACGGCGGATGCTACCATCAGTACCAGCCACTCACAAAGAAGGGCAACGCTGACATCGGCGGTGACTTCTCAGACGATCCACTTTGGATGATTCTCTCAGTTTCTGCATACATCAAAGAGACTGGCGACTGGTCAATCCTCGATGCAAAGGTTCCTTACGACAACGACGAGTCAAAAGCAAAATCAATGCTCGACCACCTCACAGTAAGCTTCTACCACATCGTAAACAATCTCGGACCACACGGCCTGCCACTCGCAATGCGCGCAGACTGGAACGACTGTATCAACCTTTCATGCTTCTCTGACACACCGGGTGAAAGCTTCCAGACATACACAAACCCAAAATTCAAGGCAGAGGGCGGCTACTCAAAGGTTGCAGAATCTGTATTCGTTGCAGCGCTCTTCACTTACGTTGGACCAAACTTCGTAGGCATCTTGAACCACTTGGGCAAGACAGACGAAGCTAAAAAGGCTCAGGCAGAAATCGACAAGATGAAGAAAGTTATGATGGATTCAGCTTGGGACGGAAACTGGTTCATGCGAGCTTACGATGCAAACGGTCAGAAAATGGGTTCAAACGAATGTGAAGAAGGAAAAATCTTCATTGAGCCACAGGGCTTTGCAATCATGTCTGACATCGACAAGGATGCAACAAAGAAAACTCTCGCCGCAATCGATGAGCGCTTGAACACAAAGCACGGTCTTGTTCTCAACAACCCTGCTTTCACAAAATACTATGTTCAGTACGGTGAAATCTCTACATATCCGGGCGGATACAAAGAGAACGCTGGTATCTTCACACACAACAACGCATGGATTATCTGTGCTGCAGCATACGCAGGCGAAGGTGACCAGGCATTCAAGTACTACTCAGAAATCGCTCCTGCTTACACAGAAGAAACTTCTGACCTCCACAAGACAGAACCTTATGTTTACGGCCAGATGATTGGTGGTAAGGACGCTGGTTCTGATATCGGTCAGACAGGAAAAAACTTCGGTCAGGGCAAAAACTCTTGGCTCACAGGTACAGCAGCATGGAACATGGTTGCAATCAGCCAGTACATCCTGGGAATCCAGCCAGACTTCGACGGACTCAAAGTAGATCCTTCAATTCCTGCTAACTGGGACGGCTTCACAGCAACACGTCTCTTCCGCGGTGCTAAATACAACATCACAATCAAAAACCCAAGCCACGTTTGCAAGGGCGTAAAGAGCATGGTTGTAGACGGCAAAGCTGTAGACGGCTGCGTAGTTCCATTCGTAGAAGGCAAAAAAGAAGTCAATGTTGAGATTACATTAGGCTAAGCATAATGCTTGGATACAGCCCTCGGAGCCATTCCGAGGGCATTTTTTTTGCAAAAACTGATATTTTTGGCAATCGTAGAAATTTCGTTGGTCAAAATTTAATATTTTCGGGCATCGTAGAAATTTCGTTGGTCAAAATTCAATATTTTCGGGTATCGTGGAAATCTCGTTGGTCAAATTTGAATATTTTCGGCAATCGTGAAAATCTCGTTGGCCATTTTTGAATATTTTCGGCAATCGTGAAAATCTCGTTGACCGTTTTTGGATATTCCCGACATCGTGAAAATTTCGTTGGCTGTTTTTGGATATTTCTGACATCGTGATGGCTACGAAGCGTGTTTTTGGAAATTGTTGAAAAACCTCGCCTAAAACACTAAACTATTTTCGGGTGGAATTATGACTAAAAATCTTTTTGACGCATTATCTTCTATTGAGTACACCGTTGTTTCTTCTGACGGCAAAACTCCAATCGAACCAAGCAAATCTTTAAATCCCGAAATCAGCTCGCTTGTTTTTGACAGCCGCGACGTAAAGCCAGGCTCGCTCTTTTTTGCTCTTCCGGGCACGCACACCACAGGAAATGTTTTTATTCCAAAGGCAATTGAGAACGGAGCAGCCGCTATTGTATTTCAAGGTGGCTTGGAAGATTCCCGCATCGAGTGCGGGAATGACAGTAATTTGTCATTGTCGGGCTTGACCCGACAATCTAAGATTCCCGTGTCAGAGCACAGGAATGACAGTCCCGTTTTTATCCGTGTTGAGAACGCCCGCAAGGTGATGGCTCCTGTTGCGGCTCACTTTTACGACAATCCTTCTTCAAAACTTGCCGTTATTGGCGTTACTGGAACTGAGGGCAAATCTTCTACAGTTTCTTTTGTATGGCAGCTTTTGAAGCTGAGCGGCCACAAGGCAGGATTTATTTCCACCGTTCAGTATTCTTTGGGCGATGAGGCAATCGCAAATCCTCAGCACCAGACCACGCCGGAGGCTACGATTATCCAGCGGCAGCTTTATGAAATGGTCGAGAATGGCTGTGAATATGCTGTCGTTGAGACTTCAAGCCACGGTCTTTCGCCAAAGCTCAACCGCACAGGAAACCTTCTTTTTGACTGTGGCATTTTCATGAATGTCACCCTGGAGCATCTTGAATTCCACGGAACTTTCGAGCAGTACCGCGACGACAAGGCAAATCTTTTCCGCAAGCTGGACGAGCACAATCACGAAAAGCTAATCTTAGGCAAAAAAGTCAAAGTTCCTTCTTTTGGAATCGTAAATCTTGAAGACCCGAGCGCAGAATATTTCATCAAGGCCACAAAACAGCCTGTTCTTGGCTTTACTACCGAAGGAAAGGCCGGAAAGTCAGCCGCAGAGGGCGCAGACGCACTTCCTTTGCCGAAGATTCCTGACTCAATCCCGGTTCTTTTGGGACGGAACATTGCTTCGGCTCGCTTCGGACTCACTTTTGACATGACAGAACCACATGTAATCGGAAAGGACTCAAAGCCTCTTCCGCCAAAAGTGTTCCATGTAAAATCGAGCTTGCCGGGCGCATTCAACACATACAATCTCATGGCCGCAATCGAAGCCGTAAGCCGCCTGACAGGCACTGAAATCGAAAAAATTGCCGACCTGGTTGAAAAGCTCACGCCGGTTAAAGGCCGCATGACCGTAATCGACAAAGGACAGCCGTTCGAGCTTATCGTGGACTATGCACATACTCCTTCAAGCTTTGAGACAATCTTCCCGCCTCTCCGCCGCCGATGCTCGGGCAAAATGATTTCGCTTTTCGGAAGCGGAGGCGAGCGAGACCTCAAGAAACGCCCTCTTCAGGGAGAAATTGCGGCACGATTCTGTGATGTTGTGATTTTGACTGACGAAGACCCTCGCGGTGAGGACAGCGTTGAGCTTTTGAAAATGATTGCCGTGGGGGCCGAAAAGGCTGGCAAAGTGCTGGACAAGGATTTGTTCATCACGCCGGACAGACCCGCCGCAATCCGACAGGCTTTCAAAATGGCAGGAAAGGACGATATAGTTCTTCTGCTCGGAAAAGCTCATGAAAACAGCATCATCTACAAAGACCGAGTGATGCCGTATGATGAGATTTCCGAGGCAGAAAAAGCCTTGAAAGAACTAGGCTTTTAGCTTTAGTTTGTTTTTTGTGAAGCCAAAAGATTCTTCCATTCTTTGCGGCTGATTGCATACGCGTAAGAGATTGTGTTTTTGGGATCTGGATATTCCTTGACCTTCTTCATTCCGTTTGCAATTGCCGTAGAGTAAGAGCCTACGTTCGTGTATTTCATGTAGGAATAAATCTTGTCGTAGTTTGTGTTGTTGAAAACCCAGTCACGCGCAGCCCTGGCCGCTTCTTTTGCAAAACCACGTCTCCAATATTTTTTGTTGATGTGGTAGCCGATTTCTGGGAGCAACTCTCCGTCGATGTCCTGAATCGTAATTCCGCAGTCACCGATGAATTCGCCGGTTTCCTTTAAGACGACAGCCCAAAGCCCGAATCCGTACTTTTCATAGTTTTCAAGATTCCATGTAATCCAGCCGCGGGTTTTTTCCTCGCTGAAAGGGGCAGGATAATGTTGCATGGTCTCCGAATCGGACATTATTTCATAAAGAGCATCGAAATCATCAAGCGTAAATTTTCGCAATATAAGCCGCTCTGTTTCAAGAATTTTTTCCATAATGTTACTTTTTCAAACCTTTTGAGAGAGTCTTGTTAATAATGTTGTAGACTGTAGCAGAAACAATGACCGTAGCCGGAACTGCAACAAAGTAAGCAATGACGTTCCAGTTGTTTGCCTGAACGATTGGTGCTCCGTCTTTTTCGATAAGGAAAGCCCAGCCGAACAATGCGATTTCCTGCATCAAGTACATTTCAAGAGTTCGCTTTCCGAAGAACGCATAGAGCTTGTTTTTGACATAGAGTTTTCGCATCAAAGCCACGATAAAAATATCCGTGATGATTACCTGAATGCACTGAACTGCATAGCAAATCAATTTGTTCTTAACGCCGAGAGAGCCGCTTCCGTCAAATTCTGTCCAATAACCGATGTTCCACAAGCAGAGAAGACCAATAGAAGTGATAAAAGTAAGAAGAACGGTGATGCCGATGAACTTCAATGGGAATTTATTTGAGAGCCAGTCCATAAAAGACTCTTCGTGCTTTGCAAGCGCGATGCCGAAAACGAAGCCGATTGTAGAATTGACCCACCATTCGCCTTCAAACGGAAGAACGCAGAAGCTGCCCCACCATGGAATATTGTCAAATGCACCGTCTTTCATCCACCAGCCAGACTCGCTTCCCAAATACCATGCGAAGTGATTCATCGTGCAGAAAAGAAGCCCCTGCAAAAGTGTAATCGCGAGCAAAATTGGGATTCCGTTCTTGCGCAATTTTTCGCTTTTGAAGATAAAATAGAATGCAAGATACATGAGAATAATAATCGGAACGAACCAAGCCTGAGAGTTAATCAGAATAAGGCCAGAAAGCTTGAAAATCCATTGAGCAACAGAAAAATCGTTCCCCTTGATGATGTAATAAACTGCGTAAATCGCAATCATCACGTAATAAGAAATGAGAATTGGGAGCACGCGGCGTTTCAAAAAGCCTTTGAGGTAATTTGGTTTGGTCATGAAACTCTTGTAAAGTCCGTAGCCCGAAGTGAAGAAGAAAATACCGACGAATAAAAAGCCAATCTGCTCGAAAATCGAAATTGTGCCGGTCTGCTCGAAAAGCTTTTTCTGTGACAAGTGATGAAGAATAACGAAAAGTGCCATGACACCTTTGAGGCAAGTCATGGCATCCATAGAGAGTGAGTCCTTGTTGAAACCCGGACGCGGAGCGAATTTTATCCCGATAGCCAATGAAAGCATAAGCAGGATATAAACAGCAGCAGAAATGTAATTCATTTTTCCTTCCTTTTGCAAAGTCGATGTGACATTGCGTTTTTTTGTTTTACTTGCCCACATTCTACATAATAAAATAGCATCTGAGAATAAATTTTCTACAAGATGCATGTTTTCGCCGATGAAATGCATTTGCTGGTTCTGTTAAAAAGGGATAAATATCGATACCATAAAAAAATCTTAAAATTTTCTTTCATGAATCTAAAATTCCATGCTATAATAATTCTACATATTTTCGCAAACATACAGTTTAAAAATTCGGGAGTTTTCAAATGGTCAAAAAAATCATTACAGTCCTTTTAGTTGTACTTGCGGGCATTTCACTGGCTGTGCACAGTTCATTTATGCACTGTGGAAAAAACGAGGAGATGGAAAAAAATAATCTCATTGCCCATCACTTGTATGATTCTCTTTATTCAACAATCAAAAAGCCTATTACGATTTCTCAGGCGATTTCAGTTGATTCATTCCTCATCAATTTCTTGAACAATGAGGAAAAGATGTCAAAAGATGCGGCAGAAAAGGCAATTACAAGCTATCTTACGAAAATCCGCGATGAATTTGGCTACTTGGCGACATTTATTGTTTCACACAAGACAAAAAGATATTACACGCCCAACGGGATTTCAAAAGTCATGAGCCCGATGAGCGACCCTTACGATGTGTGGTACAAAGTTTTCGTTGATTCCGGGAAAACTTACGACCTTGACACTGACCGCGACCAGACTAACGATTACCGCTGGGTCGTATTCATCAATTTCAAAATCATGGGCGAAAATAACGAGCTTCTTGGTGTGTGCGGCGTGGGTGTTTTTATGGATGACCTTCAGACGCTTGTTTCTTCCACAGAAAAGGAGTTTGGTGTAAAAATCAATCTGATTGACACGGACGGGCTTGTTCAGGTTGATTCAAATTCAGCGAACATCGAGAACGCTTACATTCATGAGGCAATTTCGGACAAGGCCGGGGCAAACGACTTCACTTACAAAGAAAAGAAGCACGGAGTCTGGCGAATGACTCGCTATATGGAAGATTTGGAATGGTTTTTAGTTGTGCAGAATTTTGTTGATAAAAATAAAAATCCTGGAAATTCCAATCTGTCACTTGTTTTTGCGTATATTTTCCTTGGCATTCTGCTTATCATTCTTATCTTTGGCGACAAAAAAGACAAAACCCATCATTTTGAGAAGGTGAATTTCTCGGAAGACACGCTCACGCATCTTCCGAACAGAAATTATCTCAAAACATCTTTCGGCGAAATGGGAATTTTCAACACGACCCGCTACAAAACGCTCGTAATGTTCGACATCGACAAATTCAAAATCGAAAATGAAACAAAAGAAGGTGACAAAATCCTGCTTACACTCGTTGAATATACCAAAAAAATCATCGGGGATAATGGAATCATGTTCCGCTGGGCCGGTGATGAATTCGTGATTTTCTATGAGGCGGGCTTGCAAAAGGCAGAGGAGCAATTCAAAAATCTTTGCGAAACGGTCAAGGAAACTCTCGATGTTACAATTTCTGTCGGAATTGCGACAATCAATCTTTCAAAGAGCATCAAAAACAACTATCACAGGGCGGTAAAGCTCTGCTATGAAGTTAAAATTGACGGTGGAGACGGAGTGAGGGTAGAAAAATGACAGGCAACATAAAAACTTCCCTTAGATTCAGGATTATTTTTGTAATTATTTCTACGGTTATTCTGACTTTTGTGCTTACGGCCTTTGCGGTTCTTTATCCAGAAGTCAAAAAAGAAAAGGCTGATTTTGAGCGGACGGTAGAGCTTGCAAAAGAAAATAAAACGCTTGACTTGAACACCACTCTAAAAGCAATAGAAAACTCCGTAAAGCTCGCAGAAGATTACATTCTAAAGACCCTCGACGACAAACGGATTGAAAAAGATTTTGCTTACGAAAAAGAATACATGAACCGCCTTCAGGAAGAAATGATTCGTCTTTCGCAGGGAACTCATGATGCCGTTGCCCTTTATTTCAGGCTGGAGCATGACAGGTTCGGTGATGCGCGTGGAATCTTTTTGACCGGCAACACCAAGCATGGCTTTATCCGCGTCAAAAATACGAGTCTTTTGGATTATTCTCCCAACGATACGGAGCATGTCGGCTGGTATTACATTCCTGTCTGGGCCAAAAAGCCGGTCTGGACAAATCCTTACGAGAACAAAAACATCAATATCGTCATGATGTCATACATAATCCCGATTTACAAAAAGGGGCAGCTTCTTGGAATTGTTGGCATGGACATAAATCTTGCCACGATAAAAGGAATCATCGACGCAGTTCCGCTTGAGAACATGCTCTGTCTGTTGGTTGGGAGCGAAAACAACATCATTTACACGAACACAAATCACTCCCTTAAACCCTCTGTTTCTCAGACTGCAAGCACCGATGCAATCATGGATTTGATTTCAAGCAGCGGAACAAAGAAATTAAAGCAATTTGACTGGGACGGAATGGAATATTTGGGGCAAATCCAGCCACTTGATAACGGCATGTCGCTTATAACCGGAATTCCTCTGACTTCGCTCAAAGAATTTCAAATCAAAGTCTGTGTGATTCTTGTGGTTGTTCTCTTCCTTGTCCTTGCTCTGGCATTTATTGTGGACATTTATTCCACAAAGAAAATCATAAGCCCTGTTCGAGAGATGACAGATGCGACTTTCCGCCTTTCCCGCGGTGAATTGAATACATCTTTGGCTTATCATTCAAGAAATGAGCTTGGAATTCTCGCCGACAACATCCGAAAAATGACCGGCCAGATGCGAGATTATTTTGAATACATACGCGAGCAGACGGAAAAAGAACGAAAGGCAAAGGAAGAAGCAATCGCAGAGAGCCAGAACAAGAGTGAATTTCTGGCGAGCATGTACATTTCCCTGCATGAAATTGACTTGAACGAAGACGTTTTTTCGGAAATCCATTCCCGAACGGATGTCGCAAAAAATATCGGAAGCTCTTTCAAAAATGCAAGGGCAACTGTCCGGCGTGTAATGGAAGACCGGGTTAAAGATAAAGGCAAGCCTCGTGAAGATTTCATGGATTTTATCAATTTTGACACTCTTGAGGAGCGAATGAAGGGTAAAATCACAATCGCGCACGAATTTTTGAGCATTACCGACGCATGGTGCCGTGCCAGATTTATCTTGATGGACAGGAATAAAGACGGAACTCTTCATCATGTCCTGTGGGCGATTGAGGATGTCAGTTCCGAAAGGGCAGAGCGCGAGCTTTTGCGAAGTGAGGCCGAAAAGAACGCCGCCGCAAACCAGGCAAAGAGTGCGTTCCTTGCGAACATGAGCCATGAAATCCGCACGCCGATTAACGCCGTGCTTGGCATGGACGAGATGATTCTGAGAGAGAGCGAAGACCAGGCGATTCTGGAATATGCGGCGAACATCAAGAATGCGGGCGCAAATCTTCTGGAAATCGTAAACGAAATCCTTGACTTCAGCAAAATCGAAGCCGGAAAGATGGAAATCCTGCCAGAAAATTATGACATTTCTTCGCTTGTCGTGGATTTGGTGAATATGATTAGCGAGCGGGCCAAAAAGAAGGAACTTGATTTTATCATCAATGCTGACCCGACCCTGCCAAAAACACTTTACGGCGACAGTGTGCGAATCAAGCAGTGCGTTCTCAATCTTCTTACGAATGCGGTCAAATACACCAAAGAAGGAAGCGTCACCTTTACTGTCAGTTTTGAAAAAGTCCTTGACCGCACCGACAAAATCAAGCTTTCAATAAGCGTAAAAGACACCGGAATCGGAATCAAAGACGAGGACATGGAAAAACTCTGCTCGCCTTTTGAGCGAATCGAAGAGGACAGAAACAAGACGATTGAAGGAACAGGCCTTGGCATGAGCATCGTAACCCGGCTTCTTTCGATGATGGGAACAAAGCTCGAAGTCAAAAGCGTTTATGGCGAAGGCTCTGAATTTTCATTCAGCGTGGAGCAGGATGTTGTTGACTGGACGAGCGTGGGCGACATCAAAGAGGCTTACAAAAAGAATGCGATTCAGATGGCGGGCTACAAAGAAAAACTTCACGCGCCAAAGGCCCATCTTCTCTTTGTAGACGACACCGAAATGAACCTTGAAGTCATAAAGGGCCTTCTCAAAAAGACAGGAATCAAAATCGACACGGCTCTGAGCGGAAAGGAAACTCTGGAACTTGTTAAAGAAAACACTTATGACATTCTTTTCATTGACCACCGTATGCCAGGAATGGACGGAATTGAAACGCTGCACGCGATGAAGGCTCTTGAAGGCAACCTCTGCAAAGACAAGCCGTGCATCGCGCTCACAGCAAACGCACTTTCCGGCGTAAAGCAGATGTATCTCAGCGAGGGCTTTACGGACTATCTCTCAAAGCCTGTTGATCCCGAAAAGCTGGAGGAATTGATTCGCAAGTATCTGCCACAGGATTATATTGAAGAAGCAGATTCGTCTGAGACAGAAACCGAAGAAAACCAAGCCGGCGAGGGCGAGAATGTTTTCATCGAAAAGCTCAAATCAATAGAAGAAATTGATTTAGCGGCCGCGCTCAAAAACTGCGTGAGCGAGGAGCTTCTAGAAAAATCGGTCAAAAAATATCATGATGATGTAAAAGAAAAGGCCGATGAACTTCAAAATCTTTATGAAGCCGGAGACTGGAAGCTTTATTGCACGAAAGTTCACGGGCTCAAAACCACCTCTCGGATTATCGGAGCTTTGTCGCTTTCGGCTCAGGCAGAAAATCTGGAACATTATTCTGACAGCGGAGACATTGACGAGATTCACAAAAAGCACAAGCCTTTTCTTGATGACTTTTTGGCTCTCAAAGAAAAGCTCAGTCCGTTATTGGAAGAAGATGATGATTCTGCCGAAAAATCTGAGATTTCAGAATCTGAATTCTTGGAAAAATTGAATAGAATCGGGGAACTGGTGAAAGATTTTGACATTGACGGACTTGATTCAATCATTCAGGAACTTTCACAAAATGCGATTCCAGAGCAATATGCCGAAAAGTTCGAGAAAATACGCACTTGTATAGAAAACGTGGACTTTGCGACATTAAAGACATTAATTTAGGAAATCAGTATCAATAGGAGAATTTTATGGCAAAACAGATTTATGTAATTGGTGATGAAGGTCGTCTCGTAGTAAGGAATTTCATACAGAAATTTAAGGAAGCGGCTGTGGACTGGATGGTTACAGTTTTTTCTCCCGATGAAGACAGGTTTCTTTTTGATGAATCAGATAAAAACGCTCATGTCGTAGTCTGTTTGTGGGAAGAAATGGATTTTGAGATTATCAGCCAGATTGCGTCTGCCCAGAAAAAGTTCAAATTCTACATTTACTTTATCGGTGCGAATTTTTCTTTCGGAATAGAAGAAGACAAATATTTCAACAAAATTCCTTCCGTCCGTTTTACCTCATATTCGTTCGAAATGAATGACCTTCTTGCGCAGATTGAAAACAATAATATCGAGAAGAAGCGCATTCTTGTCGTTGACGATGAGCCGATTGTGCTCCGAAGCATCAAAACCTGGCTCGGAGACGGCTTTGAAGTCTCGCTCGTAAACTCAGGCGAAATGGCACTGGAATTCCTTCTGATGCATCCTGTTGACCTCGTTCTCTTGGACTACAAAATGCCTACGCTGGAAGGCCCGGAAGTCCTGAGAAGAATCCGCGGAGACGGCAATCTGAAAAACCTGCCCGTGATTTTCCTGACAGCCAAAAATGACAAGGAAAGCGTTGTTACCGTCGCACCTCTTAAACCGCAGGGCTACATCTTAAAAACGATGTCCCCCGAAGAAATCAAAAAAGCCGTAGCAGACTTCTTCAGGAACAGGATTGTTACGGTGTAAGGTCTAAAAGGCCGAGGGTTAATTCAGTCGTACAGAACTTTATTTTGCAGAAGAAAGAATATGCCTTAATGCCTGTTCGTTAGGAATCACAACACCCCTCAGCATTTTGTCCATAAGAATAGGAGCTAGCTGTATTGCCTTTTCCGCACCGGTTGCAACAACAAGAGTAACGTTAAAGGCACAGATAAGCCCCAGCTGCTGATAATACTTTTCAAGATCGGCCTTGTCCGTGATTCCAGTGTATTTCTGGAAGAACATGTTTCCAATCTTGAAAATCACGTCCTTTGGAAGTCCTATGCTGCGTTCAATCTCAGAAGATGAATTTCCCTGTGTCGCAAGAATCATGTCGCGGTAAATTCCGGCCAGATCGTAAAGGGCAGGACCAGTCGTTACTTCCGGCATGTCAATCAGCAGAAGCTCGCCGTCCTGAATCATGATGTTTCCAGGGTGAAGGTCATTGTGAATAAGCGTGTCACAATCAGGAATGCAGTCAATCAGGCTGTCCAGCAGGGAAAGTTCTTCCTTTGAGCACCACTGAGCCAGAAGCGGAACCCTTTCATGCAGAACGGTCTTTAAGTTTGAAAAAGTTCCAGGAGCCGCATGGACGGAATGAAGCTGCTTTGCAAGCGCCACATATTTATCAACATATTCTTCCAGTTTATCTGGATTGTCCTTGATTGTCGCGCCAAGTGTTTTTGATTTAATCATTTCAAAGACAACGCCGAACGAATCTCCGCACCTGACTAAATCGTAGGCAATTACAGACGGAACGCCGTTCATAAAGGCATTTCTTGCAAACTCTCGCTCGCGGTCGATTACTTCGCGGGTCATGTAGGGCTTGTAGACTTTGACGATTTTGTCATCATCAAGACGGTATACGCTGCCGTTTCCGCCCTGTCCCAAAAGCTCGCAGCCCTCAACGCTGATTTCACGAAGCTTTTTCTGCACGTCAAGGATGTTCGTAAAGCCGGTAGTATCAAAAATCTCAAAAATTTCCTTTGAAACATTGGTGACAGAAAGTTTTTTGCCCGTGGATTTGCAGAATCTCATCAAAACACGCAAGCCTGCGCTTGAAATATAGGCAAGGGAATCAGCATCAAAAACAGGAGTAAGATTTGGATTTTCAGAAGTGACAGACGCTATTTCACTTTCTACCTGAGAAGCATTCGTTGTATCAATTCTGCCTTCCAGCGCAATAATGACCGAATTTTCAGTGCACTTAGTATTCATAAATTCCTCCGAAAAAAATATACACTATCTTAAACCACCCTTAAAGAATCTGCAAGTTTTTTTGTTAAAAGCAAATGCGTTAGCGGGTGTAGAGGCGCGGAGCGTTACGGAAGGACTTGAAGAATATGTTTTATGTTTTCTCGAGCTCCTCCATGACCGAATTTCTTTTTGAATCGGCTTTACGCGAACAAATTCAAATAAAGCTTAATACAATAGACGACTTTTATTGCGGAGAATGCGACTCTTATGATAGTTTCGATGATTTCTTGACATCAGCAAGAGCAAGAAATAGTTTTACTTACTAAACGCAACTTCCAGACGCTTTTTTTCTTTTACACAGTCCAGAAGATAATAATTGATAATATTCTGATACGGCATACCGGTTTCTTCTGCCATATTGTGAGGCTTCAAGCGTATCTGCTTTTCTAGCCGAAATAACAGTAAAGCAGGAAGTTGATTAGAAGCTCTTAGCCCATTGCAAACTGAGATTTTGGTGTGAATTCTATTTTTAAATTCATGCCTAAACCTTCAGCCAGTCTTTTTAAGATTTTTATGGTTGGATTTCCTGAGCCATTTTCGATTTTGCTTATGTCCGACTGAGCAATTCCTGTAGTTTCAGAAAGCTGTTTTTGTGTCACATTGCAGGCTTTTCTTGCATCTATGAGAGAGGAAATAATTTCATATTCTGGTCCAAGAGCTTCATATTCTTTTTTGAAAGATTCATCTTTCATCTGCTCGTTTAATGCTTCTTTTAGTGTCATTTCTTTTCCTCCTTTTATCGATGCTTTGCAAGATAATCCTTACGATATTCTTTTGCCCGTTCAATTTCCTCGGGTGGAGTCTTCTGTGTTTTCTTGCGAAAACCATGTGTTACGATTATTTTATTTCCGACAAAGAAAAAATACAGATTTCGTACAATATTTGTACCTTGTTTAGTTCTCAACTCAAAGATTCCATCATCAAGATGTTCAGAATAAGGTAAACGAAGTTCTGTTCCTTTTTCTTCCAAAAGTGCTAAATCACGGAAAGCTTTAGCTCGAAGCTTAACTTCGAGAGTATTAAGGAATTCAAGGCAAGGTGTTTCGCCATTTTCCTTTTCATAAAACTCTACCGTAAATTTATTTCCCATATTTTAAGAATATAGGATAAAACCTATATTTGTCAAGAAAAAAAGCGGCCTCACCCAACCGTGAGCATAAAGCTATGCGAAAGACCATTTCCAAACATGTTTTTAAGCACGTGGCAAATTTTATTATAATTCTTTTGCTGAACAGTCTATATATACATGATATAAAATTCCATTAATCTGTTCTCTTGAAATTCCTAAATCTTCGTATTCTTTTTCCCAAATACTATTCCAGTCTTCTTTTGATTTTACATTTAGAGTCCCACCGGTTCCAGGTTTATCATAGCCGTTAATAAAGTTAATATAGACAAGTTTTGCCCTAATTTGATTTTTGTTACAAAAGTTTATGAAAGCAAGACGATTTGCAAGTTGATATGATTTACAGTCTTTTGATATCCAATAATCAGCAGTTTTTGTTGATTTTACAAAACTGATTGTTTCATCAAATGCTTTTCTAATTTTTGATTTACTACTTTCAGAAGTAGCACCACATGACGATTTTACTTCTGAATCATGAGCCTTTGCTTCAACAAAATACCAAGTATCATTTACTTTGAAAATTCCATCCCAGTTTTGAGAATTTCCACTTTGAGGCCAATATTCTTTCCATTGTGCTGTAATATTTTGATTATTAAAGCATTCTACATCTTTGAATTCACCATCAAGAGAAAACCTGCCATAATTCGGGGGATAATCAAGCCAATAAATTTCACTATTCGGGGTAATAACATTTGCAATTTCTTTGTTAAGGTAATTTCTGTGATGCCCTAAAAAACGAAAAAGCTGATATTCGCTACCATAACCTAAAGCTATTTCTGCCATATTATTTCTCCTTCAATCGATTCTCTCAACAAAAAGAGTCGGACTTGTCCAACTATCTTGTACAGTTCCGTAAAATGTATAATTTGAAAATTTTTTTAATGATAGAATTTTATCAACTAGATTGCTGTCAAAATGACAGGGGCCAGAAATGGAAAGAATAATATATTCAGAGCCTGAAAGTCCTGAATACATAGTAGTAACTTTTACTTTTTTGCCAATATATGCATCTTTTTTTAGTTTTACAACATCCCAGTTTGTAACTTCAATATATTCTTCCGAAGAAGAGTTGATGTTTTCTTTTTCAACGATTTTTTTAGCAGAATCAATTAAATTTATCGTTTCTGTTAGATTTCCTTTAGAATACTCATTTTTTGCTTTTTCTAATAAATCCGTAAGTTCTGATGCAAAACCAGCAGATGCAAAAATCATTAATGAAAGCAATGTAATAATAGTTTTCTTCATAAAATTCCCTGAAAATCGGGTCTGTTCAAAAACTGTCATAGCCGTGCTTAACACGACAATGACAGTTTTTGAACTTATTGGATAGCCTCGAATTTATTACTTTTCTAGTTTATAATTTACTTTCGCACTTTTATCATGAAGTTGCAAAATTTGTTTTGATGAATCGTACGTAAACTTTAATGGACCGTGTTTTTCCAAAGTTATCACCATTGTTCCTGCTTTTTCATCAAACAGATACGAACCTTTTTCATTCTCATATATGCCTAAATTTACAACAACGCTATTGTCTGTTCCAAATTCAAGCGTCGTTCTTATAAACATAAAACCTTCCCAAGTTTTACCTGCGAAAGGATCTTTATTTTTACCACTTGCATGTAAAAATAAACTTGCAAATAATAAAAAAATACATAAAAATTTCTTCTTCATAAAATTCTCCTTTGTAATACGCTTTTGGCACATCATTATAAATTTTAACCTGATTTTATTGTGCTAATAACGAATAGTCAAGTTATTTAATACGCTGATAGCATATTAAACATGGATTTGAGAGCGGTATTTATCGACAATTTAAAGAAATATCGAAAAGAGCAAAAACTGTCACAGATGAAACTCGCGGATTTGTGTGGAACTTCACCCAGCTATATTGGAGAAATTGAAATTGGTAAAAAGTTTCCGTCTGTTGAGATGATTCAAAAATTTGCTGATGCGATGAATATTCGCCCATATATGCTTTTTATGGATGAAAGTGATTGTTTTATTGCAAAAGTTGCTCCAGAGAAAAAGCGTGAATTAATAGCAAAATTGCAAACAATTGTTAAGGAAATTGTTGAAAAAGAAGAGATTTGATTAACAGCCTATGCGTGAGGGATTGTAGCCGCGGCGTTAGCCGTTGCGTAGCAATGTAGCGATAGCGGAACGGCGGAAAGCCCGACCCCGCGCAAGCGGGGACACGCCCGACAACTTTCAATTTTCCTTTTTCATCTTTCCCTTCAGGGCAAACGCATTATAAAGACTTTTAAAATGTATGGTATTTAAAAACTTCAAAAAACATTAGGATTCTTTCTGGTGGTGAAAAATGACATTGAAAGAATCGCTAATGACAATCAAGGATTTCAGAATTGACCGATGTAAGAAACATAATCTGTGCGATATTTTA
>Ga0256407_10007263_pt1 | contig 16774 bp, 3 predicted proteins | sample RumenRJG_04DNA_FD_193489 | JGI IMG/M metagenome (GOLD analysis project Ga0256407, IMG submission 193489) | Bovine rumen microbial communities from Lethbridge, Alberta, Canada - RJG_04 | ecosystem: Host-associated > Mammals > Digestive system > Stomach > Rumen | place: Canada: Alberta | collected...
TTTTTTTATTTTTCTTTTTTTTTTTTTTTTTTAATTCTTGTTGTTCTTTTTCTTTTTCAGCTTCTTCTAAATCTCTTTCTCTTTTTTTATAAGCGAATTTCATTTTTTCAGAATAAGCTTTTTTATCTTCAATTTCTTGAATAATTGTTTTCATCATATCTCTTACTTCATCATCAAAAGTATCTTGAGGTAAAAAATTTAATCCTTTTGCTTTTCTTATTTTATTTTCTTTTTCTCTTTTCATTTCAACTCTTTCTTTTGATTCTCTTAATATTCTTTTAAAATATTGTTTTTTATCTTCATTCATTAAAGTTTTAAAAGCTTCATCTAAAATATGAAAAGCTTCAGAAGATTTTTCTTCTTTACATTTATCAGGATGAATTAATAAAGATAATTCTTTATATTTTCTTTTAATTTGAGAATCATTTGAATCAAAACTTAATTGAAGAACTTCATATGGATTTATAAATTTTGTATTTATTATTCTATTTATATGATATTGTGCATTATTATTTTTTTCATCTTTTTCTTCATTATTTGTATTTATTTCTTTATTTTTTTCCATAGTTTTTTTAAATAATAATAATAAAATGAATTTAATGCCTGAATATGAAAATTTTGAAAATGAAATTAATTTTTGGGATGATATAAATAATGATAATAATATGATTAATTCTAGAATTATGACTCAACCTAATTCTTTTATTAAGAAAAGAATTAATAATAAACCAAATATTCAATCATTAAAAAAATTATATATTAAATATGATTATTTAATTAAAGAATATACAAACAATGAAAAAAATAAAACTATAGAAACTCAAATATCAAATAAAAATAACAAAAAAAGTTATTGTGAAATATTATATGAAGCAGCTAAGATGAAAAATAAAAAATTAGAATTACAAAGAAAAGAATATGAAGAAATAAAATTATCAAAAGAATTAAAAGAATGTTCATTTCAACCAAATATAAATTTGTCAAAAAAAAATAAAAAAAAAAATTATTTAAATAATTCTTCTATATATGATAGAAATATAAATTGGTTAATAAATAAAAAAGAAAATTTAGTGAAATATAAAAAAAAAAATAATGAAATTTTGAAAAATTCATTTAATTATAAACCAAATATTAATAATATTGATGATAAATATATTGAATATTTATTTAATGAGGAAAATAATATTGAAAATCATCCTGAAAATTTTTCATATTTAATTAGACAATATAATGTAAGAAGTAATAAAAACAAAAATAGAAAAAATCATTCTTTTGATAATTCTTTTTTTATTCAAACATCACATTATACAGGAAAAGATTTAGGAAAAAAAATTACTAAATTAGATTTTAATTCTTTTAAAACACGAATTCATAATGAAATAAAAAATTTAAAATAATAATTAATTTATAAATCATAAATTATATAAAATATTTTAAAAAAAAATATTTTTTAAATTTAATTATTTAAAAAAATAATTATATAATCAATATATAAGTTATTAATTTTTTTTATTTTAATTTAATATTTAATTAATGGTAAATATGGAGCCTAATGAAGGTAAAATTTATATATATAATATTATACATATCTCAATAAATAGAAACATATAATCAAATTATAATGCAAATTAATAATAATATAAATGAAATAATTGGAAAATTAAACAATAAAGGTAAAAAAAAAAAATTTTAAAATTTTAGATTATCAAAATATAAGCAATAATTTCAATAGTGTGTCAGCAGTATTTGAAAAAATAAAACCACAAGATAAATGGCAATTTTACAAAACATTAATTCCAATTTTTAATGAGAAAATGAAATCATTTCTTTTAATGGATTCAACTTATAAAGATAAGATAGATAGAAATATTTTCCAAGTTAAAAAATATATAATTGACTTTTATCCAAAAAGCTCTTTTTCTAATGATATAAATGGAATGGACAAAAATATAAAAGAGATTTTTGAAATTATGAAAGAACTTTTAGATAAAGATATTGAAGAAATTGGATTAAAAGTTAAAACATATTTAAATGAATGTAGTAGAGAAAAATCATTTCAAATTTATGCTTTTAAAACAATATTGAATTATGTTAATAAATCTTTAAAATCAATAAAAGAAATTTTTGATAAAAATATGAAAAGAGATTCATCAAAAGAAAATATTATGTGTAATTGTTCTTTTAAAATAATTTGTGATTTAACTTCATATTCTGCTTATTTTTATCAAAATTTATGTTTACCTCAAAATCAAAATTCAAATGTTGTATTAAATCATTCTGAAGATGCTTTTAAAGATGAAATTGACAAATTTAAAATCAATATTAAAAATTTATTAATTAATTATATTTCAAGAAATGAAAAAATAATTTATACAAATGAACAATCTCATTGTTTTGAAGATTATTTAACTTTACTTTGTAAAGGAATATGTGGTTATTTTTTCTTTAAAAGAATTGGAATTGAAATTATACAAATTCCAGAATTAATTAAAATTATGAAATTTATTTTGGAAAATACATCAATAAGAGAAACTACAAGAGATCTTTTTACTTATTTTCTTTTATTAAAAGAAACTCCACAATTTTTTGAAGAAAGAGAATATTTCCTTAATGAAAATAATTTCCTTCAGAGAGGATTACAATATACTGATACAAATCAAAATGAAATTTTTAAATTAATTTTAAAATATTTAGATATAATCAAAAGAAGAAATTCATATAATAATATTGAAAGAATGAAAACATTAGAAAAATTAATTTTTAAATTAAATAATTTTCATTTAAATTTTGAATTAAAAATTCAAATTTTAAATCATATATCAAATTTTCTAGAATATTTCAAAAATATTAATATTCAAGATATATTTCCTTTAGTTGATCTATTATTAAAACAATTAAATTATTTTTTTGAATATTTGGTTAAATTAACATATGAAAGAGATCAAGCAATGTATTTTTTAAAAGAAGGAAAAAAGAAAAATATTAAAAAAGAATATTTATATAGAAATATGATAGAAGTTGATTTTAAAGAATCTAATAATGAAAAAAATCAAACACCTTCAATTTTATTTGATATTTTATTATCAAATGAATATGATAAATATTCAGTGATTGATGAAGAAAAAAAATTAGGAGATATTTTTAATAAGACAATTGAAATTTTAAAATTTATTTCAAAAATATTTGGAAATAAATATAATCCACCAAAACAAAATATTGTTCCAATAAAAAGTCAACAATATCCTCAAAATACATTACAACATAAAAAAAAAACAGATGAAGAAATTATTGATTCAGTTAAATTTTATGATGATATTAATATAAAAAGTGAATATTTATCAAAAATATTTTATAATTATTTATTTTTATATGAAGTATTATATAAAAGTCATAAACATCCTAAAGAAGAAAATAATGAAAATACTATTGAATCAATGATTATTGATATATATCTTAATTTTCCTCCTGTTATATGTATTTCAGTTTTTAAATTATCAATGAATAGAATATTTAAATTAATATTATTAAATGCTCAAGTATGTAATAATTATTGTTGTATAAGTACATTATTGATTGATAATATATTTAAACCTAAACAAAACAATGAACCAATAATAAATAATTTAAAAAAAGATTTATTTGAAGTTTATTTTGATTATTTTAGTAGAAAAATTTATGAAATAGGTAATTTTAAAGAAGAATATGATATAAATTATTCTCAAAATAATGCATATTTATCTTATACAATAACAACAATGAAACAATTATTTAAATATATTTTATATTATTCATCAGAAGATTATGTAAAAAGTAAAATAACAACATTATTAGTAAATTGTATTCTCTTATCAAAAAATTCACAATATTTTGGAAATTACATTTATATTATAAGATGTTTATTTAAATATTTAAATTTAAATGATAGAAATAATCCATCACAATATGAATTTCATAGAGAAGGATTACATATAGTTTATGGAGTAATGAAATATATGATTAATTTTAAGGAAGCTTATCCTTTTCTTAAAGAAATGATTACTGAAATTATAATGATTCTACCTCTTAAATTTAAATATTTAATTGATTTTACTCATTTAATTTTTCCTTCTATTATTGATTCTTTAAGTATGACTCCTGAAATTATTCCAATTGGTTTACAATTTTTAGAACAATGGATGAATGCTTTATTTCATAAACCTGAAAATGTTAAACCTTATCTTCAAAAAAATATTCTTCAATTAACAACATTATTAACTAGTCATTTATATAAAAATTTAAGTATTTCTTTAAATTCACTTAAATTATTATCTAAATTTGGAGGAAAAAGTAGAAATTATTTAGAAGATAAAGGAATAAATTCTAAGACTTGTCCAACTCATATTATATTAATAAATTTAATGGAAAAAAATTCTAATAAAAAAATTGATTTTATATTAGATTATTTAGTTGATATTTGTGTAAAAATATCATCAAAAAAATTAAATATTTTTACAGTTAAATTAAGTTTAATAACATTAAAACATTGTTTTATGACATTTATTGATCCTGTAATAGATTATAATTATATTTTACAAGTTAAAAAAGATATTATTAATAATATAATTCCAAATGATGAAAATTTCAATTCAAAAGGTTATTTTAGAAATATTAATGAAAATGAAGAACAAGTTAAAATTAATAATATTCAAAGACATTGTGAACATTTTGTTCTTGAAAAAATTTTAAGAGGTTTATTTATTTGTTTTACTTCTAGAGATATTGAAAATGAAACAAAAGATTTAATTAAATTTATAGCAGATTATTTCGTTATGGCAATGATTGCTAAAGATAAAAATAATAAAAATATGCATTGTTTTGAAATAGATCCAATGACAATTTTTGATACAACTTTTGAATTTTTATTTACATATAATCCAACAGTTTTAAGAAATCCTAATACAATTTGTAGAACATTATCTCAAAAATTTTTAATTAGAATTTTAGATATAATTGAAACAATATTTGATAAAGATTATAAAATAATTCAACATTTAGAAATAATTGATATTATGTTTCTTAAATTTTTAAATTCATGTTACAATAATGAATGGACAAAAAAAGGTGTTGGATTAAGATTAATTGAAATTGTAATAAATAGATTTCCAAAATACATTACATATAAATATATTAAATATTTATTTAGAACTATATCAACTGTTGCTTCTAGTTATTCTAATTTAGTTAAAATTAAATTTCAAAATGATTGTGTTAAAATTATTGAAGATTTATGTAATTCTTTTATTGTTGATGATCCAAATTATCAAAGATTAACTAAAGAAATGCTTGATATGAATATAATTGAAGATGAAGAATTAAATAATGCAAAAAATAATTTTATAATGATGTATAATTTTGTAAAAATTGCATTAGATGAAATTATTGATAATATTAATTCAAATAGTCATTATGAAATTAAAGTTTTAACTATTTTAATTCAAAGAATTTATAAAAATCAACCTTTAAAAAAAAATTCATTCATTTTATTTAATTTAAATAATGAAAAAAATTCAGTTTATGATTTATTAGAAATATATAATAATAGTCAAAAAGAATTATTAATTGAAAATATATTTAAAAATAAAGCAAAATTAGAGAATGAAGATATAGAAATGAAAGAATCTTTTAATTTAAATATTGATAATTCAGAAACAAAAATAAATTCAAAAATTTTTGAAATGATATCTGCATTAAATATAAGATTAGGATTAATAGAAAGTAATTTTAACCCATTAACAGCAAATTGTTTAGGAATGATTTTTGCATTTAAATTTTGTCCTAAAAATATTGTTAATTATATATTTTCTAATAATGCCCATTTTGATTTATTTATAAATATGATTCAAACAATTTATGAAACATTATTATGTGATTTATATATGAATATTGAAGTTACAAAATATATAAAAAAAGAAATGTTTTTATTAAAATTTAAACATATATTTATTGAAAAATTATATCTTGATAAAAAACTTTCTTTTACTTTTTATTTAGATGATGGAAAAATTGCTGTTAAAAATAAAATTGATAGCAAATTGATAGAAGAAGTTGAAAAATATATTCAAAACAAAGATACTTTAGAAATAAATGAATATAATCAAAATGATTCATTTATACCTGAAATATTTCCAATTCTTTCAGAAAAGATGAAAATGATTAAATCATATATCAAATTATTAAAATATATTTTTATAAATGAAGATATTAAAAATAATCTTTTATTAGATGAAGAAAAAAATAAAATATTTATGACAAAAAAATTAAAATGTTTAAAACTTATTAAAAATTATTTAATAAATAGAGAAGAAGATAAAATTTTAAGTACTTCAAATAAATTTTTATATACTGTATTAAATGCAGATCCTAAATCAAAAATGTATTTTATGAATAATGATGATTTAAAAAAATATATTAAAAATTCTCTTGAAAATTTAAAAGTAGGACAAAATGCAAGGAATATAGATTCACTTATTTTTTTGTTTAAATCAATTATTTATGATGAAATATTTGATATTTTAAAAAGAAAACTTGATGAATTTAATGTTAATGAATTTAGTGATTCTTCTTTAATTCAATTTTATGCATTTATTTCCTTATTTACTTATTGTCAACCTGAAAAAGTAAGAACTATTAGTTCATCAATTTTTGAGATTTTTCAGAATAAATTTAAAATTGTTTATACTAGTAAAAATTTTAGTCCATTTCAAAATACAAAATATAAAAAGAAAATAATAAAATTATTTACAAATTTAAAAGAAAATTTTGCATTATTTATTTATAATAAAATTGATCACAAAGAGACTGAGAAACATTTTGTTGAATTTTATAAAAATATTATATTAAATGAAAGAAGTTATATAATAAGAGAAACTGTTTTTAATATTTTGAAAGATAAATTGAATTCATTAATAATTGAAATAGAACAATATAAACCTGTACATTATTTTCTAAGAAATTGTCTAAAATACATTATAATAATTATTAAAATGACACCAAAGTTTTTAAAGAAAGATAATTTTATGAAAAATATGAATAAATATTATTTATTATTAATTAATAAATTGTTCAATCAAAACAAAATTATAGAAGATTATATAAAGATATTGAAATATATTACAAAATTAAATGAAATTTATTTAATGACTTTTAAAGATAATAGAAATTATTTTTTCTATCTTTTTCATTGTTTTTCACATATAAAAAATGAATATTTACAAAATAGAATTTTATCATTTTGTAATATTAAAATGTATAGTAAAATAGATGAAAAAATGTATAATAATATAATGTTAGAATTTATTCATGATTATGAACAATTGATAGATACGAATAATTATTCTAATTTAGTCAAATATTTTATTATTCCAATTTCAATAAAATATTTTAAAGAAAATAACTTTTTAAAAACAGAAACAAATGAAAAAGAACAAAATGATAAAAATGAAAATAATCAAGAAACCAAAATAAAAATTGAAAAAAAACCAAATCATCAATTTATATTAAACATGTTATTATCATTAACAAGGAAAATGAATGACAAAACCAAATTAGATGAAATAAACAACATAGAAAAATTTAAATTAACAATATTAATAATATTAATATTTTCATATTATTACAAAAAAAATTTTCAAAATAATATATATAATGAAGAAATAAACATTATATATTTAAATATTCAAAAATTATGTACACCAACAGAATCAGAATCAAATCAAGATATAGCAAAATTATATTGGTTATTATTAGGTACATTATTTACTAATTTAAATGATAATTTCAGTACAGAAAAAATTGAATCAATATATAATACATTTAAAACTATTAATGATGATTATAATAATTTAGCAGTTGCTTCATATGAAATTATTTTACCAAATATTAAACAAAATCAAATACAAGAAACAATAAAAACAATATTTAATGAAAGAGCAAATACAAGATTTTTTCAATGTTTAGTTATTTTAATACAATTTCCATATTTATTTAAAAAATTCTTTTATTCAATTTACAATTTAATATTTAGATTTATATACAGAGCAGCATCTAATTATAATAGAATTTTCCCTTATCATAGAAGATTTATAGTACAATTAACTGGTACTTGGGTTTCTTTTATTTTAAATGAAAGAAAATTAATTAAAGAAGGAAAAAGTGAAATGCAAGAAAATTTAAATTCTTCTGAACTTATTGCTTGGAAAATTTGTTTTAAAATTTTTAAAGCTGCATATTTTCAACAAGTTGGTGATCCTGAAAATTTAGATTTATTAAAGAAAATTATTATTTATATTAGAGAATTATTTGATAGTCCAAATCAATATGAAATGATGTTAGTTGATTTAAAAGAATTTCAAGCTGATAAAAAAAAAATGTATTTACATGCTTATATTTATTTAATTAAAACATATATTTTATTTTTTAAAAAAGAAGTTTTGTATAATGGACCTGATAATTATTTTATTATTTATAAAATATTTTCTGATAATGTTAATATGAATGTAAGAATTTCAAATGATTTTGGTTTTGTTATGAGAGCTTTATTAGATGAAAATGTTATGAACTCTTTAAATTCAAAACCTAAACTTCCTGAAGAAAATATGATTGAGAATAAATATAATCTTTATATTAAAATTCGTGATATTTTAGAAACTAATGCTACTAATTTAGGTAAATATAAATGTATTGATTTTGAAAATGATATTTTACCTGATGATTTAAATCTTATTTATAATAAAATTAATTCTGAAGCTGCTCATGATAAAATTATAAATTCTTTTCCTTCTATTGATTTTAAATTCTTTATTCTTTTTAAAAATTTCATGGATGATTTTTATAAATATGAAAATTTTGATAAAATTGAAGCAAAATATAAAATTTCAAATGATGAAACTAGAAAAGTGAATAAAAATTTATCAACTCTTCTTAATTTTTATTTTAATAATTTTGTAATGTTTACTATGGTATATTTAGATAAATTTAAAGGAGAAGAAAAAAATTTCAAACCTGATTTAATAAAAGATTCACAAGAATATTTTTCTTCAACTCATTGTTTCTACTGGAATTTAAAAGGAATAAATATATTAAAAAAAATGAAAAATGAGAATATTATTTTAGTAGATATAAATAATAATGAAAAACCATTTTTTATTAGTTATCCAGATACCATTTTTTGTGGATTTTTATTTTTCTTTCAAAATAAAGAGATAATGACAAATTCAAGTAAAAAAATAAATGAATTATTTGTTAAAACTTACAATATTTTAAAAGATAAAACATTTCAAACAATTTTTGAAGATTTAATTTCAACAATCCTTGAAAATTCATATCAATCAATTTCAGCAAAAGCAAAACTTTTACTTGATATATTAAATACAATTGATTATATTTATGCAAAAATGAGTCAAAGATTATTAAATATAACTTGTGATTTTATTTCAAAATATTCAGAAAATCCAAATTATAATAAATTAGATATAAATATTAATAATATAATTAGAATATTAGTTTATACATCACATAATTTTGAATATAAAATAAGACAAAAAATAATAAAATTATTAAAAAAATACAATGGAACTGAATTAATAGATACATTAAAATGGATGTTTACATTTAAAGAATGGGAAGGAAAATATATAGATTTAAATACAAATTGGTTATCATATAGTGTAGATATTTTATTATCTCATTTCCAAGGGAAAACATCTTTAGAAATAAATGGTGATTCAACTCCAAAAATTCATTCTTTACATTATTTTAATAGTAATAAAATGGATATTGATATTGATTCATTAAAAAAAGATGAAATATATGATAAAAATGGTTATATATTAGATTTTGTTAAACAATATAATTTATATTTAAATAATCGTCCTACAAAAAGTTTAATGATTCCAATTAGAGATATAATTTTATATGATATGACATTTAGTCAGAAAATATTTATAAGTGTTTTTCCTCAAATTTGGAAAATATTAGCAATGAAAGATAGAGAAATATTAAATGTTTATATATGTGATTTCTTAAAAGCAATAATTAAAAAAGGGAAATTTTATTCAATAATAAAAATTCTAATAGAAACTTTTGGTAATTGTTATCCTTTAATTAAAATTCCTCCAGAATTATTATTAAGTTTAACAAGAGCTCAAAATTCTTGGACATCATCATTTTTTTATTTAGAAAATTTATTTATTAACAATATAGAAAGAGAAAGAAGTTATCATTGTTTAATAAAAATATTAGATAATTTACAAGAAGATCAACAATCATATGGTTTAAAACAATTTATGACAGAAAATTCATATTCAATTTCTGCTTTATCAAATTTACAAATAGGAAATTATTTCCAAGCTGAAAATATAATAACAGAAGCATTTAAAGAATATAAAGATTATATTTCAAAAATTGATTTAGGAATAAATAATGAAGTATTTGAATTATCAAATCAAATTGATTTTTCAATTTGGCAAAGTGGTTTAATTGATTGTTATAAAAATACTGATAAATGGAATGAAATAGTAAAATTAAGTGATATTTCAAATGATTTATGTTTAAAAGTTGAAGGATTATGGAATAGTGGAAGAGAAAGATGGGATGAATTAAATGATATTAAAAATAAGAGTCAATATCCTTCTCAAATAAATCAAATTTATATTATGATGAAAGGAGGAGAAATTGAAAATATTAATTTTAAATATCAACAAAGATGTATGAATTGTATTAAAACTATTTATCAAGATTTTACTACTTTTCCTCCTAATTTAGAAAAATTAAATTATTATTATTTTCTTATTTTTCAATTAATTGTTGAAGCTTGGGAAAGTACAAATACTTTAAAAGAAACTGGGAAAAATATTTTAGAAAAAAAATCTTGTGATTTAAGAGATAATTTAATTACTTGGAGAGATAGATTACCACATATATGTGAAGGATTTCAATCTTTAAAAAGTATTTTAGAACCTAGAAATTATTTATTTATTTTATTAAGAAATTTAATTGATAAACCAGGAGCAAAAAAAGATGAATTTAATAACATTTATCCTAATATTAGTGATAAAACTTGGAATGATATGATGTTTATTAAATATGCTAGAAAATTAAAATTATATGAAGTTTATTTTAATTATTTAGAAAAATATGAAGTTGAAAATAAAGATACTAAAGATTTATTTCCTTATGTAAATTATTTAAAAAATATTGAAGAATTAAAATATATTAGAAAAATATCATATAATTATCAAAATGGAATTGAATTAAGTGAAAAATACTATGAAAATACAATAAAATCTTTATCTACAGAAAATATTGAATCAAATGAATTATATAAAGATATGACATCAAGTTATATTAGAAATAAGGCATATTTTCAATATAAAAGTGGAAAAATTTCAGAAGCAAATAAAAATTTTAAAAATGCTTGTGAATTAAATCCAACTGATTATCATACTTATTATGATTGGGCTGCAATGTGTGAAGATGTAGTTTTGACTATTAAAGGAGATAAAAATTTTGAATCTGTTTGGTTTGAAAATACTATGTCTAATTATTTTATGGTTATGATTTATAAATTAGATAAAGCAAAATTTATTATTCCTAGAATATTATATTTAATTAAAATTTTCGATGAACAAGATTTAAATAATTATAACATTCAATTAGAAAATCTTGCTCCTTGGGTTTGGTTATTTTGGCTTCCTATTTTATTTGATAATTTTAAACAAACATATAATTCAAATAAAAATGATTTTTTCTTTAGAATATTAAAATATGTTGCTATTAATTATAATCAAGCTGTTTATTATCCTTTATCAATTTTAGAAAGAAAAATTGAAGATGATTCAAAAATAAATAATATTTTAAAAAATAAAATTGAACAATTAAAACAAACAATTAAAGAAAAAGATAAATTAAATCATATAATAAATAAAATTGAAGTAATGATAAATGAAATAAAAAATAAAGTTGAAAGATCAAGAGATGAAAATTTATTAACTATTGTTAATACATTTGAAATACAAATTTTAACAAAAAAAATTGATGAGGCAAAAAATTCATTAAAAGGACCAATTGAAAGATTAATAATTGATTATTCTCAAAATGATAATGAAATAAAAAAAATAGCTAGTCATTTAAAAAATGAATTAGATAAAAATGACGTAACAATATTTAAAATATATGAAATATTAAAAAGATATAGATATTACTTATATTCAAAATTAACAACAGAGAATAATTATACAGAATTAACAAGAGTTTTCAATAATAAATTATATAATATGAAATATGAAGGTGTTGAAATTCCAGGAATTTATTCAAATAAAATAATTGAACCTTCAGAAGATAATGTTATTAAAATTTATAGATTTGAAAGTGAATATACTTATAAATTTTTAAATTTCTTAAATAAAAGATTATTAATTAGAGGAACAAATGATAAAATATTTAATTTTACTTTATCAAATGAAATAAATAGTGATTCAATTGATATAAAAATTTTACAATTTCAATGTTTATTAAATTACATTTTTTCAAAAAATAAAGACACATATAAACAAAAAATAAAATTTAATGTTCCAATAAAATATTTTATAAGTAATAGAACAAAAATGATTCAAGAAGAAACAAGTCAATATTACATGAATGATGTATTAGAATTTTGTTTACAAAAAAAAGGATATGACCCAGAAATATCATATTCAATATATGAAGAAGAAGCCAAAAAATATTCTCAAGAAATAATATCATATGATTCAATAGAAATAAAAGAAAAAGTATTTTATAAAATGTGTCATATTCTCCCAGTTAATAGTTTTAAAAGTTTTGTACATAAATTTATAACAAGTGCAGATGATATTTTTGTATTTAGAAAACAATTTGCAACTTCATATGGTTTAAATTCAATATTAGGATATATATTTTTAGAATCAATTAAATTAAATAATATTTCTTTTAATAAAGAAACTGGATCTTGTGCTTTTCATGATATAAAATATTTACAATTTAAAGATAGGAAAATGGATCATATTAGATTAACAAAAAATATTTCTTATTTTTTAACTCCTCAATGTTTATATGGGATTATTCCTACTGTTATTCATGCTACTGTTTCTGCTATTTTTAATAAAAGTGATTTAATTCATAAAATTTTGTTTTGTGTTGTTTTTAATAATTATAGAGATGTTGTTAGTGTTGATGATATACAAAAATATATTAATATTTTTATGAGGAAAATTGATTATTTAAGAAATTGTAAAGATGATTTAAATAATTTTAATGATGATAATATAGTTATTGAAAAATATGATATTGAAAATCCTTTGAAAGTTATTTATGAAATTATTGAAAATTCACTTAATGAAGATAATCTTAAAAAAATGCCTTTGTTTATTGAACCTTGGTTTTAAAAATTTTTACAAATAATTTTTTTTTAATTAATTTTAATAAATAATTAATTATTTTTATAAACTTTAATATAATTATTTTATTTATTTTTTTTATTATTTAATTATTTTTTAATATATATATATTATTTTTTAATAGGTTAATTAATTTTTTATTTTTTTAACTAAAATGGGAAATCAATTATTTTCAAACTATACAATAGAAAATAATCATTACTTAGAAAGTAATTTTTGGAAAATATATCATGGAGAACATAAAGAAACAAAGGAGAAAGTGTCTATTTTTGTTTTTGATAAAAATGAGTTATCAAAATATACAGATGAACAAAGTGAAAAAATATTATCTTTTTTAAGAAAAGAAGTAGATACATTAAAAAAAGCAAAAAATCAACATAAAAATTTTTTAAATATAATTCAACCTTTATTTGAAGATTTAAATAAATTAGCATTTATTACAGAACCAATTTTATATAATATTAAAACTTGGGTTAATAATTGGAATATGAAAGATAATTTAATTAAAAAAAAATTAATAATTAATCAAATAATAAATGTAACAAATTTCATGCATAATATATATCATATTAGTCATAATAATTTAAATATTGATAATATTTTTATAACTCAAAATAATATTATTAAAATATCTTGTTTTTGTTCTACTACTTCTTTAGAAAAAGAAAATGAAAAAGTTAATAAAAATTTATGTGAATTAACTAGAAATATTAAATATTTTGCTCCAGAAATGATAAATGAAAATAAGATTTATTCTTCTTCTGATATTTTTTCAATTGGTTCAATTTTTTACTATATATTAAATGATAATCATAATGAATTAATTGATATTGAAAATAATAAATTTTCTTCATATAAAAAAATTTTCAATAATGAAAATTATAAAAAATTAATTAATAAAATAAATGATGAAGAAAGTTTAAATTTTATTTCAAATTTTTTAAATTTTTCATTCAATGAAAGAATTAAAATTGAACAATCATTAAATTTAAAATTTTTCAAAGATAAAAAGAATAAACTTCAAACTTTATGTTTTTTAAATGATTTAGATGAACAAGAATTAAAAAATGCATATGAATTTTTAAAAGAATTACCAAATAAATTAAATCTATTTTCAATAAATGAAATTAAGAATTTTATATTACCAAATTTATTTTATTCACTTAAAAATGAAAAATTAATAAATCCAATAATTCCTTCAATATTTGCAATAAGTGATTTAAATGAAATAAATTTTAAAGAAGAAATTTGGCCTTTTTTAAAACAAATATTTAAAATGAAATCATTACCAACTGCATCTTTATTTATAATATTAAAAAGAATGAATTTTATTTTAGAAAAAATATCTTATGATGATTTTATTAATGAATATATTCCTATTATTTTTAAATCTTTAGATTGTGGAATGGGAAAAATTCAAGAAGTTATTATTGATCAAATTAAAATAATTTATGATACACTTGAATTTGATTTTTTTATTGATAAAATTTATTTTAGATTAATTCAAATTTTATTTAATTCATATGATGAAGAATTGATTAAAAAAATATTTTTTCATTTAAAAGAATTGCCTAAATTTTTATCTTTTGAATTTGTTAATAATAAATTATTAGATGATATTGAAAAAATTTTAAAAAGAAATAAATCATATATTATTTGTAAGGAAATAAGTTCATTATATATAAAAATAATTAATGATATTGATATTACAAATATTAAAAATAAGGTTATTCCAAATTTATTTATCATTATTTCAGAAGGAGAAATAAGTGAAAAAATTTATAATATATGTGTTGAATTAATAAATGATTTATTAGGAAAAATAAAAAATAAAAGAAAAAAAGATTTTATACAAGAAGAAAATAATGACAATAATGAAAATAAAATAAAAAGATTGAAAAATGATTTAAATATTGATAATAATTTTAAAATAATAATTAAGTCACCAAATACAAAAAGTAAATCAACTTGTGATAAATCACATTTTTCAGGTAAATTTATTGATGAAAGTTCATTAAGTTCAAACTCAAATAATGATTCTGATGAATTAAATAAACAAAATGAATTATTATCAATTTTGATTGAAAATGAAGAAAATAAAAATATTAATAAAAATAATTTTATTAAAATAAATAATAATATTACATTCAAAAATCAAAATAAACTATTTGAAAATTTAATTAAAGATGATGATAATGAGAATTTTGAAGATATAATTATAAAAAACAAAAAAAATATTCCCAAATTAGGTAGTAATAAAAATATGAAAGAAAATAATAAAATCAAGAATAAAAAGTCAGGATGGGATAATGATGAAGATGATGATGATAATTTAATGATTAAAAATGAAATAAATAATATTATAAATAATGAAAATAATATAAAAAATGATATTAACAATAAAGAAATTATAAATAATGATTCTAAAAAAAGTTCATTTAAAAAAACTTTATCTTTTTTTAAAGAAAAAGATAATAAAGAATTAACTTTTAAAGAAAAAAAAATGGAAGAAAGAGCCAAAAAAATAAACTTAGAAAGTTTATTAGAAGATTAAAATAAATTTATAAAGTATTTATATAATACTTTAAATATAAATATAATTATTTATTTTTTATAATAAACTTTTTATCATTTTTTAATAAATTAAAAATTTTTTTATATCAAAAAATTATACTAATATTTATTAAATATAAATATAAAAAATTAATCATCTTCATCACCTTCATCACCGAAACTTTCTTCTTCATCATTTTCATCTTCTTTTTCTTCATATTCTTCTTCTTCACCATCATAATCATCTTCATCACTATTTTCACTTCCTTCATTATATATTGTAGATTCTAATACTTCACCATCTCTTTTTTCTCTATTAATTGATATTAAATTTGGCATAATATTAAATAATTCTTCTCTATATTTCTCATTTTTATTTACTGGATTATCTTCAATTTCTATTTTTTTTATTTTTGATTTTTCAAGAGGCGCAAAAACATTTATTGATTTTATTAAATTATTAGATACTTTTAATTTATATAAACCTGGATATAATTTTAATATTTCATCAAAATCTTCTCCTGATAATTTATTGTTTTTTACTTGTAGAATATATAAATTTGGTATACATGGAAAATTTTTTAATGTTTTTAATCCTAATCCATTTATTGATAAATGAATTAAATTTGAATATTGTTCTAATGCTACTTTATGTTCTTCTGTTAATTCATCACAATCTTTGAATAAATCATCAAGAATTAATTCTTCTATTTCTTTTGGTTCATGTTCACCTAAATTTTCTTGAAGAAACATTGCAAATTCATTCATAT
>Ga0256407_10007264_pt1 | contig 16771 bp, 9 predicted proteins | sample RumenRJG_04DNA_FD_193489 | JGI IMG/M metagenome (GOLD analysis project Ga0256407, IMG submission 193489) | Bovine rumen microbial communities from Lethbridge, Alberta, Canada - RJG_04 | ecosystem: Host-associated > Mammals > Digestive system > Stomach > Rumen | place: Canada: Alberta | collected...
AATTAATTAATATAACTTTTTCAATTAAAAAGAAAAAAAAAAAATTTTTAAGCAGTAGTCATTTGTTCACCCTCACCTTCAACAGGATTATTATTTTCAACTTTATTCTCAACAACAACAGGTTTAATATCTTCAACATATTTCAAATTACTTTTAACCATAAAATCATCTAATTTCTGTGCATAACTTTGTTTAGGAAACATTCCTGAAGTAATAGTAGGTGGCATATTCCTATTAGCTTTTTCTCTAATAGTTTCTTGAAAAGATTTTATATTTGGATTAACTAAAATTTCCTTACGTTTATGTTTCTCTAAAGGAGGAATAATATATTGATCATGAAGATAACCATAAAAAGGTGATGGTTTATTATATTTTGTTTTATCAAAATTTATTGTGTCATCTACATATGGTAAAATACCAAAATCAATATTTTTCATTTTACCATATGTTGTATTTGAAATTTTTGGTTTTAATGGATTTGATATATTAGGATCACTTAATGGAGATTTTAATGTAGATGTACTTTGATTATTGCTATTTTTATTTAAGAAATCTATTCTTTTTCCTCCAACAGATGTATTTGCTCCTGTTTTTCTAAATTCTTTATATTTTTCTCTCATTTCTTTTAATTCCTCTGCTCCTAAATATTTATATTTTGGTCTTAATGGATTTACATTTCTTTTAGTAACAATTCCTTTTTTTAATGATCCTGTAGTTGTTCCTAAAATATCTTGATTAGTATAAATATAATTCATTCCATTGAATTTATTAATATAATTTTTACTACCAACACTCGTACCTAAAATATCATCAGTTCTTAAATTAAAAGCAGGATCATAATGATATTTAGAAAAAGAACAAGGTTTATTCCCATCTATAGGACCATGAGTTTCCTTATCCCCATTAATAAATCCCATATAATAAATAGGATCCAATGGATTTCTAATTTTACTTTTATCACTTGGTTCCATAATTTTCTGTAAATAATCATCTTTATAAACATCACTATAATCAATATATTGATAATCACTTTTTTTTCTAACATAAGGTTTCTTAGGCCAAGAATCTTTAATATCATCTTTCTTAAGAGGATCACTTAAAATATTTAATGATATTTTCTTTGTAGGTTGTGCACCTTCAATATCCTTAACATCAATTTGATCTCTTATAAATTTTGGTATTTCAGGAGGATAATCTTCAGTAGATGCTAATTTATATTTAGGTTCCAAAGGATTAGTATGACGAGTAGTTTTAATTTCAACACATTGAGGAGATGATTTTTCAATATCATCATTTCTTAAATTATATTCTGGTTTATTTAATCCAACATGTAATTGCTTTGGCCAAGAACGTTCAATGTCATCGTTTTTATTTGTAAAATCAATTTTTTGATTTAAAGCACCAAAACGACGAGGTGATGACCCTTCTATGTCTAAATTATATAAATTTATTGACCAATCACGTGATGTGTCTAATTTCTTAAATTTACGCATTGGAAAATCTTTTGGACCTATTGTTGAAAGGAACATTGTGTCTTTTCGACATGCTGTTGGATAATTGTCATTTAATGGAATTTTGTCTGGGTTTGGATCTGGAGAGTAGGATCGTTGAGGTGGGGAGTATGATGATGACATTTTTTTATTATTTTTTTTTAAATTTTTTTTTGATAGGGAATTTTTTTATTTTTGTGCTCAGTTATATTTTAATATATTTAAAATTTTTTATAATATAAAATTTATTTTATCATAAATTTAATTTATTAAATAATAATATTTAAAGTTTTATGGTCAAATCTCAATATTTTTTATTAAGGTTTAGGATATTTTAAATCTTTCTAAAATATTAAAAAATTTTCACATAATGTAATATTCATTATGAGCCAAACTTTCTTTTATTTTTATTATATTATGATTTGAATTGATTAATTGATTAATTTAAAAATATTATTTTTTTCTTTCCATAATAAAATAAATATTTCTATTTTATAAATAATATATTTTCAATTGAACTTTTTCAAAGTAAATTCATATTGAAAATAATATATGGAAATAATATTATTTAAAAATAATCCTCAATTTCAAATAAAAAAATAAAATTTCAAAAATTAAATTAAATATTTTTTATTTAAGAAGTATATTGTTGTCCTTGTTCATTATTACCTTCACTTTCAATCATATTATTTTCCATATTATCTATATTTTCTCCATCTTGCTCACTAACTTTATTTTCTTCAGAATTAATATTATCTTTATTTTCCATTTCATATCTTTCAATAGCAGAAATTAATTGATTAAAATAATTAACAGTAAACATAGATAAATTTTTATTCTTCTCCAAAATATCCTTAACACTAATTTTAAGTGAAAGTAATTGACCATTATCACCAAAATACTGAATAACATTATTAATATCCATTTTAACAACAATTAACTTTTCAATAGTATTTCTTACAGAATCATTCTCATCATGTAATCCAATTAATAAAGTTCTCAAAGTATGAACTCCACTTTCAGCTAATCCAATACCACAATTTGTTCTTATAATTGGATTTGGATCTTTAGTAAATCCTTCAATGAATATTAATTCACCTTGTGGACCAAGTGCTTTAATACAATTTATAGCATAACTTTGAATATTAGTATCTTTATCTTTTAATTTATCATAATAAAATGGTATTATATTTTTCCTTTTTAAATAGGTTATTTTTTCATCTGCTTTCTCAGCTAGAACTCTAATAGAAAAAATTGCACTTCTTCTAACTAAACTATATGAATTTTTACCTTGTCTAAAAATACATTCTACAATAAAATCAATATTAGTTGATGTAATATCAGTATAAGCTAAAGAATGTACAATTGCAGCTTTTAATTTATAATTAGAATCAGGTTCATTTGACATAATTTTCAATAAAACACCCTCACCTTCTAAACCTAATTTAACAATAGTTTGAGCTATTATATTTTTATTAATAGAAGACTCCTTTAATAACTTAACTAGATAAGGAAGTGAATTTTTAGCAGCACGATCACCATATTGACTCAAAGCAAATAAAGAAGCTTTTTTAACTTTCCACATATTATTCTGAACAGAATCAATAAGAAAAGGAATATAAGAAGAATCAGCACCTGGAGCAACTTTCCCAATAGCATAAATAATTTTAGATCTAACATTGACATCTTCATCATTTATATTATCAATTAAACCATCAATAGCTAATAAACTTTCAGGTAAACCAATAATTCCTAATGAAGTTGCTGCACTTTCTCTTACTTTTGGACTATAATCTTTTAAACAATGAGTTAATGCTTTTATTATATCTTCTGTTACTAAATAATTACCATTTTCATCTAAAATATCATTTGATGTATTTGGATTGTCATTTGAAGGAAGTTCAAAAAATGAAGCATATTTATTTAATGTTTCATAATTACTTAATTCATTTACTTGTTCTTCTTCATCTTGGTTTTCATTTTCATTATTTTCTTTTTGAGTTGTATGAATGTTTAAATTATCTAATGTGTTATAATTGTTTTCTCTATTATGAACTAATTGGGGATTTTCATGATCATAATTCATTGATAACATTCTTTGTAATGCTGCTAAAAAATCTCTTGTATTAACTTCGAGATATTCATCTTCGTTTTGATTTTGGAGATTTTCTTCAGTTTTAATTTCATCATCTTCTTCTTCTTCTTCTAATAAATCTTCTATTTGTTTAGTATTCATTTCTATAACTGGTGAAATTTTTCCATGATATTTACAAAATGAACCAGGTAAATTATTACTATTTGCATAAGTGTCATTTTTATCTAATTTCATTTTTAAATATTTTGGATTTTTTGGTATACGATATGAAAATGAATTAGCAATTGCTCTTCTTACTTCAAAATCTTTATTGCTTTTTATTTCATTTAATAATATTATTTCTCCTTCTGGACCAGCTGTTCTTAAAATTGAAGCAATAAAATCTTTTTTTATTTTTGGTTCATTGAAAAATGAATCAATTTTTTCTAGAGTATCAATATCATTTACTAATTCATGCATTCTATTAATTGCACTTAATGCAATGTTTCTTCTTTGAGCTGAATTTGAATATACTTCATTTAATAATGCTCTTATTATTATTATTTTTTGAATATGTGGTGTTTGAATTAGACAATTTAAAATATAACTTTGATAATCTTGATAGTCTTTCGAAGCTAAATCAACTAAAGTTCTTATACCATCATATTCTAAATTCATTAAACAATTAAAAGTTGCTTTTTGTAATTTTGGGAAATTAAAATCAGTAATAAACATACAAATTAAACCAATATTTTCAATTAAAATATCACAATAACCATATAAAGAACAAATTTCTAAACAAGCAACTAAAAATAATTCTTCTTGTTTTTCATAAGTTTGAAGTAAAGATACAATTTTTTCAATAATTATTCCTTTATGTTCTTCATCAATTTCATTTGAATATTTTTTACATATTAAATATAAAGCAACTACTGAACCTAAACGAGCAGGTCTCCTTTCATCAGTCGTTAATTGAAGTAATTTTTCTATTTTTTCATTTAATTGTAATCCCATAAAAACAGGATCCTCTAAAGTTAAAGTTTCATTTAATGCTGATAAATAAATATCATTATTAATTTCTTTTGATTCTGTATTTAAATAATTTTTTTGTTCTGATTCAGTATTTAACTCTTTTTGATTATTTTGAATTTGATTGAGTTCATTTTGATATATTTTTAAATTTGATGGTGAATTAGGAGAAAATTCTTCATTTGAATCTAATATTTTTGAAAGAATTTCTGCATTTGAATCTTTATAATTATTCTGTACGTAAATATCACTTTTGTTATTTGTATGAAAAGCTTTGAGAATATTTTTTTCTTTAGTTTTTGGATTTTTTTCAAAAAATAATTCATAATTTGCTAAATTTCTTTGTAATTCTTCATCTTTAATTCCTCTTGAATATTTATAAAGATTACCAGCATTACTTTTGTCTTTGTAAGTTTGATTTTTAAATTCTTTCATTGGAGCTTTCATTTGTCTTTTTGAATTTTGCATTTGTTTTGGAAAGTTTTTAAAAGATAAACTTTCTAAAGTTAATCCTGGACTTGGTCTACTTCCTCCTAAACTTGATGTTGATACACTTTTTTCTTTCATTTGGTACATTTTGGTTTTATATATTAAAAATTATAATAAATTAATATGAATTTTTATTATTTTTTTATAATAATAAATTTTTTTTTATTATTTTTATTTTTTATGTATTTATAAGAATTAAAAATCAATTCTAAAAAAAATAAAATGAAGAATTGTGAAACAAATGAAATAGAAATTGGAAATAATATTACAATGAGTGATTTATGTGATTTTAATTTGGATTTCATGAAAGAAGAATTAAAATCTCAAAGTACAATGGAAGAAAATGATAATCTAGAATCAAATAGTAATTCAAATAATAGCATAATTCAAAATATGAAACATTTTCCCAGTGTAAATCATTCAAGATTCAATTTCGAAAATGATAATATAAATAATCAAAATAAAAATCTAAATTTAAATATTGATAATAAATTTGAACAAAAACAATCGATAAAAAAAAATCTGTGTCCAAAAAATAATTTACTAACTCAATATACTTTACAAAACAATAATTATCAAAATATAAATTATATTCAAAATAATCAATTTTATTTGAATAATAGTATTCCACAACAAAATTTTATAAATCAAATGAATTTAACAACAAATAATTTTTTAAATATAAATAATATAAATCCTTATTTTAACAATACTCTATTTTTTAATTCTCAAATCCAAAATTATTCTAATTATAATTATAACTCAAATATATCTTATATAGAACCTATAAATATATTCAATTCAAATCCATATTTTTTATTTAATAATAATTTTATAAGTAAGTCGAGTTTTAACTCGAATTTTATAAATAATAATTGTAGTGGTAATACTAGTGATGATGAAGAAGAAAAATTAATGACTTATAAAAAAACAAAATCAAATCAAATTGTTGAAAATTTTAATTCATTAGAAGAACTTTTAGAAAATTTAAAAGGAGGAAAACAAATTGGAAATTATATTAAATCAAGAAATAATACTGAAACAATGATAAAATTAATTAAAAAATTACCTTCTGAGAAAATAACTGAATTACTTTATATGATAACAACAAAATTAAAAGATATTATGATAAGTAATAATAAATTTTCTCAAAAATTATTTGAATTATGTAATTCAGAACAAAGATTAATAATATTAAATACAATAAAAGATAATTTAATTGAAATTTCATTTAATAAATGGGGAAGTTATTCATTACAAAGTTTAATTAAAATTATTTCATTACCAGAAGAACAAGAAATAATAAAAAAAGGTATTGAAGGAAGAGTATATGAATTAGCAATGGACAAACAAGCAAATTTCGTATTACAAAAATTAATATTATTATTTAATGAAAAAGGAATTTTATCAATAACTAATGAAATATTTCAAATTTTTAGCCATTTGATTTATAATTCAAATGGAATTGGATTATTAAAAAATTTAATATTAACTAATAAATCAAATGAAATAAGAAAGAAATTTGTAAATAAAGTAATTGAAAATTTACCAAATATCATTAATAATCAAACTGGACATACTTTAATATTACAAATGATGGAAAAATGGGATTTTGAAACTTGTAAAAGTGTAATATTAAAAATTTTTGAAGATATTTCAAAATATGCCATTTTGAAATATAGTTCTATTGTAGTTATTAAATGTATAATATTTAGTGATATTAAAACCATAAAATTTGCTTCTAAAATTCTTTTTTATTCTGAAAATTTAAATCAAATTATAAGATGTGAAAATGGGAAAGAAATTGTAAAGAAAATATTAATAAAATTACCAAAAAAAAATAAAAATGAAGTTTATGAAATAATTAATAAATATTATTGTAGTAATATTCCGTGTTTTTTATTAGAAAGTATTATTATGAATTAAGATAAATTAATACTTGTTGATTTATAAATTTGTAAGATTCACAACAAGAAATGTAACTTTTATTTTTTTAATTTTATGATGTACAAAAAATAAATAATGAATAGGATATATATCAGTGACTGATATATTTCTATTTATTGTTCAAATTAATTATAAAACTTATCATAAACTATTAGAGTTATTCATTTTTATATATATAAACAAGAGATATTAAATAAAGTATCTATTTTTAATTTTTATAAAAATTTTAAAATAATTATCAAGATTTTTTTTAATTTAAAATATAATAAATGTTTAAAAAAATAATCATTAATGAAATTGAGAAAAAATATATTCATTAATATTCATTAATTCAATATATTAAGTATAAATTTAATTTTATTGTTTTTTTAATAATAATTGAATAATTAATGAATATTTATATATTGTCATTTCAAGAAGAATACAAATAAATTGTTTTTAAAATATTTTTTAAAGATTATCTTATTTTTATTTTCTGATCCGAATCTTATTTTAATTTTTAAAAATATCTTATATTTTCCATAAATCCTTTTAATATGTATAAAAATTGGTATTATTATTTTATATTTTATAATTTGAATATTTACAAAGAAAATCTTATATTTCTTTTTTTATTTTTAAATTCATTTAATTACAAATTTTAAATTAAAATATATATATAAATATCTATAAAAAAAAAAAATATTTCAAAAAAACAAAAATGTTTGATGAAGTTGATGATTACATATTTTATCCTTCAACTAAAACATTAAATAAAAATATTGGATTTTCCTCAGCATCTAATAATATTAGAAAAAGAGCATTATCATTTACTCCGAACTTTACAAGAATAAATAAGTCAAAAAGTACTGAAATAAAAGAAATAGATTGTAAGTCAGTTATTGAAAAAGAAAATTATTTAGATTTTACTGATAGTGAATCAGATAGTTCACTTACTTTAATTGAAGATGAAGATAAAATAGATGACAATCAATTAGAAGAAAATTTAAATTTTGAAAGAAATAATAGAAGAACAAGTAAAACCCAATCTTTAGCTTTATTTGAAAAAAATTTTGAAATGTTATATAATAAAATTGCAGGGTCAAAAGCTGATATTGAATTAAATGAAAATGAAAAAAATTTATTTTTTAGAAGACCTAATAGAAGTATTTCAGTTAATATGGAAAAATTAATGAAAAAATTTGAAAATAAAATGTCAAATTCAAATGAAAGTGAAAATATAAATGATTTTTATGAATATACTGAAATTTGTTTTGAATATATTTCTCAATTAGGGAATAAACCAAATATAAAAGATTCTCAATATATAAACTTTAATTTTACTGATGAAGAAAAAAATAAAAAAATAGCTTTATTAGATTTAGATGAAACATTAATCCATTGTATTGGAGAAATAAAAGATGATGAAAAAAATAAAAAGAAATGTGATAAAATAATTGAAATCACATTACCTTCAAAAAAAAAAGCTAAAGTTGGAGTAAATATAAGACCACATTTATATGAAGCAATGGAAATAATTTTAGAAAAATATATTATAGTAATTTTTACTGCTAGTCATTCATCTTATACAGATCCTATTTTAAAAGAAATTGACCCTGAAAATAGATATTTTAAATATAGATTATATAGAAATAATTGTATTCCAACTAAGATAGATGGAAAAAATTTCTATGTGAAAGATTTAGATATTTTAAGTAAATATTATGATTTAAAAGATATTATAATTGTTGATAATTCTGTTTTATCTTTTGCTTATCATATTAATAATGGAATTCCTATTATTCCTTTTTATGATTCAAAAGATGATTCAGAATTAATAATTTTGGCTTATTATTTATCATATATTTTTCAAGATAATGATTTAAGAAAATCTAATAAAAAACATTTGAAATTAAAATCGTTTTTGGAAGAAGCTGAAAAAATTATTAAAGGAGAAGAAATAAATGAAAATATTGATGATGAAGAAATTATTATTACTGAAAATAACACTTATATTTTTATGAATGAAGATAATCTTGAGAAAAGAGAACAATTTATAAAATTATTAAATCATTATCATAATGAATTTGCAAAAATTGCAAATTAAATTTTTTTTTTTCAAAATAATTTATATATTAATTAATTATCAATATTTAAACTATGAAAAATAGATACTTATTATTTGTTTTATTAGAAAATTAAATGAAAAGATTTGTAATTTATAGCAATAGTTATTCTATATAAATTTGAGAATATATTTAAACAAATACATCTATATAAATAAAAGTATGATAATAGTTTTATTTAATTTAATATTATTTTGTTAATATTATTAAATATTATTAAAATATTAAATATTCTTCAATAAGTAAACAACTTCAAATAAAAACATTTAACATAATAAATTGAATTTTAATAGATAAAAAATAAAAAAGATATTTACTTTTATAAATCCAGATTTTTCTTAAATAAAAGCAAAAAATATATTATAATTATATCAAACATAAATAATTATTATAATCTAATTCTATAATAAAAAAAAAATAGTACTCAAATAAAATGAATGATTTTCAAATATTACAAAAATTAGGTGAAGGTGCATATTCCACAGTATATAAAGTAAAAAGATTAGTAGATAACAATATATATGCATTAAAAAAAGTAAAATTATTGAATCTATCAGACAAAGAAAAATCAAATGCCTTAAACGAAGTTCGTATATTAGCAAGTGTAAAAAGTAAATATGTAATAAGTTACAAAGAAGCATTTTTTGACGAAAAAGATTCAACATTAGGAATAGTAATGGAATATGCAGACAAAGGAGATTTATATCAAAAAATAATAGAACATAAAAAAACAGCAAAATTTTTTGAAGAAAGTGAAATTTGGAGAATATTTATTCAATTAGTAAAAGGATTAAAAGCATTACATGATTTAAAAATATTACATAGAGATTTAAAAAGTGCAAATGTATTTTTATTAAGTGATGGTACTGCTAAATTAGGTGATTTAAACGTATCAAAAGTTGCAAGAAGAGGTTTAGGTTATACTCAAACTGGAACTCCTTATTATGCAAGTCCTGAAGTTTGGAAAGATGAACCTTATGATAATAAAAGTGATATTTGGAGTTTAGGTTGTGTTTTATATGAAATGATTACTTTAAGACCTCCTTTTCGTGCTGAAAATATGGAAGGTTTATTTCAGAAAGTTATTAAAGGACATATTAATAAAATTCCTGATAGATTTTCTGAGGATTTGTTTACTATTGTTAAGTTACTTTTACAAGTTAATTCTGATAATAGACCAAGTTGTGATAGGATTTTAAAAAATATTATCGTTAAAAAAAGAATTGAGTATTTTAACTCTTTTGATAATGATAATGAAGATAATGATGATCAATTACTTTTGAGAACTATTAAAATACCAAAAAATTTACTTTTTTTATCTGATAAATTACCAAAACCTAATTATGATAAACATATGAAAAATATGGTCACTTCTAATTCTAAAATGAATATTATTAATTATAGAAGTTATACAAATAAAAAAGAGTTGGAAAATAAAATGCCTCCTCTTATATCAAGAGATAAAAGTCAAATTAGAAAAGTTGAAAAAATTGGAGAAAAAAGATTAGAAAAAGATTTAAATGAATTACAATCTCAAAGATATGGTAATATGAAAGAGAATGATAATTCAATTAGTAATATATATTTAAATATAAGAGAAGATTATTCAAAATCAAGAAAAGGAAATCATAATTATAATTATAATAATAGAGGACAAATTGATCTTTCAACAGAATTACCTCAATTAAATGTTATAAATTCAAATAGAAATATTAATAATAGTCAAAAAAAAAACCCTAATAAAAAAAATAATAAAAATCATTTAGATGAACTTTATAAAATTTATGCTCCTTATTTAAAACCTGTTATTAAATATAAAAAATATGAAAGAAATAAATATAATAGATATAAAGAAAGAAATTATGAATATAATTTTAATTATCCTATTTTAGAAATTTCAAATGCAAATTGTTTGAATGGACCAGAAAATAAAATTATTCCTAAAAGAAAATTAAGTCCTCTAAAAAGAAAATTATAAATATATTAAATTTGTATTATGTTTATTTTTATTTTAATTTTATTTTATTGAATAAAGTAAAGTACTATATTTTTTAATGACAAAAAAAATTTTTTAAATTTTATTATTTATTCTAAAATTATTTATTTCTTAATTTCCAATTTTTATTTATTCATTTTTATTACAATTAATAATAATATTTATAAGTTAAAATATTTAACAAAAAAATTTATTTATATTTTTAAAAACAACAAAAAATAGGATTTTTTTTTGTTTTTAATAAATTATTAGAAGATGGATAAATTATTTCATTTTGATTAACATTATCAATACTCCTATTATTATTATTATTTTCATGATTATTTACATTTAATTTATTAACATCAGAACAATTAACATCTTTATTTAATTGACCAAAAGATATTATTTTCTGAACTTTCAGTAAATTAAATTTTTTAAAATTATTTATTATTTCTAATTGAATTGAATTTTGTACTTTTTCTTCTTTTAAATTAAAACATCTTCTACTATTAATTGTATTTTGATTAATTGTTTCATTATTTAAATTTATAATATTTTGAGATTGATTATTATTCATATTATTTAAAATTATTTTAGAATTTTTTGTATTATTTATATATAAATGTGTGTTATTAGATTCATCAAAATTTGATTTTTGATTTATTTTTTGAAATTGAATCATTGATTCATTATTTTTATCTTCATTAATTAAACTATGATTATTTTTTAAAATTGCTAATTCTTTTTTTCCTTCTAAAAAATGTTTTGAATGAGTATTTTCTTGTTTTAATAAACCCGATTTCATTTGAAAATTTTTACTTTTTCTATTTATTATTTTTGAACCATTTTCTTCTTTTTCTACTTCTTTTATATCTTCTTTTATTTTTTTCATAAATTCCACATAAAATGAAGAATCTTCATTATTTTTTAAATATAAATTTTTTTTTTCTTTATTATTATCTTTTGAATATATTGAAATATTTGAATTTGAATGAAAACTTTTATTACTATGTTTTTTAATAATTTTTTTATTTTCTCTTAAAATATTATTATTTTTATTTAATTTAGAAATTTTTTCTGGTTCATGATATTTTCTTTTATTATTATGATTTATATTTCCAAACACTTTATCTATTTGTTCATTTATATGCATTTATAATTATATTTATTATAATTTAATAACATTTTATTCAATTTTCTTAAAATAGATTAAGTATTATTAAATTTAAAAATATTTATTAATAGAAATCTTTTATATATTATATTTTTTTGTAATTTCTTTAAATTAAGAAATCAATAATCTTTTTTTTATTTAGTAATTATCTTTTTCTTTCTTCAATATTTTAAAACATAAAAATTATTATATTTCTTTTAAAAAATTTATAATATTTTGCAATGTAAAAATAAATTATCAATTATTTTTGATTTATAAATAATAATATTTATGATCTATAGTTGAAAATCATTTAAATGTGTAAAAATAACTTTTAAAAAATATATCAAAAATTATAAATAAATATTTTTATGGATTAAATAATAATATAAGCATTAATTTATATCTAAACAATTAATAAATATAAAATCAAAATAATTTTTTCTAAATTAATAAAATTAAATAATTAATTAGAATTTATTTGTAAATATAAATAATATTAAAATTTAAATGGATAAAGCACAAATTTAAAATAAACTTAAAATAATAATATTTTTATTTAATATTTTTAAATATAACTAACTATATTTTAGAATTAATAGATTTGAAATGATATTTTATGAATATTAATAATTTATCATTAATTCATACAATTTAATTTAGTATTGTAAATTTAAATATTAATTCAAATTTTTATTAATCTTTTTTTTAAGTAAATTTATATTTATTTATACTTGTTTTCTTTCAATCAAAAGAATATGACTAATATAAAAAGAGATTTATTTTCTTTATTAGAAAATAATTTTCTCATATAAATTTTTAACCATAATTGGTAAATTTTTATTACACATTTTTTTTATCAAAAAAAAAAAATATTAATTTATGATCCGAATAAAAATAAACCCCTAACATATAAACAGCTATAAATAATTAATAAATTTAAATATAAAAAATGTATATCAGAAAAGAAAGTGATTCAATCATTTTCAATAAACAAAATTTTATATCATGTACAGATGGACTTATATCAACAAAATACGAAATAATCGAAAAACTAGGAAAAGGAGGATATGGAAGGGTACTTCAAGTAAAAAATAAAACAACTGGAGAAATAAGAGCATGTAAACAATTACCAAAAAATAAAATTTCCAATTTACAAAAATTCAGAAAAGAAATATCAATTTTAAAAAAAGTAGACCATCCAAATATAGTTAAATTATACGAAGTATTCGAAGATGATAAATTTTTATTTTTAATAATGGAACAATGTAAAGGAGGAGAATTATTTGATCAAATAATAAATCATATTCAAAAAAAACAAATGTACAATGAAAAAGAAGCAGCTTTAATTTTTTATCAAATGATATCATCTATATCATATCTTCACAATAATAATATTTCACATAGAGATTTAAAACCAGAAAATATATTATATTATAATGCAGGAGAAGAAGAAAATAATCCAATTAAAATAATTGATTTTGGTTTAAGTACTTTTTATGATAAAAATGAAAATGAAAAAATGAATACTAAAGTAGGAACAGCATATTATGTTGCTCCTGAAGTTTTAAATGGAAATTATAATGAAAAATGTGATATTTGGTCAGCAGGTGTTATTTTATATATTTTATTATCTGGAGAACCACCATTTAACGGTCCTAATGATAATGTAATTTATCATAAAATTAAAAAAATGGAATTTGATTTTCCTAATGAAAAATGGAATAATATTTCTATTGAAGCAATTGATTTAATTAGAAAATGTATTTGCCCTGAAGAATATAGATTAAGTGCTAAAGAAGTTTTAAATCATCCTTGGTTTAAAATTATTGATAATAATTATTTTCCTTTTAATTATAATGTTGAAAATGTATTTAAATATACTGAATATGAAACTTTTAAAAAAATGATTTTAAATTTTATTGCTTTTAGATTAAATGATGATGAGGTTAAGGATTTAAAAAATCTTTTTTATTTCTTTGATTGTGATAAAGATGGGAGTATTAGTAGAAATGATTTAAGTGAAGGGTTTAAGAAATTAAATTATGATATTTGTGAAGAAAATATTAATTTTATTTTCAATTCTATTGATATTGATAATAATGGATTTATTGATTATACTGAATTTTTAGCTGCTTCAATTGATGAAAAATTATATTTGGATGATAAAAAATTGTTAGATGCTTATTTATTTTTTGATAAAAATAATACTGGGAAAATTACTAAAAATGATATTCAAAATTCTTTTCATATGGATGAAAATAAAATTGATAAATTATTTGTAGGAATAGATAAAAATAGAAATGAAAAAATTGGATATTATGAATTTTATGATATAATGGGATATTATTCTTATATTTGCTCTTGTTAATGTATATTTTTTTGAAATGTACAGTTTTTACCATAAATTAAAACTATTTATATAAATATGCAATTATATATTTAAATAAATTTAATAAATTATAATAATAATATAAATTTTAAAGATTTATATTTAAAAAATGAGCTTTAATACTTTAATATATATATTAAGAATTTTTTCAGAAATTTCAACAAATATTTTTCTAAGACAATTGTAAATTTTACTTTTTTAGGAAAAAAATTTGTTCATCCTTTATTCACTAATTTAATTATTTTTTTAGCAAAATCAACTGGAATTATTACTTTTAATTTGTTATTTAATGAAGAAGAAGAAGAAATATTCAAACTTCCAGAAAATGAAGGAAAAAAAAAATAAATGTATTTTATTTAATAATATCAGCTTTAATTGATTTAATTTCTTCATTTTTAGTTACTTTTGGAATGGATTTTCTTCCTGCAAGTATAAATAAAATGTTTTCTGGATTATCATTAATAATCACTTTTATTTTATCAATTTTTTTTTTAAAAATAAACATTCCAAAAAAATTTTATAGAAGTATTTATTATTTTTATAGGATATATCATATTAGCAATAATTCAATATTTTGAAGAGGATTCATCAAAAGAATTTTCACATAAATATTTTGGATTTTTTTTTAATTACATCATCATAATATACAACATAATCTTTTTTTTTCTATTAATCATCCAGATAAATTTAAAACTGTCTCAACAAGAAAAAATGGATTTTTATATATATCATTAGGAAAACTTAAAAGTAATAAATTTATATGAATTATAAATTAATTAATTATTGGTTCATTGTTTTGTAATTTATTTTATTTTAATAGTCAAATTTAATAATTCTCTTTATAGAACAGCATATGTAATAATTTTAAAGAAGAGGAAAAAAAAGGTTATATTAATTTGGAAATTACAGAAAATCCAATTAAAGAAGGTAATATGATAGAGAATCAAAGAATTAATAATAATGTAAATAAAGATTTTGAAGTAATTAATCCAATTAAAATTTAAAATGAATGTAAATATTTTTGAATAATTTATTTTTTATGTTTTTGTTTTTATATTATTAATTATTATTTTATTTTTTGATTTTTAACAATAAAAAATTCAAAATCTATTTTATTTTGCTTTAATTAAATTATAAAATAAAAAATTAATCATCAAATCAAATAAAAAAACTTATACAAAATCAAAATAAAAAAACAAAAAAACTTTTTTCCTAAATAAAACTCAAAAATTAAAAAATTTAAAACATAAATCTAAATTTATTATAATTAAATGAATAAAAAAATAAAAAATTTTAATCAAATATATAATATACCTGAAACTAATTTTATTCATCATAATAAATCCTTTTAATATTATGCATCTTATAATATTCTTCCTTTATAACCCCAGCCAATTCTTCAGCAGTTTTAAACTTATTATAATTAACTTTAATAACAGGAATAACTTGACTGATTTCTCCTAAAAATTCTTCATAAGCATTATACAATTTAGTAAGATACTCAACAGAAATTCCAGTTTCACATCCTCTAGCTCTTAATTTAATTCTCCTTAATGCTTCTTCAGGACAAACATCTAAATGAACAATAAGTGTAATTTCCTTCATAAAATTACTCATATTTTTAAATAAATTTAAATAAGTAAGATATTCTCTTTCTTCCATATTACCATCTTCATAAAGAACTTTTGCAAAAATTGAATCTTCATATAAAGTTCTATCTTGAATTCCTCCTGTTCCATTCCATAAAATTTGTTGATGTTGTCTAAATCTTACATTTAATAAATAAATTTGAAATGAAAATGAATATGTTTTCATATCTGCATAAAAATCAGTTAAATATTCATTTTCTACTATTGGTTCATAATAAACTGGGAGATTCATTACTTTTCCTAATGCTGTTGCTAATGTTGTTTTTCCTGCTCCTATTATTCCACTTATACCTATGAAAATGTCTTTTCTTAATAGAATGTTGTTTAAGGATATTATATCATATTTTGGAGAATTTTCTTCAGAGGATTTTGAGGTTTTTTCTGGAGTTTTTTCGGCGGGGTTTTGAGACATTTTAATTCTTTTTTTTTTTTTTTTTTTTTTTTGTTATTTTTTTTTTTTTTTTA
>Ga0256407_10007265_pt1 | contig 16770 bp, 20 predicted proteins | sample RumenRJG_04DNA_FD_193489 | JGI IMG/M metagenome (GOLD analysis project Ga0256407, IMG submission 193489) | Bovine rumen microbial communities from Lethbridge, Alberta, Canada - RJG_04 | ecosystem: Host-associated > Mammals > Digestive system > Stomach > Rumen | place: Canada: Alberta...
TCTTCAGTCGGATCTCCATTATCTTTGCGTCCATCTATTACCACCTTTCCTGGATATAATATCTCAGGAATCAGTGTAGCGAATCGGATCTTTCTGCGATAGACGCTAAAACTTTACCGCTTACTTTCAATCCCCAGCTCTACCAGTTGAGCTACAAGCCCTTAGAGACGTAAGTGGGAGTCGAACCCACGCTCGCGGAGTTGCAGTCCGCTGCCTTTCCAGCTTGGCTACTACGTCTTACTACGACACTTGGAATCGGACCAAGATTGCAGGAGTCAAAGTCCTGTGGGCTACCATTACCCCATGTCGTAAGATGCAGTCTTAAGCGACTGCGATTATGTCATCAATAGGAACTTCAAGATAAACTGAAAGAGCCACGATTCTGTCTATACTTGGAAGAACCTCTCCCCTTAAGTATCTGTACACAAGTGATGTACTTGCTCCAAGGTATTCTGAAACCTCTGATACTGTATGACCGCTCTCTCTAATCAGCTCCCTGATCCTTATTCCTGTTCCTTCGATATCTATTACTGGATAATCCATTTCTTTTTCTCTCCTTTTTGCATTAAAAAATCCACCTAACGCAAGTTAAGTGGACCTAGAACTACTCTATTCTCAATGCTCAGGATTTCTTCGGATTATCTTTTCCCAGATCCTAGATCATCAACCACCAACTTGCAACTTGCAATTTGCATAACTAACAAAGCACTTCTGATTCTTGCAGAACTGCATAAACTGTTTGTTATTAAATTGCTTGTTGATAGTTACGTAGTACATTCTTAATTCTTCTCCTTAAACTTCGCTGCTGTTTCGCAGCTCTTTTGCGTTTCTGTAATTATATTATTATCCAGAAACCTTGATCTGTATAGTGTCATCAGATGACACTGAGCGTTTGCGGAAGGATTCGAACCTTCGGCACAGTTTAGCCGTGCTTCGCTTTAGCAGAGCGATACCATAAGCCATCTCGGTCACGCAAACATAGTGGGTGGAGCAGGAGTTGCACCTGCGATGTTTCTGATGTGGGGGTTTTACAGACCCTTGCCCTCGCTGCTAGGCATACCCACCCATAATAGCTCCTGCGGGGTTTGAACCCGACATCTCCAGCTTGAGAGGCTGGCGTCCTAGCCGATTAGACTAAGGAGCCTTACTGATTCCAACGGGACTTGAACCCAGTATCTCTGGCTTGAAAGGCCAGTGTCCTAACCCTTTAGACTATGGAACCATGCGCAGGCGCTTTCACGCCCGCTAATCTATATTCAGTTCATGCGCTTAGTGAATAAAGCCATTCCCCTTCAACTACGATAATGTCATCCATAGCAACACCTAAAACAGCTGCTAATACGACTAAATTGTCAAGTGTTGGCATGGCAGTTCCGTGCTGCCACTTGTAAATCGCCTGTGGAGTAGCAAAACCGAACACATCCTGTAAATCCCTAACAGACATACCGGCTGCCACTCTTAAATCTGTAATTCTCTGTCCCGTAGCGACCATATCGATCGCTGGAATATTCTGTGTCATTTCCGACTCCTTTCTGGCCAATGGCCAAGTACACGAGGCGGGATTCGAACCCACATGCCTTTCAGCGTCTGATCCTAAGTCAGGTGCGTCTACCAGCTTCGCCACTCGTGCATACGCAAGCTTCACTATGCCCGAAAGAACCTTGCTAAGTGAACTTGCATGGTTCGCACTAAGCTCGGCAATACCTCGCCAAGTGCTCTACTCAACAGACCCGCCAGGACTTGAACCCGGACTAACAGTTTTGGAGACTGCTGTGCTGCCAATTACACCACGAATCTATAGCGCAGAGCCTGGGATTCGAACCCAGATATCCGTGAGGAATGTCGGTTTTCAAGACCGATGCTGTACCAATTGAGCCAACTCTGCATTTTAGACAATATAAAAAGCTGCCTGCCTCATCTAAGAGGTAAGCAGCTGCTAAACATGTTCATCTATAAGCTCGGATCCTGTCTCTCATGATCCTGCCAAAACAACATTTTCTCGCATTTGCCTATCCTTAAATGAGCGCATGAAATTAAACATCCACTCTGATTTACTCTGGAGTGATGATTCATAACTTTCGCTATAAAGGCAATAATTGCGATTCATTGTTGTCATGTCTCTTTCTTTTCCTTTCCGGGAGCTCTTATCTGCTCCGCTTATCTCTTTCTATATCGTATAGTAACACTGGTAAGTTTAGTTGTCTATTAGCCTTGTAGTATAAAATACTTAGCTCGTTCAACTTTTGTACATTGCTAAATACTTACGACTGCAAGATTCAGTTGTCTTAGTCTCCAATGGCTAATTCTTTCTATAGTAGCACAAATATCTTCACATTTTTACCGTATCACCTTTTTGGGGTTTTAATAGTTTTTAATGGTATTTAATGGTTTTTGATGGTTTTTGATAGTTTTTAATGGTTTTTAATGGATATTAGAAAGATTGTATTGTCTCTATCATCTTTGTATTATCAATTCCAAGCTTTTTTCCTCAGCTCGATGTCCTGGTGTTGCTTCTCAAAGTATGATCTATCTTATACCAGCTGTGATCATTTCGTCTGTCATAAGATTCAATAGCATAAAAACTCATGCAAGCTCCTTCCTCTCATCAAATAGTTTCTGGATCTTATCTTCGTATTCTTCTTCGGCTTGCTTTTCCTCTTTTTCCTTCAAAGCTTCCTGAATGTCATTCAGATCCTTATCTATGCGTTCCATGAGTTTATCCCATTCCTTTTCGGTAAACTCCTGGTTTCCTATCTTGATCTTAACTTCGGTCTCATTGTTAAGAAGCTTATGATAAAGCTCAGTTTTATATGAGTTTATCTGTTCTATCAAAGAGTTTTCCTTAATCTCTGGCTCTTTTTCCGCGTCCGGAGTCTCGTTCTCCTCAGCAGTATCCTCTATCGGCTTGGACTTCTCTTCCTCGATCTCATAACGCTTTCTTGTGCAGTGATTATACTCATGAATGGCCCTCATGATCGCATTGAGATCTTCCGGCGTAAACATGCTGGCAGCCTTCGAAAGTTGATCAATGTTATCCACGTTCACATGAAGAGCTCCGCCACTTGGAAGATATATCTTAAGGACCTTTTCTTTCTCATACATGTTTCCCAGGGTTATGGCGTTCTGCTGATAATCGCATTCAAAAATCACGCCTTTGTAATTGATGATGCCATCCTTAGCCAGGAAGTTATAAGGACATTTTTTCTCACTGGCCTCACTTAGATGAGAACCAAAGCTTTTAGAAGTCTCATCTACGCCTGTATAATTTTCTTTTCCCGCTACAGAATATGTATTGTCCGCATAACGATCAAGTGCTAATGCTGTTATACCCATAATGCCAGCCTCCTAGATGGTAACAAAAAACGTGCCCCTTCATAGGATAATCAATCCATTGAAAAGACACGCATTCCTTTTGCTATCTTATATATCGGTAATTCTCTTTAATTGTTTATACCGCCAATAAAAAAGAATCAGCTCCATCTCTGAATTCTTTGCTGATCCTCTCTTTTTCCTTCTTGCGGTTGTAGGCCTTTCCACTTGGAACGCTTCTTGTTACAGGATTTATCTCTCCCCAAGTGCGTCTCTGCTTAGAATGGTACTCTTTTTGCGCTTCTACTAAAAAATCCATTAAGGATCCTACTGTAAAAGTCGTTTTCCAGTATCAGGACGTTGAATTCACTGAAGCTTCCTGCGTAAAGAAAGCTCAGGCCGGATTCAAAAAAGCATTTAAAGATGTTGAACTGAAAACTCTCGACATCTATATCAAGCCTGAAGAGAGAAAAGTTTACTATGTTGGCAATGGCGAATTCGAAGGATTTGTAGACTTATAATAGCTGTTTAAAGAGCCCGATTCATCATGACCCGGCTCTTGTCATGTCTCTAACTTATGATTATCTTCTATCCATTATCTTTCCGTGTTTTTAAATATTTTTTGTTTTCATACATCCTTCTGTCTGCAGCTTCAAATACTTCAGCCACACTGGTCTCTTTATCATATTTGGCCATACCACAGGCAATGATAAGCCCGCCGTTTGAAAGCGCTTCTTCATTATGCTGTGTAATCAAACCAACCAGCTCCTCGCTTCGAGCATAATCCTCATCCTGGGAAATAACCGCAAATTCATCTCCACCAACTCTGTATACAGGGCTACGTTTAAATGTTCGACAGATTATCTCGCAGGCGTCACAAATACATTTATCCCCCGCTTCATGTCCTTCTGTATCATTAATCCTCTTCAGATCATTTACATCCAATACCACAATGGCGAACTCAGGCTGACGATGCTCCTGAATTCTCCCATTCATCAGATTCTCTCTTTCCTTATACGCATTTTTATTTTTTATGCCGGTAAGAGCATCTACTTTAGCCATATTCTGAACAAGTGCAAGTTTTTCAGTATATTCACGCTTAATACGCATGGCATCTGTCACATCCTGACACAGTCCTAATAGGCACTCCCTGCCTGTATCATCAGTAAATTTAAGCTTTGTAGTCTGGAACTGCCTAGGATTACCTGCAGCATCAGGAACATCTTCGTAGAAGATATATGGCCTGTCCATCGCAAGGGCTTTTTTATCATCCTCAATAAAATGAAGCGCGGTGTCTTCGTCAAAGATTTCTAAATCAGTCAGGCCCACAACTCCCTCTGGAGTATCTTTATGAGCATAATTAGCAAATGACTGATTACATGCAAGATATTTCCCGGTATCCACATCTTTTGAAAATGTCATGGCAGGCATATTGGTTAAAAGATCTGAAACGGATTTCTTCAGGCTCAATATCTTTCTGCTTGCATCAGCCTCTTTTCTAAGACGCTCATTCTCCTGTTGCAGCCTTGCATATTCTCCAGATATCTCCTCATTCTCATTTAATTCGTCACCAACAAAAGCTCCTTGATCTGTGTACCAGATGAATGCAAGTCTTGTTCCATCTTCCTTATAGATATGTTTGCCGTAGGAATGGATTATTCTATACTCACCATCCCTTTTTATTCTATAGATTACATCATAGACCCCACCCTCAGTTACAAATCGGTAAACTGCATTATTTATAGAAGATATGTCATCCGGGTGTGCATCATGATACATATTGTTATCCATCAGATCATAGATTTCTTTTTTATCCATGCCTTTGTATCCGGACAGTTCAAAAAAGCCCTCAGACAGAACTATCGTAACCACTCTCTTATCTACAGACTGGTAAATTGCAAAGGGTATGGGACTGTTTTCTAAAAGTTTTAATTCCTCATCACTATATCTGTACTTTTCCATTAGAAATACCTCCCCACATAAGAAGCCATCGCTCCATCTATCATCTGCTTTCCATTACTTATGCTCGTTTATCGTAATCAAGCTCTTTATCAAATGCCTTTTCAAAATCCTCTACCGGCATTGGTTTGAAGAAATAATACCCTTGCATCTCCTGGCAACCTCTATCTTTTAAGAAATCAGCCTGATTTTTGGTCTCTACTCCTTCTGCAATCAGCTTCATTCCTAGTAGCTCTACCAATTTGATCACCTGCGTGATTATGATACGGCTCTTTTCCATATCTCCAGCTCCAGTAAGAAAATGGAGATCCATCTTAATACGATCAACAGGAACTTCTTTGAGCATATGCAGTGATGAGTATCCGCTTCCAAAATCATCCATTTCTACCTGGAAGCCATATTCACGAAGTTCAGAAGTTGTTTTAATCAGGAAAGCTGGGCTTTCAACATATGCCGTTTCTGTTATCTCAATCCTTAGCTGTTCCGGATCAAGATCATATTTCTTGGTAAGTTCATAGAAAATTCCCGGAATATTCCTGTCTTCTCTTATGTCTGAGCGGGAAAGGTTTATTGAAACAGATCGACGCTTGCCTTCCTGATTCCAACGGTGAAGATCCTGACATACTTTATCCCATACATAGCTGTCCAGATCAAAAATCATTCCTGTTTCTTCTAATACGGGAATAAACACTCCCGGAGAAATCCAGCCACGTTCTGCATGTTTCCAACGGCAGAGAGCTTCCGCACCACTTATCGTGCCAGAAGTATAATCCACCTGTGGCTGATACCATACCTGTATTTCGCCTTCTTGGAGAGCCGCTGGTAGATGTCCACTTATGTCAACTATCTGCTTACCCTTTTCCCACTGCTCAGGGTTGTAGAATTCATATCCTGTCTTTAATGTTTCCCTTACTTTCTTCTCAGCAATTCTGGCATAATCAAGCATTCGATCCACATCAATGTTTTTGTGGTCTTCCGGAGTAATCGCAAAAACACCGGTACATATCTGAAGCTGGATCTCTTTTCCTCTATCTATAAAGTAATTTCTGAGAGGCTCAAAAACTTCTTTTTCATCGCGGCCCATCTGCTCCGCATCAGTAAATTTCCGAAGCACTGCAAATCTGTCTCCGTTAATTCTTCCCATTGCTTCCTCATCCGAGAAAGTCGCAGTTGCCCTTTCAGCCCAGAAGCGCAAAAGGTCATCTCCAGTCTCCCTTCCCATACTTTCATTTATGAATTTGAAGTTCTTAATATTGCTAAAGGAAAGAAGATACTGGTTCTCTGGATGTGTAACAAGCAGTTCCTCGACACGCTTCTTAAAGCCCTCCAGATTCAACACCCCTGTAAGTGGATCTTTTTCAGTCAGTTCACGTATCTTTTCTTCCTGTTGTCTATGTATAGCCTTCTGCCTGTGAACAATAGCTATAATAAATAAGATGAAAAATATCGTTCCCGGTATCAAAAGATATCTGTATTCAAAGAGATAGTCCCAAAAGTCATTTTGATACAGGCGTCTTGAAGTATAATCCAGAACAATTGCCTGCTTACGTGTATCAGTAAGCTTGTCAATGCCTTCATTAAGCCTGTCAACTACCACTCTTCCTTCAGGTGTATCGAGTGTCCCTGCACGAAAGTCCATGGAAAACATGGTGGCAGGCTGAACTTTCAGATCCGAATATGAAGGCTTCTGTAAAACATAGCTCCACACATAGGAATTATGCATCAATGCATCTACTTCGCCTGATCTAAGTGCCTTGACACACTCAGGCATCGTATCATAAAGTGTAATCTCTATTCCCGGATAAAGCTGCTTAACTGTTTCTGCTCCTCCAGCAATGGAACTGAGCATTCCAATATGGCTTTCATGTAATGCAGGGAGTTTTTTATCGCCCTTTGTAACCATAGTAAATGGCGTCTGAATAAGATTCTCCGTTACAATAGTCTCTTTTCCGGACGAACTCTTGATTGCACTGCCAAAGGGCATAATGATGTCATATTCAGGATTATCCAAGGCATCTTTATTTGTTTTTTCTGTGATAACCTTAAAAGACGCACTATACCCAGCTTCTTCTGCAGCAGCGCGCATAAGATCAACACCTATCCCCACTGTCTCTTTTGTCTCAGGATCCAGATAAAAAACAGGGCATCTGTCAGCAGGTACACCTATGCTGATAGTGTCTGCATCATTGTTTCCCGTATCAGCTGAAGCTGTAGTTCCCAAAAAAGCCAGAGTGAATAAGCATATTATAAAGATTGAATAGCGTTTTATATTCTGCATTATTTTCATGCATCGCACCATCCCTCAATGATTTCAGAAACAAAAATGCATGGAGACAGAATTTATCCCCATGCACGTACATTATATCATTATTATGGTGCAAAAAAATGCGGTTTATAGCATTTTTATAAATACAATTATACTAATTGTTTACTTCCCACAGTAAATCTTTATTGCCTGATATACAAATTCTGCGGTTCCTTTGCCGCCCATCTTGTCGATGTTCTCAGTGAACTCTCCGCCGCCCGCATACATCTTACCAAGGCCGTAAAGAATCTCATCGGTGCATTTATACATGTTCTCTGTGATGAAGTCCTGTATCTTCTTGACCTGAGCCTGAACCTCTGCGGAAGCTGGATCCTTACTTATCATGGGCCCGAACTCCTCGAAAATCCTGGAAAAATCAGCCATCAGGCCGCTCTCGTATTCCTTGGTCCAGTTCTTGCTCTTTTCCGAAAACTCTTTATACTCGGGAGTCTGTCCCCACTGCTCTTTGGCTTTCTTTGAATATTCATCAAGCTTACTACTATCAAATGCTGTAAAATCCAATCTTCTCACTCCTCTCGCTTTAAGGTATTTACACAGACTGAGCAGATTCTCAATGTGCTCCTTCTTGAGTTCCAGGAGGCCAATCTGCTGCTCCAGTGCTTTTTTCTTGTCAAAATCAGATCTGTTTATTATTTCTTTTATGTCTTTAAGCGGAAACTCCAGCTCTTTGAACAGTAAAATCTGCTGCAATTTCTCCAGTGCTGCATCGTCATACAGTCTGTAGCCAGACTCTGTGTATTCTGCCGGCTTTAAGAGTCCTATCTGGTCGTAATACTGCAAAGTGCGTATACTCACTCCAGTCAGTTTACTTACTTCATTTACTGTCTTCATGGCTTTTATCTCCTTCACGTGTAACTATAGCTTAAACCATGACGTAACGTTAGAGTCAACACTATTTCAGAAAAAAATATAGAGGTCGTAAAACCTCTATACTTCTCACCAATAATAGTCATGGTTCTTCCAGGTATCTGACTTCTTTGTCGTGAGTAATTGCGTACTCAATCTCACTCTTAGTGCTGGAGCCCACATAACCTCCAACGTTGATTACAAATATGGCATCCGCCATATCGATTTTCCTCTTGTGCATGTCATCCAACATCTCTTTTGTTTTGGTAAGGGTTCCTTCATCCATGTTTTCCCAGACTTCCTGATCACCGGAATGCCCAAATAAGCCCACGCTGATGACAATATTGCCTTCAAGAGTAAGCTTCTTCTGTGCCTCCATGAACTGGTCTTTAAACCTGGTGCTTCCGCACAATGTAATTACTGGATACTTCCCCTGCATAATCTCTCCCCGTTCAAATTTAATCGGTATTTAATACAAATTTCAATGTAATTATAGTATGATAGAAACACCTCTTGTAAGGATTTTGGGATGTCCTTACATATCATAAGAATAGGCTGATGCTGACCGTTTCAGGTACCCTCGCATCAGCCTTTTTTCGTACCGTAATTACTCACTATCTTCATAGCGGCTTTTCTTTTCCCTGCAAATATAATCCCAGCTGCAATCTCCGCAGATATCTCCGCGGATACCCGCATCTATTATCTTCTCTCTGACAAGTCCTATGAATTTGGCAAAAGAAATCTCGCTTCCATCAGAAAGTCCGCAGGCCCTCAGCACGTCCTCATCGTACCGCCGTACTTTCTCCTGAGTAGTGCATACACCACCTTCATTGTTCGGGCAGTTCTCGCATACAATATCTGTTTCAGCCTTCAGCACCACCTTCTGCTCCGGGTCCGCTTCAAGCTCTTTTATCACCCGTCCCATGTGGTCCGTGAAATCAGCACTGTAGCCCTTGCCTTCATAGAACTGAAAGCACATCCCATGGTGGGGTCTTAAACATTTATTCATTTTATTCCTCATCCGGCTTCTGTCCATCATGTGCCTTCCACGCACACTCTGTCAGGGCTATGTTTGTAAACTCTGCGGTAAAAGAGCTGTCTTCCGGCGAACATGCATATATTCCAAATCTCACCTTGCCAGCACCCTCATGCATATGGCAAACTCTCATCTGTTTCCACTTATTTCCATCATCTGAGCACTCGATACAGTAATCATCTTCCCTGCGGCTCAGCCTATACCACATAGACTTCACTGACGCAGGAATCTCAGTAGTTGCCCAGTCAGAATAACCGTGGTTGGTAACAACTGATCCAAGGTGCTGGAACTCCTCGTTCTCATACTCAATTGAGCCCTTAAGCCAGTTCTCACTATCCAGGTACATCACAACTCCGCACTGATCAAAGCGGTGATGGCTGTCAGCAAAATCTGTTTTCACCACAAAGGAAAAGAACTTTTCTTCAGTCTCCATCTGAAACACAGGCGCATTATCATTACTGAAATGGTAGTACGTCCTCTGCCACAGATCTGTATGTGGCAATGTCGTCACAGTAATCTTATTCTCTGTCACACTGTAACTCTTCGGTTCTCTGGTCCAAGTGAATTTCAACATCTCTCATTCTCCCTCATCCGGCAATTAAAAACTGTGCGCTCAAAGTATACCGATTCAAACTATCACCTTCGCTGCTGGCTCCTGAATCCAAAACTGTCTTGGTTATCTTATATGTTCCAGGTTCAAGCTTTCCATAAAGCCATTCCCAGTTAGTTTCAATCTCAGCTTCCCCATTCTTTGGAATATTGTAGCCGATATCAGTAAAAACTCCGTTATCAATTATCGTCGGAACCGCTACCCACTTCTCACCTTCAAGCTTCTCAAGCGTGTAGTCTTCTCCATATATCAGCTCGCCGGTATTCTTATCTTCGTATTGCCTGAAATGAACTGTCAATCCTGAGGTCGTCACATTACTCACACTCATCATGAGCCCAAGACCCTCAACTTCAGAATCCGAAATGTACTGTCCTATTCCGCCTTCAGTCTTGCTGGTATCAAACTTAAGCGTATCCAAAATGGTATCTGCCTCTTCCCACATATGGCTTATCCAGGAATCGCAGTCTATGCTCTGGGCAACTATCTGCGGACGCTCATCGCCAAAAGTAATGAAGTCCCAGTGCTCATGATCATCATATGTGCCAACATGCGCGGTATATCCCGCTAATGTAATCTCTTCCTGGGAAAGTCCTGTTCCGCAAACACCAAAACTGTCTGAGCAAAAAAGCTCTATCTGCCCTGCATCTGCAGATTTTGGTTTTAGTATCAATCCATATAGACCATAAGTGAGCTTCCCGTCATCCACTGCAGAAATATCCGCTGTCCATCCTTCCGGAACAACTACAGACATCTCTCCATAGGGTCCGCCAACTGCAACAGTCTCCTTTTCATATGCACTTCCTGTGGCAAAAGAACTCCATTCGCCATAAGCTCTCTCGGCTCCATTACCACGAAATGCTCTTACTTTTATTCTGAAGTCAAAATAATCCTGGGCACCGGTAACATAAGAATTATCGACAATCTCAACTGTTTCAGGTTCTCTGTATTCCTTTTCTGAATAGTACTTATTCTCCTCAGAGACTTCGTATCCATCAGCACCCTCAACCGGATCCCAATCGAAAACAACCTCTGCACAGTCTTCTCCTGGTCTCAAAATACCGTCTTTCACCACAGGCACGCCAAGAGTATCAGCTTCAACCGTTTCCGGTTCACTCACTGTACTGGAAGTAGCTCCGCTATCTGCCACTTTATTGTTTCCACAACCTACAGCAACAATCGTCATAAGCATTGCTATAACAACACATAATCTTTTCATACCTTACTCTTTTGCCTTCTTCCTAACCATCTCAAGTTCCTCAGGATAAATGCAGTTCTTAAACGCATTCTGTCTGACACCATTTATACATTCATCAAGATCCATCCAAAGTACACTGCTTACTTCTTCCACTTGAAGAACAAGATCGTTTTCTTCCACATCTTTCCACAAAAGAAAGACCTTGGTAAACTGCCTGTCATGGTACTCTTCTCCAAAGAATACATCGTCCCAAATAATCTTTCTGTCACCACAGTATACAAGATCAGACTCCGAAGCTGTAATCCCCAGTTCCTCATGAAGTTCTCTTACAGCAGATTCAAGGAAATCCTGTCCTGCTGTAATATGGCCTGCGCTGGAAATGTCATAACATCCAGGAAAAGACTTGGTCTCTGCCCTTTTCTGCAAAAGGACCTGGATCTTATCATCTCTTTTTCTCAAGATCCAAACATGTGCTGTTCTATGTCGAACACCATTCTTATGAGCATATTTCCTCTCCACTTTTTCACCGGTAGGATTTCCATTTTCATCAACAATATCAAGATATTCCATCATCAAACCTCATAATCCAGACAGCTTCTGTTTTTTGTATATGGTCTAACTTTAGAATCAGCAACCGCTACATGTTCTAGATGTGTCGCGTAGTTCTTAAGTGCATCTTCGTTTTCAAATGTAGAATCCAGCATAAGGTCTGCATTTGAAGAATCTTCATTTAAAACCTCGTTCCGCACTTAGGGCAAAAATCAAAATCCTCTGCCGTCTCATATCCGCACTGTCTGCATTTCTTATACCCGGCAGTAAAGCCTCTGCCGTTCATGACTCTGGTCAGATGATTCTGCTGAATTTCTACTTCTTCACCCCGGGCAATAGCCTTTCCAATCTCAGGATCAAGCTCGTAGACTGCTCCGCAGCAACTTGTCTGCACATAGTAGCGCTTGTTCCACTTAAAGGTAGGTATGAAGAAAAGCGACAGCACAGTATATGTCATGAACACATTGAATCTTCCATACTTTCCACAGATAGCGCAGGTCACAAGCTGGTTAAAATCAAAATCTTTCCTGCCATCTGTTATCCCCATGATAAAAAACATAAAGCATGAATCCCCTTTTTCCTAGTCACAATCTTTTCACATCTCACTTAGCTTCCATTAAAGTACCTGTATACGATCAGCCCCTTAAATTATAAGCAAAAAAGTACTTCGACGCTATATGAGACATCGAAGTACCCTCTATATAAATCCCCTTAATATCGGGTTGTTGTCGGGAGGAAGACTGTGAACAATTTGGCACAGTCTTTATGTGTTATGAAAAAAGTGTGTTGGTATCAAGAAGTGTTTTGTTCTTCTTGATGTATTTATGATATGATCCGAACCTTAAAGCTGCCTAAATCTTTTTTGAAGAAAATGTGTTTCCCTATCATCATCCCAAATTTCTATAATTTAATCTGATGTTTAGAAATATTTCAATGCAATCATGGTAAAATAGAGCTACTCCATGTAGGAGCTAGAGACTCCTACATATCATAAGAAAACGAGGGGCGTCCATGGTCTTGGATACGCTCCTCGTTCTGCGTTATGGGTTATTACATATTCAATTTGTCATCTTTTTTAGATACTCCACCGGCACAACTTTGGTTAACCATACCCCATTAGCGGAAAGAAAGAATTCATATCCATCCTGTGCCATTTTTCCACTCATCACTTCATAAATTACAGGCTTTCCATGTCTTTTTCCTACATTTACCGCAGTATCATAGTCCTTCGAAAGATGTACATACAATCTTGACTTCGGTATGAGTCCCTGCTGATCTATCGACTGTTCAAATTTCACTGCACTCCCATGATAAAGGATTTCCGGAGGATTTGCTTTTTCCAGTTCCACGTCAACAGGAATTGAGTGCCCCTGGTTAGCACGGATCAGGGTCTTATCCTCATTGAAAGAGTATCTTTGTTTATTATCAGTTGCCACAATCTCTTCAAGCATAGCCATGTCAAAGTTGTGATCCTTGGCTATTCCTGCTATTAGCTCATCTACATTTGCCCAGCCATGTTCATCTAATGAAATGCCGATGGTCGCAGGCTTATGGCGCAATATTAATGCTATGTATTTACTTATATCATTCAAACTCATTTCTTGTCTCCTAAAGCTTTTGATTGTAGTAATCTACTTCCATACTGCTACCATTTTCTTGTTTGCAATATGGACAAATATCATATGATTTATCCCGAAAACCAGGAATCTGTTCTTCTACAGTCTGTCTGTATTCTTTTCCACAATGATTACACGTAACCTTACTTGTGCTTGAATCATATTCTTGATAGTCTCCATTTTCGTTAAAAGCCCAAAAACTCATTTTGTCACCTCCAATTACTATTCAAATAAGTAACCAGCACCTAGACCTGTTAGTTCTATTACAATTGAGGTATCATCTTCATTTCTTTTTATTCCACGTACAGCAACTACATCTACACCATCTGCCTCAAACACCGTTGGCATAATATTGATATTTATCTTTGCTTGAGACAAAAAGCGCAAAAAATGGTTTTTTACAAAATACTCTCCAATCATTTCGACTTTTTTCCCTGATTTCTTATCCCTAATCCTTGCACACAGTTGTTTATTGTCATTCAAATATTCCTCAATGTAACATTCCAGTTTATCCAACTCTGATCCCTCCTTTAATATTGTCATCATCAGAGTATCAAAATCTTCTTCTATCTTATAAGAACGATTTTCGGGATTTTTTGGGAATACCGAATTCATAAGCTTTCTAACAGCTCTTATCCTCTTATTTGACCAGTTCTTTTCAAAAGTAGCATATTTAAAAACATCATACTCCCTAAAAAAAGAAGCCCAGTCGTTAATATTTGTATTCTCTATGAACCATTTTTCAACAGGCTCATTTTCTATAAGCGTTTTTTCTTTTAGCAAGGTAACTAAACCTAATAATTCAGAATATTGATAGCGCAATTCTTGAAAAGAGAAAAAATCTTCTACAAGTTTTTCACGGTATCCAACCATTCGACTGTCCGTCGTAACATGACCAATTTCTGTCATAAAGTCTTTATATCCAAAGAGCATGTTAATCTTAGATAAAACCTCATTTTCACAGAGTTCTGGATATTTTTCCATAACCAAGGCGCATTCATACAAGAAATTAAAAGCATATTTCCACTCTATCGTAAAATAAGCTAATGAAAAAAACACCATTGATCTGTCATCATTTTGAGCAAGTTCTTTCCAGGATAAAATTCTTTTATCGTATTGGGCAGCAATCTCTTTAAATCTTGTATTATCAATTTTGTGGACATCAGACATCCGGTGGTTAATAATTGCTTTTATCAAATCCAAATCGCCTAAATTATTGATTTCAAAAAAGTTCATTTCTGACAACTCATAGCCGTCTATTTTGTCGGAAAAATTATTCATACTTTTTAGAACGGATTCTGCATCAACATCTACACCAAATAATTTAATAAACTCCACCTCGTTTTTCTTGGCTTCGTTAACAATTGCCATCAATCTGCTATATCTCATTCTTATATCATCTGAAAATCCGTCTCCATTTATTTTCAAATAATACCTCAAAGAATGCTTTTCCTCGGTAGAGTCAAAAGCTTTCTTAATGCATTCCAAAATCACTTGATCTACCAAATCATCTATATCTATAGTTCCTCCAAACACTGAATCTAAATAATCAGGATTAAAAGCAGATAGTATATATTTTGTTATAGCTGAACCAATTTTAATAATTATATTATTCATTTATTCCTTGTAACCCCCATCATCTATTCCACTTCATAATTTATGCTCATAAAGGAAGAAGAGGGCTTTCGTCCTCTCCAACTGTCATGTAATGAACAAGACTGTCATATATCTGCAGCGTCTCGCTTCCATCAACAACTATTTCCAATGGCATATTTCACCCATCTACACATCTGATAAACAAGGCATTACCATCCCTGCTCATCCATCTCATCCTCAAAGTCCAACCAGGCATCAAGCCTGTCATCCTCTCTATCCTTATGGAATTCTCGCTGTTTACGCTCAAACTCCTTGCGCTCACTTCGGGACATCTTTCCAACCAGTTCTTTATACTGCTTGTCTGTCAATCTGACGTCTTTATCACTCTTTCCAAAAAACATACGCCACCTCTTTCATTTTACCATTAGAAGCACACCCGATACATTTTCAAAAAATATTCAGTCAATATCGCCATAATACCCTGGCTTTGTATATCCATTAGATCCTTCAGGAAGGCCTATGACATGGAGTTCATCTGCTGAATACACCCAGCCCTTGCCCGAACCCAAACAACCTGAACCAGAGCCAACAACGTCGCCATAATAACCTGGCTTCGTGTATCCATTAGAACCTTCAGGAAGACCTATAACATGTAGCTCGTCTGCTGAGTATACCCAACCTTTCCCAGTTCCAGATGATCCTGATCCGCCGGTTGATTTACCGCTGCTTCGACTGGACTTATGGTTAGGAGTCCTGCCTAATCCATACTTACCAGCAGCATCAATCGCTTCCTGAGTAAGATTCCCATCAGCTTCCAACTCGTCCAACCATTTCTCTGTTGATTCCTTTTCTCTCTTCTCCCTCTTGGCCTTTGCTTTTTCGTAATACTCCTGCCAATCAAAACCTTCAGCATGAACTGTAAGGCCGCTAAATACAAAAGCAGTTCCAAGAATAAGAATTGTTGTGAACACTAACATGGATTTCTTCATAACGTCCACCATCCTTTCTAAGCCGATTAGAACTCGTCATCAAAGTCATCAACATCGAATCCGGCATCTTCAAGTGCTTCTCTGCGTTCCTCCGGATCCATGAACTCAAGCTCATCTCTATCAAGTCCAGCCATTTCGAGCTCATCCTCTATCTCCTCATCCTCATCATAGCTTCCTGACGATATCCCATTATGGTCTTCAAAAAATGTGTCATTGATAAACGCTGTCTCGCAAGCATCGATCTTTCCGTCATGATTAAGATCAAAAGGTCCATTTCCAAATAGTCTATCTAACGGTCCTGTCATGGTTTTATCCTCCTACCTTTGAATAAAAGAGGGAACAGCATTATGCCATTCCCCAGTTGTCAAAATTTCTCTCCTCAGTGATGATCATTCCAGTAATCTTCAGCTGCATCATAAGCTTCGTCTTCATCATCGTAGTCATCTTCGTAATCATAGAACTCTTCATACTTGTCATCAGCAAAATCCTGGGCTGATTTGTAATTGTATACATCGTATGAATCGTACTTCTTCTTGCTACTTGAGCTCTTAGATTTACTGCTATATGTACTCTTAGACTTGTTCTTGCTAGAGCTTGTATTCTTCTTTGTACTGGTGTTGTTAACTCCTTGAGCTGTCATCATTCCAACCTTTCTGGCTGTCACAATCCTGCTCATCTTTCTGTCACTGATTCCTGCCGACATTTGATGATCGGCAGGTCCTTTTTTTATAAAGTTAAA
>Ga0256407_10007266_pt1 | contig 16766 bp, 9 predicted proteins | sample RumenRJG_04DNA_FD_193489 | JGI IMG/M metagenome (GOLD analysis project Ga0256407, IMG submission 193489) | Bovine rumen microbial communities from Lethbridge, Alberta, Canada - RJG_04 | ecosystem: Host-associated > Mammals > Digestive system > Stomach > Rumen | place: Canada: Alberta | collected...
GATTAATCTAATTTTATTATTTTATTGTTCTTAAATGCTTGATATAAATTTGTTATATTTCTATTTGAAAATATTTGATGATTAATGATAAATTAAGTAATAATTTATAGATTAATGAGTTTTCCCGGTGCTGTTGGTATTGTGCGATTTTTTCGCAGGTTTGCTCTACACATATGCTGTGATTTTTTGGAAAACTTTGTTATTAAACACAATTAACTTGTGTCTAACTTGACTTGTAAAATATTTTTTCATTTCATCTACATTACCTTGTCCAATTCCTAAAAACTAATTAAATGATTTTATTAAATTTAAAACTCGACTTAATTTAGGTGAAGTTTTCACATCAACTATTGGTTTAATTGACTCTACTTTAAAGCATTATCATGTCAAATTCATTTCACTTTTTCGCGTTCTTGTATGTGTAATATTCAAAACTATAACATTTGATAATACAAATTATTTTTATGGGAACCCTCCAAATCCAACAATTCGGGAAAATTAATAAATCAGCATACGCCGGAGGAACTATTAAAAACCGAGATTCCATTCATTCACTGTGCAGGAATGAAAAACCTTAAGCTAATAAATAGCATAAAATGATAGAAATTCCCATAAGAATATAGGTGATTCCTATAATAAGGTCTGCCATTTCCATCACCTCCTCGAAAGAAATGACTTGAAATCTGACTTACGGTGGATAAATCGGACCAGCCATTTCAAGCTGAAAAAAGTTTACCATAATGCTTCATTTAGTATTTGTATGATTTAACTAAAATAAAAAATTAAACTAATTGCTGGAAATGAAGAATTCCAAAATAAAATATAATTTTTATCAAATATAAAATTTTTTACAAAAAAAGCTTTTAAAACATAAAGTAAATGTGTTGTCCCATTGCAGTTGTAAAATATTACAACTGCAATACAAGCATTAGCAGAATAGAACAACAAGCACAGTAGAAGATGATAAACTTATCACTTCGACTGGTCCAATTTGATAATTCACCGTAAGTCAAGTTATATTATATCTATACTCTTTTATAAAGGTTACGAATATTAAATTTTAAAACTATTTTGCCTTAAAATTTCATGATTTGTTCAAGAAACATAAATGTCTGTGAATTTGAAAATCTTACATTGCCCTGCACAATTCCTTAAAACCGATGAAATGAATCCATCAGATTGAAATAAGATTAATTTTAAGTGAAGTTTTAATGTCAACCATCCGTTTAATCAACTCCACCTTCAAGCATTGTCACATCTTTTTTGCATCTAGATGTAGCTTTTCATGTAGCTGACCAGATTATCCCTGAACTCCGCATCATCCAGCGCAAACTCGATTGATGTCTTGAGCCATTCAAGCCTGTTTCCTATGTCATAGGTCTTTCCCTCGAATGTGACTCCATATATTGAATCGAGCTTTTGAAGTGCATCTGTGAGCTGGATTTCTCCGCCGACGCCGGGTTCGGTTTCATAGATTTAAACGGGAAATAGAATAAAAATCACTATAAAATAAATAAAATAAGAAAAATATCAATATCTAAATTATTGACAAAACCATCTAAAAAGAAAAAAATATGAGTAAATAAATTTACTCATCATACAATAATTTTAATATCGCTTAATTTTGTATTTGTATCAAATGCAGGTTTCTGTTTAAATAAATTCACATCCAAGTCTGGAATCTTCTTGTGGTATTTTGGGTAGTATCCATAGGATTTTGTTTTTTTCTTTTTCTTTTTTGTTTTTGTCTTCTTTTTCGCTTTTGTCTTTTTAACGGATTTGTGTTTAGTCACACTTTTTTCTCCAGGCCCTTCATACATGTGTAAAGGTTTAAACCTATAAGATTTAGATTTCTTTTTGGATATTATCTTGAATTTTGAAGAGCTTTTAATGAATTTTGAATTTCCTATGAAGTAAACTTTTCCTTTTAACACTTTATTTTGATAAACTTCTGTAACTATTTCCTTCCCGTTTTTGGTTTTGTATTTGTAGAATATTGATCTTGAGGTTTTTGGCACTTTAATATATTTTATGGCTTTACCATTTTTAACATTGACATTATATTTTTTACCTCTAAATTTAAAAATGACTTTCCCATTTTTAATCTTTTTGCCAAAACCGTCCTTAACAATAGCGGTCAGTTTAATTTTTTTACCTTCATATCCTTTCACGGTTTTAACAGTTATTTTAGTTTTTTGCTTAAAACTAATTGTGACTGCTTTGCTGATGCTATCATAATAAACAGAATTCGGTTCGAATTTTATATTATAGGTATAAGTTCCAGGAGATTTCGGTAAAGGAATGTCGCTTAATGAGGAATATGTTTTTCCATTAACGATAAATTTCCCTGCGTTTGAAATAGGATTGCCTAATGCATCTTTAAGCGAATAGTCAATTTTTAAGCTATTAGAAAGTATTGCATCATGCGTATTTATTGTTAATGTTGCTGTTGAAACAGTTAGAATCGGAATTGCTTCATTAATTGAAACGGATTTGTAATAAGTGTTTAACGGAGAATATTCCAGTTTATAATATTCGACTCCGACACATTTTGGGGTTATTGAAAAAGTCGCATAACCATTTTTTACAGGAGAACTCATTGATCCAGAGTAATCATAGGAGTTTAAATAAATTTTACCTGAATTGATAGGATTTCCATTTGAATCAACTACATAAACATGGAGGTTGTTTGTTTTGCCAAGGTAAAGTCTATAGTAATCCTGAGTGATGATTAATGGTTCCTCATATACTTTAACATAGAATTTTTCCCATGATGTTTCGTAGTTATCCAAATTAAGCTTAATATAACCAGTATATTGTCCAGGTTTATCAAAAATAGTTTTAAAACTTCTTGTACCTGATTTTAATATGCTTGTTTGTCCATTAACTGTAATTTCAATATCTTTGATAAGTGATGTTTGAGTTAATGCTACATTAAAGTCAATATTTGCAGTTTCGCCCACCTTCACCGTTTTTTCTGAAACGGTTATAAGGGAACCATAAGCAATTGTTACTTTAAAATAATTAACTTTTGGCATTGTAAAATAATCAGAGTACAATCTGTAATTGTATGTTCCCGGAGAGGTTGGCAATTCCATGTCTATGGTGTAATATGTTTTAGTTTGTCCGTTTTTATGGATAGAATGGAATTTTGGTGTATATGTTACCCAATCATCATAATTTTTTGAAACATAAACCTTTCTAATGTTGTACTCATTAATTTGGATGGTACCGTAATTTTTAGTTTTGGTGGGGTCAATTCTAAAATCGTAATCTGTGACATGGCCATCAGTTAAAAGATCTTCATCACTAATTTCCAATTTCTGGTCTGATTCATCATTCTGTTCATAAGAATCTTTATTTGATATATCTAGTTCGACATTTTGATTTTGTTCATTATTTTGAGTTATCTCGTCGGTGGCATTATCGCTAGCGGATACAATGCACATTGTTGAGATGACAATAAATGTCAAAGTTAAAAACATCAAACCTCTTTTTATATTAGTATTCATATTTAATCCCTAAGTTGTGTTTATATGGTTATATGTTGATTTACATAATATTTAAATAATTATATTATCATTTTTGATCTTTTTTCATATTATTTTGTTAGTTTATATTTTGAATATTCCCTTAGATGTTTTAAAAATATATTCAAAATATTTATAATGTGTGATATTGATATTATTAATTGTTGATATTTGATGAAATTTGTCATATTATCATGTTAAAAAGATAAATTGAGGGGTGAAAATGAATTTAAAATTTATTGGTATCGTACTGGCAATATTTTTCTTAGCCATGGTCAGTGTTTCTGCTGCAGATGAAAATATCACCAATGACGAGATATTATCTGGTGATGTTGATGATGTTTCCTCTGTCAGTTCTGATGATGATTTGTTGGGTGTTAGTGTTGATGATGATTCTGGTGAGGAGGTTTTGTCTGTTAGTGTTGAGGATAATGTCTCTTCTGTGAGTGATGATGATCTGTTGGGTGTTAGTGTTGATGATGATTCTGGTGAGGAGGTTTTGTCTGTTAGTGTTGAGGATAATGTCTCTTCTGTGAGTGATGATGATTTGTTGGGTGCTAGTGTTGAGTATAATGTTTCTTCATATAGTATTGATGAAAATAAATTATCTGCTTGTGCTGTAGATTCTGTTAAACAATCAAAATCAAATGTTGAACAGAAAATTTCAATGTCACTTTCTGGACAAAATGCAGTACTATCAAGCATCTATGATAAGGTATATCCTCATGATGAATGGAAATCTATTTTATTAACAAAGTTTAAGGTTAAAAAATCCTGGTCAAAATATAAAAGGGATAAGAAAATAAGGAAATACTGGAAAAAGGCTATGAAAAAAGTTAAAAGGCTAGTCAAAAAGTATACTAGGAAAGGCTGGACCTACGAAGGAAGACAATGGACATGGCAAGTTGGAAGATACAAGGTTAGTTATCAATACTATTTGCAATTTTCTAAAACTGAATACTATGATGGTTACGGGCAAAGAATAGCTTGATGTAAGCTTACATTTGTTAAATTGAAGTAATGAATAAGCTTTTGTTACAAAAGTTTAATATTCATTAATCTTAATTTTATTTTTTTAATTTCTTATTCTAATTTAAAATAATTATTACTCTATGATTGAATGTCTCTAGTTGGATTTAGACTTTTTTTAATCTGTGTTCAAAGTTAGAGGATTATTTTATGTTATTAAATCCAATTAACTTGTGTCTAACTTGACTTGTAAAATATTTTTTTATTTCATCTACATTACATTATGTAATTCCTAAAAAATAATTAAATGAATCCATCAGATTAAAATAAGATTAATTTTAAGTGAAGTTTTAATGTCAACCATCCGTTTAATCAACTCCACCTTCAAGCATTGTCATGTTTTTTTTGCATCTAGATGTAGCTTTTCATGTACTCGACAAGATCATCCCTGAACTCCGCATCATCCAGCGCAAACTCGATTGATGTTGGAGCCATATAAGCTGTTTTCCAGTCACAGGTCTTTGCCTGAATGTGACTCCATATATTGAATCGAGCTTTTGAAGGGCATCTGTGAGCTGGATTTCTCCGCTGACGCCGGGTTCGGTTTCGTCAATTTTGTCGAATATGTCCGGGGTCAGGACGTAGCGGCCCATTATTGCAAGGTTTGACGGCGCCTTTTCTTTAGGTGGCTTTTCCACAAGTTCTGAGATTTTATAGATGTCTTTTTCGACTTCGCTTCCGCAGAGATTGCGTATCGCTCCACCTTTTCGAGTGGGACCTCCTCAAGTGAAATCGCTGAGGATTTGTATTTGCTGTAGACGTCAATCAGCTGCTTTGTGCATGGCACGGGTCCTTTTGTGATTGAATCTCCTAAAAGGACTGCGAAAGCCTCTCCTCCGATGTGTCTTTCGCCGCACTTGATTGCATCTCCAAGGCCCTTCTCTTCTTTTGCTGACTAGCAGATGTCTGCAAGGTCGGTGATTTTTCTGATTTGCTTAAGTTCACGGTCCTTTCCTGCCTTCTGGAGGTTGAATTCAAGTTCATAGTACTTGTCGAAATGGTCCTCAAGGGATCTCTTGTGCCTTCCGGTGACTATGATGATGTCATCGATTCCTGAAGCCACTGCCTCTTCCACCACATACTGGATGGTTGGCTTGTCATAGACCGGCAGCATTTCCTTAGGTTGGGCTTTTGTGGTAGGAAATAATAGTTTTAAAATATTTTTACTCTATAAAATAATATATTCAATGACTTAAATAAATGTAAATGAGGGTTACATATGGATTCCATAAATGAAATTCCTGATTCTCCCTTTGAACCATGGAGGCCAGTTTCTCCAGAAAATTTTAAAGGCAGGATTAAAGATAAGAATAAAATTTTAAAAAGATTGCCCAAAGTTCTTAAACAAGGGGTGCCTGAGCATTTTTTCATCACTGGAAAAAGAGGTATGGGTAAAACATCGTTTATTAACTATGTTTCAATGGTTGCTGAAGTGGAGTATAATATGGTTCCAATACGAATTAATAATAGTGGTGGAAAAACAGTAGATGAATTGGTACAAAAATTACTTGATGCACTTATAGTTGAATTTAAAAAAGATTATCTTGGAAAAAGTATTGTTGATAAGGTTAAAAATACAATTAAAGAGTTTAAAGTTGCAGGAACTGGGGTTTCCTTAAAAGATAATCAGGAAACAGTTCATAATATTAAAACTCACTTTGCAGAATTTTTAGTGAAAACCTGTGATAAGTTGCCTGAAAATTATGGAATATTTATTGTTATTGATGATTTAAACGGTTTGTCGAATAATGAAGAGTTTACTGATTGGTATAAAGGTTTTTTTGAAATATTGACTCTTCGAGAATATCATTTACCCGTAGTTTTTAATTTAATATGTTATCCTAATGAATTTGATGAGTTATGTTTGATTAATGAGTCATTTTCAAGAATGTTTCACTTAATAGAAATAGGCAATTTAGATAATAAGGATATAGAATCTTTTTTCAAATCTTCATTTGAAGAAGTGGGAATAGAATTTGAAGATGGCTTTGATTCTTTAGAACCCATGGTTTATTTTTCTTGGGGAATGCCATTAATTATGCAACAAATTGGAGATTCTATTTTTTGGAATGCACAAGAAGGTTCTAAAATAAATGAATTAATAGTATACATGGGAATTACAGATGCTGCTGAAGAATTAAGTAGAAAACAATTAAGATCTAAATTAAATAAGATTAGAAGTGATACTTATATGGATATTTTTTTAAAATTAGGAAGTCATAGATTAATAACCTTTAAAAAATCTGAATTTAAACAATATTTAACAACAAGTGAAAGAAAATCTTTTGATGCTTTTTTAAATAGGGCAAAAAATTTAGGCATTATTGAATCTATTGGAAGGGATAACAGTGGGGAATATGGATTCGTAAATACATTATATTTCACATATTTCATGATGTTATCAGCTAAAAATGATTATGAACAATCACAAAAATATCATTAAGTTGATGGAGTATTTCAAATAAATGAGTATTTTAATTTAATATTTAGATTATTGTCTCTAAAAGATATTAAAATCTTTATGTAAGTAATTATTAGATTGAGTGTTTATTTAATTTCATATTCCAAAATTTAATTGATTAAATTTAAAATGTTAAATAATATGATGGATAGGTGAAATAATGGGAAGTTTAGTAACAGATTTGGAAAAGGATATAACAAGCAATAAAGACATTTTATCCATATTAAATAAAGCACTAATTATTTCAAATGAATTATGTTTGGACGATTTTAAAAAGTGGATAGAATGCGAAATAAATGGATATGACAATATTGAAAACATGCCTGATTACAGGTTTATTAACTGCCAGATATTCTATGATCTTCCAAGCAGGAGAAAGATTAATTTAGCTTCACATCCAAATATTAAAGAGATATTACAAGATATCCCCAATGAATTTTATAATTCATTAATTAAAGTCGCTATTGATGCTCCAATATCTAATATTGTTCATTTTATTGGAAAAAAACAAGATTATTATGTTACTTTAAATAAAACTTGTGAAAATATCATTAAAGAATACACTCCTAATTTAATTAGAATATATCGACAATGCTTACTATATAAAATAGAATCAATTATAGATAGAATAAAACCTGAAATTTTAAGATGGTGTGCTGAATTAAAGAAAAACAACATTTATGGTCGTGACGACCAGTTCACTGATGATGAAATTAATAATGCAAAAACAATAAATTATAATTTTTTAATAATAAATAATTCTCACATTCAATTTAATGATAATTATTATAATATTAATAATCAAAATGCCGTAAAAAATTATATTTCCGATAATTTAGGAAATATTGAAACAATTATTAATGAAAATGATATGGATAATAATGCAAAAATTGAGATAATTAATAATATTAAAATTGTTAAGGAGGAATTGGATAAAAAAGAATTGGATTTATCCAAATTAGAAAAAGCGGTGTTTAAAATTAAAGATATAACTGAAAATATTATAACTAATGAAATTTCTACATTATTGTTTCCTTATATAATGCAGATTCTATCATTGATTTTTGCACATCACACCATATTGCTTCAAAGTTTACCCTATTAAACTGTAAACGGCCTTTGATAAAATATGTTATCTGAGAGAAATTTAAGCAAGTAGTAATTTAACGTGAGGTAAATATTTTTCTGAAAACTCTTGTGTATTGTATGAATAAATTCTGCTTTCTGATATCGTTCCAAACATATTCATAATGATTCTTGAAGATAACATGAATTTTATTCTTTATCTTCATTAAATAAATTTTTCAATTTGACTCTATTGATAACTGACTTTGTAACTCCATCATAACCTGGAAATAAATATTCTTCAGAGTATCCGTCCAGATATAATTCTTTTAATATCTCTGCTTTAATTTCTTTTGGTATTATGAATTTATAAAAAATCCTGTCTTCTTTTGATATATTAGTGGGGACGGTTGTGGTTTTACAATCATAATATGTTGATGTTGGTCTGTCTTCAAGGTCTTGGTTTAATTCATCTGAAATAAGTTTATCTAATGGTTTATCATAACCTTCAACATATCTTTCTAAATAAGTGAATAATCCTTTTTGAGCATTTAGATTGGGATTGGTATTATATTCCGGTCTGTAAATCTGCAAATTCGGATAATAATTTTCATCATTCAAGTCTTGATTTTCAATTAACTTATAATTTAAAGCCCATAAAACTCCTGCTTGTGTTTTTGAATTTGATAAGATGTCTTTTACTGCAAAGTATAATGAAACTTTGTAATCATATGTCCAATCGAGAGCTTTTGTAGGCAGGCCATAATGTTGAGCCAATGACATTATTTCAAATTCATAATCTAAAGATGTATTGGAAGGATAGTTTGATTCATGGTGCAGCAGATATCGTGTAAATTTATCTCCTGTATTAACCTTTAAACCACTTTTATCCGCATAATTTAAAAATTTCATTAAAATATAACTTTCTCTTTGTACCTGTAATTTGTTTTCAGGGGCTCTATAACTGGAATCTTTATTTAAAATAGGAACACCATATTTGTCAAAAAGTATTACAACATTATCATCAAAATCTTTATGGTGAGAATTATATGTTAAATTGTTACGTTTAGCTTCAGTTTCACTGATTGAAACTTTAAATTCATAATCGGATTCTATTAATTCATTAATATTCAATTGATTTAACTTATTTTTTCTTAATGCTGAAGGAATTAATTTATATTCAATATTTGACAATCCTCTGAATGCAAAATCTTTTCTAAGGTCATGTGGATTTCTTTTATCTTTTCCACGAATGAGGTTTACAAGTTCATCGTAACTTTTGATTTTAATTTCATTAATTCCATTTTGTACCATGTTTTTACTCCTATTTATTAATATACTAATTTTCTAATATGTTCATTGTTAATTGATTCATAAATGGGCCATGTCATTTATTACAAAGTTTATTAATAGTATGAAATTCCATAATCAATCCCTATTGCCTATAAACTTGAGTATAGTTAGTATTTTCTGATTTTTCTATAGATCTCATCAGCAATTTCATCTACACTGTATTCATCAGTATCTCGATAGATGATGTTTGATAAGGATTTATCAAAAGATTCAAGCTGCTCTTTAGTTAAACCATGGTTTATTGGAAATAATTTGCCTTCATCCATAAGGGTAAATAGTGAATCATATTCTTTTTTTGTCCAAAAACTATCTATAAAATATTTAGATAATACAACAATGCCGAATTCACATTCATTCAATCCTTTGTTTATATTTTCACGAAGATTATCTCCAATTTTAAGTTCTGCATCATCATACCAAGTTTTCATGCCTTTTTCTTCAAGTTTTTCGTATAATTTATTGACCCAATTTTTGTCCTTTGATGAATGTGAAATGAAAATCTCATGTTTGGAATGTTTTTGTGTAGTGTCTTTAAATATTGAGTTTGTTTTTAATTTAGTCTGTTTATTTTCAAGTTGATTGAGGATTCCTTCTTCACTAAATTTTAATCCATAAAAACCCAATACTCTATTAATCTTTTCAAGAATTTCCTCATGTAGCTCGGGATTTAAAATGTACTCTTGAGGGTCGCACACTACTTCTAAAACTTTTAATATTTTATAAAATCCTTCAATGCTTTCTTCCTGCATATTTTCAAAGGTTTCACATACAAATTTCCATTTTGTATTTCCGTCATGAACGATTTCTGGAAAACCGGCTTTTTTAAATAATCTGGTTATCCCTGATCCGGTATAAGTTTCACTAATGATCTGTGACAATGCTTCAAGTGCGCTTAATTTGAATTCCATTTTTTCAATCATCTCCTTGGATAACTCATATTTATTGCAAAATTCTTTAAATTCAATTAATGTATTTTTTCTAGTTTCAACATTGCTTTTGACAAATTCTGGAAGACTTTTGTTCCAGTTTTCATAATCTTTGTTAAGATTGGATATGATACTTTTCAGTATGTCAATAGTATTTGTAAATATACTGGCTTCTGGTTTTAAATCAAAATTTCTTGATTTAAAATAGATATGATTATCTTCTACAAAATAAGTTTTATCTTTATATCTTCCTTTATTGGAGCGATAATTAAGTAGTTTGCCATCTCCGTTAAATGGAACTTTAAATGTATAGGTTATTACATCAACAGGCGTTCCATCTTGGTAATATCCAATAGTTTTATCTTCACTGTAATCTATTTCCTCGAAGTCAACAGTTATTGGATCGGCAGTGAATTGACTTATTAGGGAATCTGCATATTCCGTTTCGTTTTCGATTATGAATGTGCATTTTTTTGAGTAAATTTTCTGAATAATGCTTTTTTTGTTTGATTCAATGTATTCTTCAATTCTTTTTTTGAAAATTTCTTTCATTTTAATCACTGCCTATGGTTAATATTATTATTTTTAAAGTTGTTATAATTTTGTTTTTAAATTGTACAATTCAGGCAATTCTGGTTGAATTTGATTTTCACAGCTTTAAAACTTTTAAAAATGACTATTAAGTAATAAAAATAGTTTTTTTAGATTAAATGGACATTATTAATTTTTGAAGCACCATTCTATAAAATCATTGGTTTTTTATTTGGGTTATTTTATTTTCTTAACTTAAATTTTCTTTTCAGTTTCCGTGTCTTTTTATTTCATCTAATAACATAATTGTTATTAAAACTCATTATTTATTAGTTATAAAAATTTATATGAACTTTTTAGGCATAACATTACTTTATTTTCTAAATTAAAGCCATTAATGTCCTATGGTATTTATTTAGTATTTTTATTTTAACTTAAAATAAATCCTCCAACTTCACAAGAAGGATCAAAATTAATTTAATTTTGCGATTTGATGTGCATATGATTCCGCTTTCGTCCTCGCCGTGATAGAATTCGGTGCATTTGTATGTTAATTCCGCCACATCGGACAGCACCAGAAATCCGTGTGCAAAGCTCGGCCGAATGTATATGTTGTCTTCGAATAATATTTCGCCGTAGGTTTTCGAATCGCCCCTGAGATCAACTCCAAAGACCTCTCCTCTGATTGCCCTTACCCTCGTTCCCTAGGGGTAGAGACCTCTTAAGACTCCCTTTGTTGACTGTGACTGGTTGTGCGGGTGAACTTCAGCTCATAGCCTGCTTTTTAAAATCATTTTTCCGGTTGAGTTCAGCTATTGATTATCTTTGGATGCTAACAGAAATAATAGTAAACTGTATTAATGCTTATGAATATAGATTTACTTGACACTTAGTGTCAATTGTATATTTCATACAATTTAAATTCCGTTAAATATTAGAGATTTGAGAAGATTATGCTCTTCTCGAATCTTTTTAGATATGACTTTTTTTATACCTGAGAAATCATCTCCGAATTCTTAATCGTCAAGTGCAAATCCGTTTGATGTTTGAGCCATTGGCTCATTTGATATGGCATTATTGGCTTTTGTAGATGATGCCGTATGCCTGATCCGGTTTGGTGTGCATCGGTTAGATGGACATTACTGGCGAAGTCCGCTTCTGTTGCATCGATTTTTTCTGGTCTTTTGGGGTTGAGGTGCTTTCCCTCCTTTTGGGAGGAATATTCTGGTCAGGTATCTTTAAGTGATTTGAGACATTTTGTATTTTAATGTGATGGTTAGCAATCGTCAGTGTCTGGATATTGTGTTTTTCTGCTTCTTGTTCAGTTACTCCCTATTTTTGATTTTTTGTTAATAAACTGGACCAGCTTGTGTGCAGATTCAATACCTGATTTTCGAATCCTTGAAGCTCATCCATTTTTTGTCCTTGTCTGATAGTATTATCTCGTCGATTCCGTCCAGTGGCCAGTCGATGGCGATGTCCGGATCATTCCATATGATGCCGCTTTCATCCTCTCCGTGATAGAATTCTGTGCACTTGTATGTGAATTCCGCCACATCTGAAAGCACCAGAAATCCGTGTGCAAAGCCCGGCGGAATGTATGGCTACTTTTTTTTAGTTAAATTTTCTTTCATTTCTTTGTGTGGTAAAATTTTTTCATAAATTGATAAGTTATTTTATCTATGAGTTATAAAATAAGTATTAACACAGTAAATGTGAACTTTTAATATCTTTTTAACATATAAACTAGTTTAGATATTTTTCTAACTAATTAATATGTTAATTTAGGTAGAGGCTAATTGAATTATTAAATATTTCAATTCTTTATAGTGTAATCTGGTTTATATATTGAATTATATGATATTTGGGGTTAAACATGATAAAAAAATGTAATGTTTGTAATAATGATATTGAAGATGATCAAGTATATTATTCTCTTTTAAAAGATTATGTTGGATTAAATACTGATTATATGCAAGAAATTTGTTTATGTGATAATTGTGGTTTTATATTTGTTCGAAATCCATTAACTCAAGAACAATTAGATGAACAATACAAAAATTTTTCTAAATATGAATTTGAAAATGATTCTATTGATGTAAAAGAAATTTATAAGAAAAGATGCATTGAACAAAAATCATTTATTGAAAATTCATTACGAGATGATTCTATTGAAAATATGCTAGAAATAGGTGCGGCTTCTGGTTTTAATTTAAGTTTATATTCAAATATTGATGTATTAGGTATAGAACCAAGCAAATGGAATTGTGAAAATGCAAAAAATGTCTTTGATGTTGATATGTATCCTGGAACATTTGATGAATACATTAAGGAATTTCCAGAAAACAAATTTGACTTGATTTTTTTATCCCATACATTGGAACATATTGTAAATCCTTTTGATTTTGTTAGAGAATGTTCTAAGATTAATAATGAGTATTTTTTTATTGAAGTGCCTTCATTTGATTATAAATTTAAAGATGAACCATTTGGGATGTTCACTGATGAACATGTGAATATGTTCACATTTGAGAGTTTACAAAATTTAATGAATGTTGCAGGTTATACTTTTATGGATGCAGAAATTTCATTTTTTATAGAAGATATAGAACCATCAGGTTATCCTGCAATTAGAACTTTATGGAAAAAATCTGATGAAATTATTGCTAGAAAACCAGTTTATTCAACTAAATTGCTTTTTGAAACATATTTATCCTGGTCTAAAAGAGCTATCGAATTAATAAATGCTAAGATCGATGCAATTCCTGAAGATTCAAATATTGCACTTTGGGGAATTGGAAATACTGCTTCAAGGATTCTTGGAAGTACAAATCTTGGGGAAAAACATATTGTCCGAGTTTATGATTCCGATCAACGCAAACATGGGTTAATTTTTGCAGGGTCAGAAATAACTTCCTTTAATCCAAAAGATATTGAGCAAGGTATTATAGATACTGTTGTTATAACTACTTGCAAAGTTCAAAATGTTTTGCTAGATATTCTTGAACCTTATAAGGATAAAGTTAACATAGTACTTTTGTTTGATGTATAAGGGGATTTTTGCAATTATTTTTTTAAAATAATATTTGTAATGCCTTCTTTAAAATGAATTTTAGGTCTGAATCCAGTATCATTGGTTAATTCTGAGATATCTGCACATAGATACATTACCTGATTGGGATAGTAATCAATTTTGCCAAAACCTATTTGAAAATTAGGGTTGATTAAATCTTTAATTGTTAAAATATATTCTTTTAATGGTATGGCTTTGCCTGAACCAATCGTATACACTTTACCATCTTTTCCTTTTTTAGCAATATCATAAAAGGCCTGGGCACAGTCATCGCAATACAAATAATCCCATAACTGATCTCCATTAGTTGTATTGAATTCTTCATTATTTGAAATAGAGTTTATACAGCTCATTATCATGGAATTATTGTCTCCAGGACCATAAACACTTAAAATACGTCCCCAATTATGTTTAATATCTAATTGGTTACATAATAATTTGCTTAATTTTCCAGCAGAGTATTTTGCTATTCCATAACCAGTCACTGGATTCACAGGAGTGCTTGGTGAAAGTTTTTCATCAGTTAGGCCATATTCTGCTTGTGAACCCGCACCGACAAATGTTTTACAACCTGATTTTTTAGCTAATTTAACTGCATCAAGAGTATATTCAATGTTTTTAACTTGTAAATGGGTGTCATCTCTCGCTTCTCCCATTGTTGCAGCCCATCCAAAGTGGAAAAATAATTCACAATCAGAAAACTTATCAAATAGTGATTTTAGATTTGACAAGTCACATTCAATAATTTTAACGTTGTCCTCTTTTGGAATATTGTTAATTTTTTTAGAATTTGGTCTTACAATAGCTATAACTTCATAACTCTCTTTTAAAAGGAGTTTGGTTAAAGCTACACCAATCATTCCACTTGCACCGGTTATAATTGCTCTTTTCATAGTCATTGCCTTTAAAATTCTTCTTTTTGCAAATCAATAATCATGTTTTCTTCAAGTTCCTTCCTGTCTAAAAATGGTTTTAAATCTTCAAGTGGTGCAGAAACCATAGTTCCATCAGGCAATCTTTTTGAAGCGGATTTTGGTTCAAAACCTTGTTCAGTATCGACCATAATCTCGCACATCACAAATGAATCGGCATTCAATGCTTCCTGAATGGAAGAATCTAAATCATCAGTTGAATCACATTTGATGTATGGTATTCCATAGGCATTGGCAATTTTGCCCATGTCGGGGAAGCTCACATCTCCACTGTCTCCACCAATTCCGACAAATGGCTGTTCGAAAAAGGATCTCTGGGTAATTCTGATTGATTGGTATCCGTTATTGTTGATGACAAATAGTTTTATCGGTAAATTATGATGCACAATTGTCTGTAATTCTTGGATATTCATTTGGATACTTCCGTCCCCGCTTACACAAACAAGGTTGTCTTTATCTATTCCAAAGCAAGCTCCAACTGCAGCGGGCAGATCATAACCCATTGAAGCTACACCGGAGTTTACAACAAGTCTTTGTCCTTTTTTGAGTTTATAACCATGTATACAGGCGCATGCTGAACCATTAGCCACAACAATCTTCTGATTTTCTTCCATATTATTGGAAAGGGAATCCAGAAATGCATAAACATTGACTTTATCCTTTTGTTCGTATTTTGATTCATCACAAACAGGATATTTTTCTTTCCAGTTATTGCAAGTTTTTACCCAGTCTGAATAATCAAAAGCAACCTCTGAATATTCAGTGTCCAGTATTTCATTAAATTTAGTTATGAACTCCTTAATGTCTGATTGTATTGGCATATCAATGTTTAAAGTTGGTTTTTTGATTTCTGCAGGATCGATTTCAACCATTATCTTATATGCTTCACGGGCCCAGCTTTCATAGGCAAATGAAACCTGTCTTGTACTTAATCTGCAGCCGAGTGATAATATCAAATCACTGTTTTGAGCAGCAAAATTAGCGGGTCTGTCTCCAAATGACCCTCCACAACCGCATGTTAATGGATTATCATATTCCAGGGAGTCTGTTGCATTCCATGCATTGACAACAGGAATCTGAAGTTTTTCAACTAACTTTAAGAATTCGTTATGGACATTATTTGTTCTGATGGCAGAACCTGCATAAATAACTGGTCTTTCAGCATCTTGAAGTTTGCTGATTACTGTTTTAATAATATCTTCAGTTACAGGTTTTCCTAAATCAACATCATCTTCTGTGGGTTCAAATTCAATTAAATCGTCGGTATCTATTATTGCTCCTTGAATATCAAGGGGAACATCAATCCAACAAGGTCCCGGACGTCCATTCATGGCATAATATAAAGCCTTTTGCAACGCATATTTAATTTTATTTGGGTCAATAATCATTTCGCAATATTTGGTCATTGAATTGACGGTACTGATTATGTCCCATTCCTGATCACCAATTTGGCGTAGTGGCAAACCGGTACTTTGAACAGTCATTTCACGTTTAACCTGTCCTGAGATAACTAACATTGGAATTGAGTCTAAATATGCTCCAAGGACTCCAGTTAATGCGTTAGTTCCACCAGGTCCTGTAGTGACACAGACTGCGGGAAGTTTGTTACTCATTCTATAATATCCCTCGGCAGCTATTGCACATGCCTGTTCATGATGGTTATAAATACATTTTAAATCTTTATTGTGTCCAAAACCATCATTAAGATGCATTGCACCTCCACCAACAACACTAAATAATGTATCGATATTGTTTTCAACTAAAAATTCTGCTATAAAATCTGCAACTCTTATCTTCATATTTAACCTTCTATGCTTTTTATCTTTGAACTCTGCCGCTTGAATTTCCAGAAGCCAAATTTTTCAC
>Ga0256407_10007271_pt1 | contig 16758 bp, 20 predicted proteins | sample RumenRJG_04DNA_FD_193489 | JGI IMG/M metagenome (GOLD analysis project Ga0256407, IMG submission 193489) | Bovine rumen microbial communities from Lethbridge, Alberta, Canada - RJG_04 | ecosystem: Host-associated > Mammals > Digestive system > Stomach > Rumen | place: Canada: Alberta...
AATGCATTCTCACCTTTACCTTTATACCTACCCCAATAGGTATCTCTCCAGGTATTATCTTCTACAATTTCAACATCACCTGTTCTAAGTAATTTATCTCTGTATTCAGGAATGGAAAACTTAATCTGTAATAATTTATACATCAGGTGAAGTTTAACAGTACTCCAGTCTTGTCTAAGTTTAACCTGTCTTCCTAATCTCTTGGCTTCAAAGCCTTTAAGATTAACAAACTCTTCAGCTCTATCAGGACACTTCTGAGCCTGAAAAGCTGATTCTACACACTTATAAGTTAATCCTCTATATGTGATAGGTACTTCACACATATTACTTAAAAACCAAAAGTCATTCCTAAATTCCATTCACTTCACCCATACAATATCATAGTTTTCAGGCAGTACATCACAGTTGGTAATAGTACCGTCCATGTATACTACTCTTTTACATTCTTTAGTAGACCAGCTCATTTCTACTTCTGGCATATCTAAAGCACGTAAAATAAGGTATATAACAGTTCCCCAAACCAATAAAAAAAGGGAACCAATTAAGATTCCCTTTAACACTTTGGAGTCACTATGTTTAAATCTATTATTTACCATAACCAGTATAATCCCAATGCTACTGCAGCAGCTTTAGCTACAAGTGATTTCTTAATTTTAATAGAATCGCTGTTTTCACAGCTATCTATTGCACTGGAAATATCTTCTAGTGTTTTATCAAAGAAGGATTTATTCTCTTGTTCTTCTTTGGTTTCATTAATCTTGGTTTTATAAGAACCTTCAGGGATTTCTATATCTTCCCATTTACTGTTTTCAAACTTACTCATTACAGTACCTCCTACAGGACTAGCATTTGTCAGAATTTCTCTATCAAATTCTATTGATTGCTTCATGTTTAACTCTTTATACGAATACCAAAAAAGCTAGCCATCGCTGACTAGCTTTAATGCGCTTTTTTTGGACTAAGGAAAATAGCTTAAATGTTAAAAACAATTAAACCATATTAGGGCGAAGCCCTCATGTTTACTTGACTTCCTGTAGTATCTCTTCAGGCATAAGAGTACCATCAAAATCAATATAGCCTTCACCATTATTTACTCCTTCCAATCCTTCAGGAGCATTGTACAGTTTTAATAAGGTAGTAAAGTAACCTAACAGATTACCACTAGCTATATCAATACCTAAGTGTACCATACAGCTATCAATAGGAGTAGTTAAATCCTTCTCCATTTTAGGGTGTAATTTGTACTTCTTTGGTTTAATGGATTCTCTCAGTTTGAGTAATTCTTCTTCTAACAGTTTAATACGTTGTTCTGTATTCATATTGGTTTCCTTTTAAAAAAAAAAAAAAAATATAGGTAATAACTCTAAGACTAGAGTTATTACCTATAGTAAATGTAAAGAAAAAAAAATGGGATACCAGATTCTCCTAAATCTGGTATCCCTAAACTGTTAAAATGCTTCTACATAACCCAAATGCTTGAACACTTGAGTCTTAACTACTGAGCCATCAGGCTGCATAGTTTCCACACTGACACGGTCAGTGTATGAGAATACAGGAATAACTTCTAGCCTCTTTAGTTCCTCAATTAGAGGTTTCATGAGGTAGGGAGCACCCCCTATCAGAACCAAGAACAAATCAACATGTTCGTCCTGGTCAATTATGTTTTCCACTATAGCAGCTAAATCTAAAGCTCTATAGTAAATGTCTTCTTTACTAGGCAGTTTAGTAAAGGTAAGCAAATCCTTTACCTTTTGCCTGTCAGTGTGACATTCAATATCAATGAACTCCCTTTGTTCAGGGGTAAGTTCATGTTGAGTAAGATTGATGATACCCACCATGTCGGTGAGACCAATATTACGACCAATAAATAATTCTTCATTAATGTTTGACATAATAAACTCCTTAGTAAAACTTATCTTCTGATACAATCTTGTAGCCCATTCTTTTCAAACGGGCAATATAGTTAATGATACTTCCTGAGTAAAACTCGATATCCGTTACGGCAAAACACCCATTGGTTTTACCGAAGTGTTCATCTTCCTCTCGGAAGATAGGAACTCGTTTAAAGTCCCCATTCCACCAAACTACTTCTTCCTTCATTTGTTCTAAAATAATGAAAGAAGAGTAACCCAGTTCTGGGTTATCAAGTACCAAATAAATCTTATTCAACATAGTAATAACTCCTATAAAACTTAATCATCGAATGTAAATATTGCTCTAAACTTAAGCAATTCATAGAAATCCCTAAATGGTATAGTTTTGTTCCATTTAGAAATCTCACATCTATAAGAAAACCGCTTGAAGCAAGTAAGTAATACTTAAGCTGTGCGTCTTGCTTCAAGCGGATTTGATAGCATTTGTAGAGAGCATCAACGTCTGGATTTCTAGTCCAATCCATTAAGCGTTGGTACAACTCATAAATGTTATTGTATTTTGTACCCTTGAATTGAAGCCAACAAGGATAGAATATACTAAAGGGACACATCGAAGGTGTCTTTGATGGTGTAATCATCGTATTCACCTATAAATGTGCCCTTAGAATCATATACCTTATACCAGTTAAGACCAGCATAGGTATATGAATAAACAAATGAATAGTCCATAATAACCTCCATTCCATACATCGGAATAGAGGCGAAGCCTCCTATGATAAGAGGTAATCAACTTCTAACAGTTGCTCATACACATTCTTGTCGAATGGTTTTACAGGAACGCTCATATTGAACTTCCTGTTATAGTACTCCATCAGATTGGAGCGATACAGTCCAGCATAGACTGTATTTGCATTCTTCCTCAACTGGTTTACATATTGAGGTAATACACCAAATTCATCATGAATATGAATCATCTCGAAAACTTCATCTCCGAGTCTTTCTGCCATATTGAGCAAGTCAATACGCAGATCTACAGGTAAGTGGAACTCACCATCATAGTCTTTCAACAGAGCAAATACTCTGTATGAGAGATAACCAGTCTCCTTATAGGATTCCAGTACTCCCTGAATACACTCAGGAATAACAATATTCCCTGAATCAAGGAACATGTTAGAGTCTCTTGCGAGAATCTCCAAGCACATCTCACGAGTTAAGTGAGACATCACAATGAGTTCACGTTTAATGAACCCATCACACCCGTGAATTAAGTGAGCACCTAAACCAAGAGTATGTGCTGCACCTTTACGTCTGCAGCCCTGCACCTTAAAGTGCATATTGATACCGTTAGTGATATCATCATCAACGATATCTAATCTCTGTGAGGCAGAGTCCAACAGAATTGGAACATACACCTGATAGTGATCAGGCAGAGTAAATTCTATCGCTGTAGATTCAGAAGGCCAGGCGTTTAACGTCTGCTTTCTGAACTCATAAGCACATGGCAATAATTGCTCATATGCTTGCTCGAAGAACTTTAAATCTTCGCCAAAGGTTAATTTAGCCTTTTTCTGTCCTCCGTAATAGTAGGACAACATAGCTTTCTTTACCTGTTTACGCAGGTAATTTGAACCAGCTAATGCATTAATCAGATCCGCAGTAACCTGGTATAAGTTACCTGGGTCCTGATCATACTCATTGAATACACCACAGGATTTCATTCCTACGGTGTCACGGCAAATAACCGAAATCAGGCTTGCACCTGATGAACACCAATCCATGAGAATTGGTGAATGAACATAGCCATTAATAGCCTGTTCCAATACATCTATGGCTTGGAATGCCATAGCTCTGTCTCCTGCATCTTCAATGCTATTAGCTCTTACAATAAGAGCATCTAATGGGTAATTCTTTACCTCTGCAATACGCTTGGCAAAGGATTTCTTATCCATTTCAAGCACGTTGCTAGCAACATGAGATAAGATAATATCAGTAAGACTTAAGTGTAGCATAGTTAACTCCTTGGAGCTTCGCTCCTTATTGCATGTTAAAAAAAGAGCCAATACTTATATGCCATTAAGTATTAGCCCACAACGTATATTCATCGAATGGGATTTTATATACAACTAACCCTAATCAGAAGCGAAGCTTCCTACTTGAGGAATATATCCTCTAACGCTTTCTTGTTAAGCGTACCAATGGATTCACCATTGGCGAAGGAAATCAGTGCTCTGATTTCCTTGATACCAACATAGTTGGCTGCACTATTAGTAGGATAAGTTCTACCCCTACTGTCATCTTCATAGGTATTGTAGAATACAACACCTAACATCTCTTTGATTACCGCAGGTATCTTAGAGATATAGTTGTTAAATGCAAGTTTTCTTGCTTCAACATACTCCTCAAAAGTATCAAACTTTTCAGGATCCCACTTTTCCTCAGTGGCATCTGTCAGGTGAAATTCACCTTTCAGTAAATCAAATACTCTAGTAGAGTATTGCAACGGAATGTTATCAGATAACTCCATTGTTTCCGAACAGTGGTCTAACTCGTTACCATCACGAGTCCACATGTTCCCAAGCACTTTCTTTGAGTGCTTTGGTTTCCCGTTAGGGATAGAGATAAACAATTTCTCTGATTTGTACTCAGGAATGTTTAACACTACCTCAGTTAACAGGTCACTAGCCTGAGAATCTGCTGTTCTCTTGGCTATTACAGAGTCTGGAACTCTGATACCATTTTCCTTCAGTTTCATGAACTTCATGGAAATGAGAGTATTCATGATACCAGTACACCAAACAGCACATCTATGTGCCTTAGCCTTGGTGTCGATATCACGTAATTGAGGTACTAAACAAGCACCTGCAATCACATACAAAGAGCTTGTCTTATTCTTTGCTGTGTAAATGATATTACGGATAATATCATTAAAGTTAACTTGTGGAATCAAGTTAGCAACTTGGTCTATAAATTCATATTTATAGCCATTTTCAATCTGTGACTTTTTCCAGTCAAAGAAGTACTTACCAAGTTTAGTCTTTAGTAATACTCCTTGGAGTTCAACATAATCATTGAACTCATTATCAGAGAGATACTTGATATCTTTCTGATTATCAGAATCAGAATCAGTGTTATCTGATTCTTTATTGGCTTTCTTCTGGTTCTCCAGAATACTTGCCTTGATTGCAGCAAACTTGTCTGCAATATAGTCAGATTTAGCAGAGTAACTAGTAATCTGCTTAGTTTCAGGGTCAACAGTTGTTGCCTTGAAATTGATTTTCAAATCGTGAGTAATCTCACGTTTGATTGCATCTACCCTGGAAGAGAGCAGTTCAACTCTCTCTTTTAAACCAAGTTGTGAACTCTGTGGGTGAATTAAAGCCATAGTAAACTCCTATAATAAGTGTAAAACCAAGAAATATGGGTATAGGGTAATACCCATTTATATGCATATACCCTTATGGTAAGTGCGTATAAATGAACACTACTAATAGAGTCGAAGACTCCAAGTTAACATCAAGTGTATATGATGTTATTCACCGATTGGTCAACATATAGTTTTCTCCATTCGATGTAGACTAGTTGTTTAGCAACCAGTTTATTACTAGCTATTCTACGAGCATAGCGAGTAACAATATAAAAAACACAGTATTTATACCCCGCCCTGTGTCATGGCGGTATCGTATTTTAAGAATCTCGACAAACTGAGTAGTAGTCCATTTCGTCCAACCACTCAGTCCATTCGAGTTCAAGGTATAAAGCGTCTTCTGCAAGAGCTTTTTCCCATTCCTCATCGGTCATAAGTCCTCCAAGATTAATTAGTAAAAAGGTCGTTTTTGACCTCTTTACAAACCGTGTGATTGGTCTTGATATTGTCTCGACCAACCTCATTTACCAATGTCACAAACCTCATATCGCTAGCGACAATGCCTCTAGCAAATTCATTTGTGACAATGTGTTTGGCTGCTCCATAGGCAGCCTTAACTTCATCGAGTATAATCATTACTGAAGAGCCCAAGCACATTTTGCCTTGGTACGTAATTCAGTCATTCCATCTGGAACCCTAACGAGTACGGCATAATAGCCGTTCTCATTAACCTTAGGGAAATAGATATTCTTAGCACTGATTTCTGGCACCTTTTCTAAGATTGCCTCAGCAGCGTCTAAGCACTTCTCTTCGCTGGTTGATGAAAATACTCTGATGTAAGTTGATTTAGCCATGATAAGCTCCACGTCTAGTACAAAAAAGACGAACAAACTAACTAATTAACTAGAATCTTAGCTAGTGTGATAGTGTTATTACTATCATCGAATGGAAATGGCACAGCTATCCCCTACCATGGGGGGGGATATCAAGTTTTTTGTACCCTGCTGTGCCTATACTACAGCTATACAAAATATTGAAAAATCTGAGTATGACTTTTCGCTGAGATTAAAAAAGATTAAATTTATCTTGACAGTTCTTGGTTTTGAGATTACACTACGTGTACTGCCACGGAACAAAACTAGACTATAAATATTATATATAATATATATTATATGTATTATATATTACTTCCAATATAGGTTAGATATTCTTATATAGTCGAAGACTATATGTATTAATATAATAATACTACCTCCTATTGGAGGTAGTAATAAGAGATATAATAATATTAATATATTAGATTATTAGATCTTTAATAGTATAGGTTTTATCAAAGTCTTTACCAGTTACATGTACAGTACCTATGTATTTCTCTACACCATCTGGAGTAGGTAGGACATATAGATTATGATATCCCCCGATTAACTTGAACTTATACCTACCATACTCATCAGTGTAGGTAGTAGACCTTAAACCAACAGATTCTCCCTTACTATCTGTTATCTCAGTTATGATAGCAGTATTAAGTAGTTTATCTCCCATAGGAGAATATAGGATACCCTCTACAGTAGTGGTTATTACCTCTGGGATAGAACTACATTTATCACATTTACAGCATTTACAAGACATATTTACCTCTATTAATTAGGATTACCATTGTTTATAATATAAACATTCTATACCACATTTGAGGTAATAAATGCCAATTAAAAAACACTTCAGACCTAAAATAGATAAAAATAATATATTCCATGACTGTAATACACTAGAAGAATTAAGTACTATTTATAGGAATTATGTAAGAAAATACGGAACCTCAGAGTATATCAATGAACAGTTCCGTAAAAGAAGAAATGAGATAGACTTACAAAATGCTGAAGACTATGGTTTTAAATGGTAGAAGTATCCTCCAGCAATAATAAACCAACATGTTTAAATGTAGGGTTAAATATCTGAGTAAGTTCATCAAATATAGTAGATAAGTCTTCATCTACTACAAGATATACTCCTACCTTAGGGGTAGTATAAGTATTCTCTTCATCATATTGATGTAGGAATGCAGCTAGAGAATCAGGTGTATATTTGATTCTTGGATTAAGCTGTAATGCATATATTACCCATTCCAGATTACTCATTTCCCTAGGGAATTTTAAGTCTGTTCTATTTATATCCCCAAAGAAACTACCCTCTATTAACTCATTATGACGTATGAAATTCTTTACTTCCTGGATTGTAATGAATGGTACATACACTATATCAGTTATTTTAGTAGGGTCTATAGAATATTCTAGAGTACCTGCTTCCTGCCTATTAGATACATAATAGTTATTCTTTAGATATTTAGTTAAGTCCTTTTCTTCTTCTGGTTTTGGTTCAGGAACATCAGGTAATACTGGTTCATAGTAATCAAAGTGATTATCTTTCATTACATATGGTTCTAATTCAGTATTTCTATGAATACCAATATAGTCCACTAACATAGTTTTATCCTTACTCATGATTCTATCAAAGTATTCTATATTACTAGAATAAAGTGAAGGATCTATGCTAGCTTTAGGGTAACTTTCAACGTGTTGAAGGATAAAAGAACTATAAGCACCTCTACCTGCTATTTCTACTATATCAATATATTCTCCATCAAAATAAATACCTTTAATATAACCGTAAGGATCACCAAAAGTTAAAGCTAATTCATGCCATGAATATAGAGCATCATCAGGTAATTGTTTTAATACCCTTAAATAAGGAGTAAATAAATAAGATTGTATTTTTAATTCTTTGGTTTCAGAGTCTATCCATAAATCACCATAAATAGTTATAGAGCTGTAAATTGAATCTTCTCCTCTAAATTTAAGTACTCTAAAAATTGTTCTATTAGGGTCTGAATCACCTGTTCTAGTAAATTTAAAACGATAGATTATTACATAATCTTTAGAAGTACCCTTATCATCTATATAAGGACTCCAATTAGGATTACCAAATTGTTCTTTAATTATAGCACCTACTAATTCAGGTACTTTATAACCTTCATTATAACCATCTTCTAAATTATAATTTCCATAAATTATTCCACTAGGACAATGAAATACATGGTAACCATTTACAAGTACTTCATAAGGAAAATTATTATAATAGGTATCTCTATAATCAGAACCTTTAAATATGCATTTATCTGTTTTAGATGCTTGAATTAAAGCTTCATCTACACCAAGAACATGATTATATATTTTTCTACCAGGAGCATATACATATGTTGCATAATCAGTTAAGAAACCAATATAAACCAATAAACTACCATCTTCATCAGTTAATAAATTAGGTGCTAATAACTCTCCATGACCATAGGACCTATCACCTCCTAGAGCATTATTCTTATTCATAGCATATACAAAGTACTTTAATTCATCTCCTTCATACCAAGAAAATATAAAATAAGTACAAGCTAATGTGTGAAGAATAACATCATATTCAAAAGTAAAAGGTACTTTATAGATATTACCTCTTATTGGTTCACCTCTAGTAGGATTATCTTTCCAAAACTCATTGTAAATATCTGCTGTATGCCAACCTTCTTCTAATACAGTAGTTACATTAGATCTGTATTTACACATATTAGCATAAATACTGTTGTTACAATCATATGGATAGAAATAAGAAACATAGTACTGCCTATTAGGAGGCAATACTATGGTTAAATTAAATGGTGTAGTAGTACTCATTTAGACTTCCTGTAGTTCAGTATAATAAACACTAATTGGATTATATTCACAATTAATATACTTATTGAACTACAGAGAGTTAAATTACTTGCCAGTTCCACCGAAACCACTTTCACCTCTACCTGTATGAGATAGTTCATCTGTTAGTTCAATGGTTGCTTTGTAGAAAGGTACAACTAAAAATTGCAATATTCGTTCACCACGCTTATATGTGATTTTATCTCCAAAGGAATTATCTCCTTGTTCATCTACTACTAAGTGAGCAATCCATTCTCCACGATAATCAGCATCTATTACACCTACTGTATTACGTAAAGCTATTCCTTTCATACCTGTACTAGACCTAGGCAGTAATAGTGCTACATGCCCTTCAGGTACTTCTGCTGCAAATCCAAGATTAATTACATTATCTACTCCTACAGTAAGAGTTATATCCTCCTGAAGGTATATATCCATACCTCCAGATAACTCTCTTTTATATTCTGGTTTAATAAAATCTTTAACTAATGGTTTAATTTTCACTTGAAAAAACTCCTTGACTTTTTAATTTTTGGATTTCTACCACGGGAATCATTATAACGCAGAGCAAGGTATTATGACAGAAGATTTACCTATTTTAGTCGATGAAAACCGACAATTAACAGACTGGTTAAATGAACCAACAATAGAAGATTTAAAAGTTGACTATGAAAATTCTATTTCTAGTCACGATACTCAATGCGTTCTGATTGATTCTTACATTAAGTATTTAGAGGCAAAGCCTCTAGAGTTTAAATCCAAGAAAGATAATCTTACTCGAAGTAAAGTAGTACCTAAATTAATTAGGAAACAGGCAGAATGGAGATATTCTTCATTATCAGAACCTTTCCTTAGTACTTCAGATATATTCAGAGTAAACCCAGTTTCCTATGAAGATAATTACTCAGCTAAACAAAATGAGTTAGTTCTTAATTACCAATTCAATACCCAGATTAACAAGATTAAGTTAATTGATGAGTATGTAAGAGATGCAGTAAATACTGGTACTGCAATTATGAGAGTTGGTTGGGAAGAAAAAGAAGATTTTATTGATGTTCCAGTTCCTCAGTATGTACCCTCACAAGTAGACCTTTCAGATACAGATAACTTAGCCAAATTTGAAAGGGTTAAACGTATGATGGCAGATACTATAACTGTAGAAAATGTACCAGATTACTGGAAACAATGTGTTATCCAGGCTCAACAGGAAGAGCAGCAAAGAGAACAGGAAGTATTTTCTCAGGTACAGCAACAGTTAGAGTTATACCAACAGCAGGGAGTACCAGAAGAACAGTTACAGCAAATACAGGAAGAGCTGTTACAACAGGCTCAACAGCAACTTCAGAGTATGCCTCCTATTGCTTATGCTCCTCAGGAAATAGGTGTGTCATACGAGAAGGTATCAAAAACTATTAATAGACCTACTATAGATATGTGCTATTACCATGATGTGTATATAGACCCTACATGTGAAGGTAACATAGATAGAGCAGAGTTTATTATCTACAAATACAATTCTTGTAAAGCTGACCTCCTAGCTGATTCAAGATATGTAAATGTAGATTTGATACCAGATGATGCTAGAGAGTATGACTCAGGTAGAACAGCCAATGACTTTAGGGATAAAGCCAGAAAGAAAGTAACTGTATATGAATACTGGGGTAACTGGGATATTAATAATGACGGTACTAAAGTACCTATAGTTGCTACATGGGTAGGTGATGTAATGATTAGATTACAGGAAAATCCTTACCCAGACCATAAACCACCATTTGTAATAGTACCTTATTTACCTAGAGCAAAACAGGTATATGGTGAACCAGATGGTGCTTTAATTAGTGATAATCAGGATATTATAGGAGCTGTAACCAGAGGTGTTATAGACCTATTGGCTAAGAGTGCTAACTCTCAGACTGGTATGGCTATGCAGTTCCTAGATCCAGTTAATAAGAAAGCATTTGATGAAGGTAGGGATTATCAGTTTAACCCTACTATGACTCCTCAACAAGCTATATTCCAACATGCATTCCCTGAGATACCTCAAACTATTCTTCCATTCTTACAGTCACAAGAAATGGAAGCTGAAGCACTTACTGGTGTTAAATCATATAACCAGGGTATTTCAGGTGAATCATTAGGACCTACTGCAGCAGGTGTACAAGGTGTATTGGATTCTGCTTCTAAGAGAGAAATGGGAATACTTAGAAGACTGTCAGATGGTCTTAAGAAAGTAGCTAGAAAAATTATAGCTATGAATGCTCTCTGGCTTAATGATACTGAAATAATACGTATTACAAACCAAGACTTTGTAGAGATACATAGAGATGATTTAGCTGGTGAATTTGATTTGGATTTAACTATTTCCAGTGCTGAACAGGATAATGCTAAAGCAGAGTCTTTAGCTTTTATGTTACAGACTTTAGGAAATACAGTAGACCAGGGTATGACCCAGATGATTTTATCTGAAATCTGTAGATTACGTAAGATGCCTGAACTGGCTGAAAGAGTAGCTAGATTTACTCCTCCACCACCAGACCCAATGCAGCAGAAAATGCAGGAAATGCAGATTGAATTACTACAGAGTCAGATTAATAAGCTACAAGCTGAAGTACAGAAACTTGGTGCTGATACTGAGCTTAGTGGTGCTAAGGCTCAAAGTGAGATTTATGGTACACAACTTGATATGCAGTTAAAACCTCAGGAACTCATGAGTAAGATTAGAAGTGAACAGGCTAAAGCTGAATACAATCAGTCTATGGCTCAGAAACTTAATCTTGATTATCTCAATGATGTTAATGGAATTAAGCATAATCAGGATTTGGAACTCATGTCTCAACAAGCTAAAGCACAGGCAGATAAATCTATGCAGGAAAAATACATGGATTATCTGATTGAAAAAGAGAAAACCAAGCAACAACTAAATAAACGTAAGGATAAGAAATAATGATTTTTACTATCGAACAAGCTAATGAGCAAGTAAGAGTAAAAAAAGCCTTAGAAAATCTCATGGAAAATGATGATTTTAAGCTGGTTTTTCAAACCCATTATGGTGAAAAACAGGTACAGGCTTTAGGCTACTTATTGACTCAGGCAGCCAATGAACGACAGGAAAAAGAGCGTTCTGATAAGCTGAAGGCTATCTTTTACTTTAAACAATTTATGCAGGACGTACTTAATTTAGGTACATATGCTGAAGAGCAATTAAAGAATCCTGAAACATATGAAGCGTTAGGAGAGAAAGACAATGGCTAGTGTGTCAGATGAAGTATTTAGCAGTACTCCCTGGGAAAATGTAGAGAAATCTATTGATGAGTACGCACAACAGCACCCAGAAGAAGTAGAAGCTTTTAACAAAGAAGCTTCTATTAATAGTTCAGGGTCAGTTTATCAGAATGCTTTGAATGAGCAGTCTTATCTTAATTCATTTAATTCTTCTCAGGAACCAACCAATGAGACTACAGATGCACAGGATACGCAGTATCAAGAGACTCCGCAGCAGGAGCAACCAGTGGATAATGCACAACAGGTACAGAATGTAGATCCTAGTCTGGTTTATAAAGATTTATATGATAGAGTTACTGCCCCTTTTAAAGCTAGTGGAAGAGAATTTCAGGTACATAATGCTGATGAAATTATTTCATTAATGCAGAAAGGAGTGGATTACACTAAAAAGCTTCAGGCTTTAAAACCAAAACTTATGGAAATGCGTACTCTCGATGACCAGGGTATGCTGGGAGATAGGCTTAATTTTGCTATAGACTTATTCAATGGTAACCCTCAGGCTTTAGCTAAACTTATCAAAGAAAAGAATATAGACGTTAATACCCTGATTCCCCAGCAGAATGAATTTGGTGAAGAGGTAGCTCCTAAGGAATATGTTCCTACAGACTATAAGATTGACCCTAGCAGATATGAATTTCTAAATGCTATAGACCAGCTTAAAGAGAAGGGAACATTTAATAAAGTATCTGATGCTTTAGAAAAACTAGATGCTGCATCTAAAGCTGAATTTACTAAATCACCTCAGAATCTCATGATTATGGATTCTCTGGTAGAGAGTGGTAAATTCGACATGGTGTACTCTGAATTGGAAAGAGCAAGAATTGTTAATAACCCAGCTATTGCTGGTATGAATGATTTTCAAGCTTTAGATGTTATAGGTCAAGCTATGTATAATGCAGGAATGTTTAATCAACCTGCACAGCAACCTCAGCAATCAGTAGAAAATCAACCTCAGTATGCTCCTCCTTATGTACCACAACAGCCTGTTTACAACCCTCAGGTTGCACAACAGCAGGAATATCAGAGACAGCAACAGGTAGTACAGAATAGAAAACAACAGGTAGCACCTGTTAGAAACCAAGGAGGTAAAACTTCTAGGAGTTTGTACGACCCATTAAGATGCTCTGATGAAGAGTTTAATAAAATTAATATTAAAGATATTATGAAGTTTTAGGAGATTTAAATGCCTGAATATATTAAAGGTCAGACAGGTTATTCTGATGGTGCTGGTGGTACTATTTCTTATGGTCACCAGTTTGGTAATGGTGGTAGAACTGCTTCTACTGTAGTAGACCCTTCTAGGGGTTATATTAATTATGGTACTGGTAATGTTACTGATACTGGTACTATGAAGTCTCAGTACTTCAAAGATTGGCTCATTAGAGATTCTCTCATTGAAGTAGCTAAAGAGCAGGTATTCCAGAAGTTAGGTACTGTTCGTAACCTTGCACCTAACAATGGTAAATACTTGGTTCAGTACGTGTGGCACCCAATGTTAGATGATAGAAATATCAACGACCAGGGTATTGATGCTAATGGTGTTTACTACGCTGGTGGTAACATGTATGGTTCTTCCAAGGATATTTCTACTATTCAGGGTAAGCTCCCATTACTGGGTGAGAATGGTGGTAGATATAACCGTGTTGGTTTCACTAGAACCATGATTGAAGGTACTATCCAGAATGTAGGTTTCTTCTTTGAATTTACCAAAGATGCTCTGCAGTTTGACTCACAGACTGACCTGTTGCAGCACTTGCACAGAGAAGCTATGAGAGGTGCTAATGAAATCGTTGAAGATGCTATGCAGATTGACCTTATCAATGGTGCAGGTCTTAACGTATATCCTGGTACTGCTACTCAGAACTCTGAATTAGATGGTACAGCAACTAATAGTGTTATTTCTTATAAAGGTCTTATCAAGCTCGCTAGAGAACTTGTAGAGAACAATGTTAAGAAACACTATAAGATGTTTACTGGTTCTCAGAATACTGATACCCGTACTGTAGCAGGTGGTTGGACTGTATATGTTCCTACTGAGCTGAGAGCTACTCTCATGCAGATGTTGGATTTCCATAACAGACCAGCATTTATTCCTGTAGAACAGTATGCAGCAGGTGGTAACACCGTACCAGGTGAAATCGGTAAGATTCTTGACTTCCGCTTTGTAGAAGTTAAAGAAATGCTCCGTTGGGAAAATGCTGGTGGTGCAGCTTCTACCACTACAACTGTAGATGGTCAGGACGTTACTACTGTAGATGATACCTACATTAATAACGGTACTAAGTATACTGTATTCCCTCTTCTGATTATTGATGATGAATCCTTTGTTTCTATTGGTTTCCGTTCTAATGGTGCAAAGCACAACTTTGAAATTATCCAGAAGATGCCAGGTGCAGAAACAGCAGATGCACATCATGACCCTTATGGTCGTCACGGTTTCTGGTCTATTCAGTGGTGGTATGGCACTATGATTTTAAGACCTGAAAGACTGTGCTGCATTCACACTCTTGCTGTGGCATAATATTTTACCTACTTAACTTATAACCCTGCCCCTAGTCTCTAGGGGCTTTTTTAGAAGGATTTATTTTTATGGCAACTACAAAAGACTCAGGCGAAATTTCTACTGAAGAACTCAGAGCAAAAGCCAAAGAATTACATATCAGATTTACTAAGTCTACATCAGATGATGTATTACTTGAGAAGATTGAGGAAGCTGAAAAACTCTTAGCTCCTAAGATTAAGAAACAGTTTACCAATAAGAATAGAATGGCTTTAGTGCATGTTCAGGTGAACTCTTTAGACCCTTATATTCAGAAACAGCCTCATGTATTTAGACAGATTTCTAATGAAGTAGTATCTCTCAAAAAGGCTATTGCACTGAATAAACCTATTTTCCTGGAACAGTGTATGATTGACTTGTTAAAGTCAGAAAAGTTCATGACATTGGAATCCAATACCCAGCCTGCAGATAAGATTATCAGAGAACCAAAACAGGTATGGACTAACAGATTTAATATTACCTACTTAGACCAGCCTACAGAGAAAGACTGGAAAGAAGATGAAAAGTGGAAACACATGCGTAAGGTTAAATCTTTAAATGATTCTGCTAATGCTTTAGTGGAGGACTAAATGACTGATACAACTGTAGACTTAACACTGGATAAAACTCCTATTAAGACTATATTACCTAAAACCATAGATGATTTAACAGTAAATTCACTATCTGGTAAAGGTGCATTTGATAGGCTTATGCAGTCTGTAGAATTACATATTCAAGATGAACATAAGAAAGGTCGTATTACTGGAGCTAACTATGCTCAGGTATATATGCAGGCTATTCAGTATGTTCTACAGTTTGCTACTCAGTTTACTTTATCTCAGGACCAACCTTATCTAGAAGCTGAAAAACTCCGTATTGAAAAAGATAAAGCTAACATTGACTTGGAGAAACTCAAGTTAGAACTTGAAATAGCTAAGGTAGATCTTGAGATAAAACGTACTAATCTGGAAATTGCTAAAGCACAGTTAGAGCAGGAAAAACAGAAGATACCTCTAATTAAGGCTCAGACTCTTTCTGAATTAGCTAAAACCAAAGACATTATACCTAATGATGAAGAATGCTATGAAGGTGAAAACTTCAACATACATGGTGAAATGGGTATGCAGATTAGAACTGCTAAAGCCTCTATTGTTAATGCAGAGAAAGCCAGTGCATTATCATTAGCTAAAGAATTTGCTATTGTACCATTTACTACTATAGAGTCTGCAGAAGGTATTGGAGCAGGTTACTATGCTCTTAATGGTGGTAACTCTATTGTATATATTAATAATCTTCGTAAAGCATTTGGTTTACAGGAATTAGATACTACTACTTACGCTGGTGCTCATAAACAGTACATGGATAAATATGCTCCAGATGTTAAATTGGAGACTGATGATTAATGGGTTTATTTGGGCATGAGTACAAAAAGAAATATGATACCCAGACTTCTCCTATAAACGAAGCCTATGCAGTACCTCGTTCCCTTAATAATCTAGCCTACAGATATTGTAGAGTTAAAGGAGCTGATTACAGCCTGTTATTAAGGGAAGCCCAAACAAACTCTATAGCAGGAACTCTTTATAAAATAGCTAAAGACTGTCAGGAAGGAGGCAAATATGCCTCCTCTATTGGTACTCCAAAAGGTACATTTATTATGAAACCTCTTGGATTAGCCAGCTTTAGAACTATACTTAATTCTACAGAACCAAAACAAATATTATCTCAGAAAGTCTCTCCAGTAGATGATAGTGTATTATTTGCTTTGGCTTATGATACTCTTATTTCATTTGGTTTTGATGGTACTAATCTCACTATAGAAGATATAGTATATGAATTTGCTGAAGTATCTTTAGGTGATGATAATTTTATTTATATAGACTACTATGAAGTAGAGATGATACAACATGGTCCTACTTCTGAAGTAATAAAACGTCCTTTTACCTTTAATACTGGAATACA
>Ga0256407_10007274_pt1 | contig 16754 bp, 22 predicted proteins | sample RumenRJG_04DNA_FD_193489 | JGI IMG/M metagenome (GOLD analysis project Ga0256407, IMG submission 193489) | Bovine rumen microbial communities from Lethbridge, Alberta, Canada - RJG_04 | ecosystem: Host-associated > Mammals > Digestive system > Stomach > Rumen | place: Canada: Alberta...
GAAAGCCGCCTGATGATGGGCAAGTCGAGAAAGCCAGGAAACCGCGAAGCCAACCTTCTCCGTAAAAGGGAGCAGGCGGACTACGAGCTGGAAATGACCCGCGACTACACCTACCTGGAAAATCGACCCCTTGACAAGGAGTTGAACACGTTCTACAAGCTGTGGTGCCGCAAGGACGGCAGCGAGAACCTCAACAACTATCTTCTCGACAAGAATTTGAGGAAAAAGAAGGAGGCGCCCCCCGTTTCGACGAACGCGAAAAAAGGATGAACGAGTACATCGAGGCGAACCCGCTGAAACGGAACATGACCCTTTGGCGGTCGATGTCGTTGCCTGAACTGGTGCTGAAGAAGGCCCGTAAGGAAAAGCGCATTTTTTGCCCCGGCATCGTTTCTTTTTCTAAAAGCATGCAGCATTCCGCAAGCTACTACGACACAAACCCGAGGGAAAAGGACGTCGTACCGTTCCTTATCAAGATGAATGCGAAAAAAGGCGACCGGATAGCCCCGCCGTACCAGATAAGGAACGGAAAAATGGTCGGGTATGCCGAGGAATGCGAATTCAACGCCCCTTCTAAAACGAATATAAGAATAATGAAAGAAAGAAAGCTCGGAGAAGTTCTTATATTGGAATGTGAAATGGAGTCGTAAAAATGCCCGGAGAAGAATTAGTCTACGACGAGGCGGACATCCGCGAATATGTGGAATTCATCAGGAAGAACCCGGTGAAGTTCAAGCCTCGTCTGGCGGACTGCTGGGATTGGGACGTTTTCTGCCTCAAGGCAAAATCCTACAACCGCCACAACAAGAACGGCGACAGCGTCGACCTGGGCGGCGAGGACTTCCACGACAAGCGTTTTGCCGAAATCCTCGGCGACAATTACTGATTTTTACAAGAATTTGCCTTTTTCGACCCTCCGAGCCCCGGAGGGCCTATTTTTTACCCCGATATGTCCGCAATAATGAAACTCGTCAAGAAATTAGAGGGGATGGAACGCAGAGCCCGCCAGCTTGCGCAGAAAGAGGTCGTCGTGGGCTGGGCGAACGATGCCAGGGAACAACCCCGAGCCAGGTCGAAAACGGCCTCCCTGGCCGCAAACACGGCAAAGAACGTGGGCGCCAACGGCAGGAAGCGTCCCAGGGGCGAGTTCGTCTCCAATTTCGACGCGGACTTCATCGGGCCTGGGCAGCAGGCGGCGAGCCTCGCCACAATAGCCAAGACGCTCTGCTACGGGCGCGAGGGCGGCCACACCAAGGCGGGCAGGGAATACGGGCGCATTCCCGCGAGAAACTTCGTGGAGGTGCTCAAGAACAAGCATTCAAGGATTATCCAGCGCGTGGTGGCCGACGAGGTAATCAAGAAGGGCGGCGACGGCAACGTGGACATGGATAAAATCGGCGTGGTTGCGAAGGGCCAGCTGCAGAGGTCCATCAAGGATTCCAACGAGTACGCCCCGAATGCCCCGTTCACGATAAGCGGCGGGTGGATGGCGAATCCGAAGAACGGCAAGCCGTTCTACGCGGAGCCGAAAGAAAGCGGGAACCCCCTAATCAACACGGGTACGCTTGTCAACTCGGTTGACTTCGAAATCAAGGCCAGGTAGGACGGCCTTATTTATAAGAATTTCACTATTTCCACTTCGGGAAGGCGCCGCAGCCTAAATTAAAGCCGTATATGAACGGACGGCTGCTCGATTCGAACAACGACATCTTTCTCGACGGGAACGGACACGTTGCGCGTGCCTCGTCCCTGCGCGAACGCACCATGCGGCTCATCGGTACGGTGCTCCGCACGTTCCAGGGCGAATGCTTCACGGACTACGACGCCGGGGTTCCCTGGTTCGACAAGGTCCTCGGAAACTCGGTCCTTTTTGCCGACGAAATCGGCGAGGAGGTCAAGGACAAGATTCGCGAAATCGACGGCGTGGCGTCCGTGGACGACATGATGGTTGAAATCGACGGGCGCAACCTCTCCGGGCGTTACAGGGTGACGCTCACGAACGGCGAGTCCGTAAAGGGAGAATTCTAATGTCCCAATTTTTCGAATTTACAGCTAACGGCATCCGCTTTAAGGGTTTCCAGGACGTCCGCAGGGAACTGAAAACCGCGTGGGAGACCACGTTCGGTTCCGAGCTCGACGATTCCCCGACGAGCCCCGACGGCCACCACATCGACCTTGAAGCCAAGACTGTCAATTCCGTTATGGAGGCCATCCAGGTCGTCACCACGATGATGAACCGCGACCAGGCCAGCGGCGTTTTCCTCGACTACCTCGCAATGCTGCTCGGACTCGAGCGCAACGAAGGCGAGACCGACGCCGAGCTGCGCTCCCGAATGGACGCAGCGACCACCACGGGCTACGCCACCTACGACGGCATGCTGACATACCTCCAGGATTTCCTCGGCACCAGCATCGCGCTGAAGGTCAACGACGAACCTTACCAAAACGATGACGGAATTCCTGGACATTCGTTTTGGGTCGTCATTCCGAATGCTGTCTACGACGCCATCGAGGCGAAGGTCGAGGCTGGTGAAATACCCGATGCCGACGACTACGTCGCGCAGCTTATCTGGAACTGCAAGCCCGCAGGCATCAAGCCCGACGGCAACATGTCCGGCAACGCGAAGGACCGTGCGGGGCTTTCCCATGAAGTGAAATTTTCCATGCCGACCCAGGTGGAAATCGAAATCTCCGTCGCGCTCAACCTTTACCGCGAAGAATCCTTCCCCGAACCGGGAGGAATCCAGGCCGTCAAGGACGCCATCGCGGGTTGGGCCACGGGTACGGGCGGCTGGGCAAAGGCCGAGTACATTCCCGGCAAGGACGTGATTCCCGAAAGGCTCTACACCCCGATTCTCACGGTACCCGGCATCGAGAGCGCCGAAATCACGCTCCGCAAGGTTGGCGGCGTATGGTCCTCCGACAAGATTGAAATCAGCTCCCAGGAAATCGCGACGATTTCCGCCATCGGCGTAGAGGTCAACGCGTAGCATGTCCACCGAGCTTCAACATATAGCCGACCATTTCGGGACGACCGTCGAGCCGTCCATCCTTGAGCAATACAAGGATTCCGAAAAATGGCAGGCCATCCTCAAGGCGGTCGTAGACCAGCTGCAGAAGGGCGAGGACGCCGTGGACGAGCTTTCCAAGGTGCTCGATTTCCGTACGGAGCAGCCGACGGGCTACAAGCTCGACTGGCTTGCGGGGCTCGTCAACCTGAAAAGGAACCCGGACGAGACGGACAGCAGCTTCTTTACCCGGTTCGTGGCCGCTACGGGAATGCAGGGCGCGGGAACGCCGGACGGGGTTATCTACCCTGCGGCGCTGCTTTCGGGCGATTCCGAGCCGCAGTACATGGACGAGGCCCCGGCCACGTTCTTCGTCTACGACGGGCCGTGCTACCGCTGGGTGGACGGCGCATGGACGTGGACGGACGGGGGAAACCAGCTCACACGCGCCCAAGTGAAAAAGCTGGCGCCTGCGGGAGTTCTCGGATTGCCCGGAGCCGCCATTGACACGGGCGACGGCATCCTTCTCGGCACGTATGCCGAGAACGAGGAAGACCGCAAGATTCTGCTTGTGGTTGCCAACGACAACAACGTGGAGCGCGAGGTTCTTCTTGCCGACAACCTCGGCAACATCATCGTCACTCCGCAGAGCGTGCCTGTCCGTGTCAAGTTGCAGGGCTCGGAAGTCCCGAACATCCCGACCATCGAGACGGAATGGCAGGGCGTACCCGTCGACGCGGTGCGCATAAAGGACTTGCCCGACGCGGAATACGAGAACGCCTACATGGTGCGCGATTCGGATGTCGGCGGCACCACAAAAATCAACGAATCCGAGGTTGGCATACAGATGACGCCAGCGGGAACGAACACACTGAAATTTTTCCGTCGCGGCCCATCTACCTAGCGCGACACGGAGGGATAAACCATCATGGCACAGCACAACCTTTCAAAGATTGTTGACGATAACGGCGACGAGTACCTTATCAAGGCAAAGGGCCTTGAGAGCCAGGTGCAGATTTCCTTGACGGGCGACGTCACGGGTTCTGCGACAACCGATTTCTCGTCCGACCCGTCCATCTCCACGACCATCGGCAACGGCAAAGTTACCGAGAGCAAGCTCGCCACGGACGCTGTGACCAACGCCAAAATCAAGGACGGAGAAATCACGAAGGCGAAGTTCAACGCCAGCGTGTACGACGAGACGGCAGGCTCCATCGCGGACGGCACGAACAGCAACCTTGCGACAAAGACACAAGTCAAGGCCTATGTCGAAAGCGTTGTGTCCTCCGAGGGCCACTACAAGGGCGTACAGAGCGTCACGACTATCAACAGCTGGACGGCGGCAAACCTCCACAACGGCGACCGCGTGATTACGTCGAGCGACCCTGCAGGCTCCGGCACGGGTACGTTGACGCTCGGCAACCTCCCCGTCGTTGACGGGCAAGAAGTAATTTTCTTTGTGAGCGATGACCAGAGCACGAAGATTTGGCAGTCCTCCGAAGGCAACTACAAAATCAAGCAATCGGCGGTGTCCGACCCGACTGCAAGCGGCACGACCATAACCGCGATTGATACCATTTCGCAGAACGCGAACGGCGAAATCTCCGCTACCAAGAAGACAATCCGCAGCGCGACAACATCGCAGACGGGCGTTGTCCAGCTTGCGGGAAGCATCGGGGCCACGGTCTCGTCCGAGAACAACAAGGCCGCATCCGAGAAGGCCGTACGCGATGCCATCAATGCGCTCGATTCCAACAAGACGTCCTCGGACGGAACCAATGTCCAGGTCAAGGTCACTCTTGCCGACGGCAAGGTGAGCGCCGTAAACATCACGACGGACAACACCGAGAACAAGAACAACAAGGTCACGGCATGGAGCGCGACCACCACGGACACACATTACCCGAGCGAGAAGCTGGTGAAGACGTCCTTGGACGGCAAGGCCGACAAGGTGTCCAGTGCAACGGCAGGGAATTTCGCTGGCCTTGACGCCAACGGCAACTTGACGGATTCCGGTTCCAAGGCTGATGATTTCGCAACCGCCGCGCAGGGTACGAAGGCCGACTCCGCAATTCAAGGCGTCAAGCTGAATGGAGCATCCTCCGCGCTCACCCCCGACAGCAATAAGATTGTCACAATCCCCGATGCCATCGCGACCGGAACGACTGGGGCGACGAACGGCCTCATGACCGCCGCAGACAAGCAGAAACTGAACGGCATCGCTTCCGGTGCGGAAGTCAACCAAAACGCCTTCTCGAACGTGAAAGTAGGAAGTACGACCGTCCAGGCCGATTCCAAGACCGACACGCTTGAGCTCGTCGCTGGCGGTGCCACTACCATCACGCCCGATGCGACCAATGACAAGATTACAATTTCGTCAACCGACCAAAGTGTGACAGCTGTTGGTAATCACTACGCTCCGACAGAAGATTCCACGGCAGAGAAGGATGCAAGTGGCGGATCTGCGGCACAGCTCCCGACTTCGTCTACTGGTTCGCTGGTTCAAGTTGTGACTGGCGTAAAGATGGACGCCAAGGGCCACGTAACCGGAGTAGTGTCTAAGGGCTTGTGGTCGCCCAACAGCACGTATTCCAACGAAAGCCTCGGCAATGGTTATGGAACATGTGCCACGGCAGAGGCAACAGCCGCGAAAACGGCCACGCTTTCAAACTATGCACTTGTCAAGAACGGCTACGTTTCCATCAAGTTTACCTATGGCCTTTGCGCTAATGCGACCTTGAATATCAACAGCAAGGGAGCAAAGAGCATTTTTATTGACGGGGCCGCAGTTACGGCTACCACCGCCAAGAAGGTGCTTGCAGGGGACATCGCGACATTCGTCTATGATGGTACGCAGTATCAATTTGTCTGCACCGACCACCATGAGCGCAAGTTCGACATCAACTACCGCGCAAGCGACAACGCGCTTGTGTTCACCAAGAAGTTCGGGACGGCATCGTAATGGCAGAGCATGAACTGAATAAGATTGTGGACGATGACGGGGAGGTGTTCAACCTCCGCGATTCCACGAAACAGCCGACCGCCGACAGGGTGACGGCATGGGGTAGCACTCCCTCCGACACCAAGTACCCGAGCGAGAAACTGGTCAAGACAAGCCTTGATGCGAAGGGCCCGAATGTCCCTTCCGAGGTCACAATCGCTACTGGTGATAAGCCCCTTATTGCCGATTCCAGCGACAGCAACAAGGTAAAGCGCGCAAGTATAACTTTTGACACTGGTGTTCCTACTACATACCTTTGTCGTAATGGTACATTCAATGCGGTCAAAGAGGCCGACGTTACATGGGGAGGTTCTTTCCGTGCCGAATTGAGCCCAGCTGAATTCGGAAACATGGCTAGAAACCTTATCCATAATCCGGTAACAACCGCCATCACATTTGAAAAAACTACTGATGGAGGAACTACATGGACTTTGCAGAGCCGAACGAATGACGTCATCAAGGCCTTATGCAACCTTGCAGGCGATGGAGCTGGTTCAAACTTTGGTCTACCAAATTCGGAATATAGCGGAGTTACAGACGTAACAAAAGTAAAGGCTAGACTGACAATTTATGCAATTTCTAGCCCAAATGTAGAAACTCCCGAAAATACGTGGTTTTACGGAATCGTAAAAAGGGTGCTAGTAAAAATTTCACGTAGTGGTGACGCACGAATGAAAGTTGAATTCCAAACATGGCCGCATTTTGTCGGTGACAAAGTGTGGGGCGATGTTGGTACGTTTACGGTGATGGGTGATTCGGGGTGGAACTCAATACCTTTTGACAATACCATAGGGGGCTATTCCGGACAGCTGGAAACTGGAAGGATTGTAGCTCTACGTTTTACTTATTGGATAGAATCGGGCTCCTCGCCAAGGATTAGTGTATTAAATATTGGTTTTTTACCGCAAATTCATTGGACGTCGAATGCTGGAAAAATTCCATTATTAGGTGTTCCGATTACAATTCATAATGATGGAACTGGGCGTATCGAGTATGCAAACAAGTTCTACACATCGCGCAAGCTGGCCGTTTCGCTCTCCAATACAAGCACCGACACGTCCTTCGATGGCTCCGCAGATGTGACCAACATCAAGACCACAGGAACGCTCGGAGTGGGCAACGGAGGAACGGGCAAGACCACAGCGAAGGCCGCAGAGTACAACCTTACTACTGGGAAATCCGAAATCTCCGACACTACGTCCGGCGATGACCGCGTTGTCTTTGAGCTGGCATCGCCTTCCGAAAGCAATGGCGTCACTCGCGGATTCCGCAAGCTGTCTACTATTTGGACTTGGGTAAAGGGCCAAATTTCCTCGGTGTTGGGGCTCTCGGAATCGGGCTACACGGGCAACGCGGCGACTGCAACGACCGCGCAGAACTACGACACGTCGACTGGCACAATCAAGACCGCGCTTGCAGGCAAGATGAATACGTCCGCAAGCAATGCCACTGCACCTAGCGGAAGTGGCGGTGACGGGGCTACGGCCACCCTTCTCAACAACTTGACAGAAGGGAATAGCGACATCGTAACAACGGATGATGGGGATAATGTTCTCATTGCTACCACCGACAACGGAGGCTCCGTAACAAACAAGTGGTACAAGCGTAAACTCGTCAAGTTGATTCCTTGGATAATCAAAAAACTCGGTACGAGGCTTGTCTATGACTGCGGTGCCGGAAGTACATCCGGTGATGATTTTGACGCCGCGCTGGCCGCGTTCAATGCTGGTCAATGGGTGATTATCCGCAACGACGGTAAGACCTACTACTGCGTTGGAAGTTATAGTGGCCCTGGACTGCGTTTCAAGCAAATAGCGAATGATGGTAGCCTTCTAAAGGTGAATACGATTAGCTGGACAAGGGGGAGCTCGCCTTCCGCTGTAACACAGACTGAGGCATCGCTTTCGGGCCATACCCATACAAGGAGCGACATTACCAATTTTGCACACACACATGGGAACATCACGAACGCTGGCGGCATCACCGCAAGCGGCGTGACCATAGCCAACGGCGACTCGCTCGTCATCGTGGATTCCTCCGAAACGAACAAGCTGGTAGCCAAGACATCCGTCACGTTTGATGGTTCAACAACGACTAAGGCTCTCACGCAGAAGGGTACGTTCGAGACGTTCATGACGCCTTCGGCGGGCAACGCCTCAAGTGGTGCGTTGCAGAATCTCACCGCGCAGCTTTCCGAAGGTACATCCAACTTTACCGACAATACGGAAATATTCACGTCGTATGCCGGAAACAACGGATTTGCCGAGTCCGGGCATGTGAACCAGCCGTACCGCAGAAAGGCATCGTCGATGCTGAACTACGTCCGCGATGGATTTGCGATAGATAGAAGCCCCGCAGACGTCGGTACGACACACAAGCGAATCTCTCTCGGCTACGGCATGTACAGTAGCAGCAACTATGTCGGTGCGATGACATACATCGTCCGTCTGTTTTTCAACTACGCCGACAACGGAGGACTACAAGGCAAGGGAATCACGGTACTCGTAACATACGATTTTCGTAGGTCAGGCACGCAGAAATCGGAGTGCCGGATACTTTCAGACAACGGAGTGCGCGATGCTGGGTACAACGTCGTGCTGGCCAATTACGTATCGGGCAGCGGTGACAACGGGAAATTGTACATCTGCATCGGACTCGTAAAGAATTCGGCTCCGACGACGCTTGTCGAGTTCAACTATTCGTATTGTAAGATATTCAAGGTGAGCACGATAGGCGATTGGGTGCAAGACATAACGTCCGATGCCATCGGCACGTACAACTACATCGTCCAGGCGACAGACCTTGTATCGAACGCGGTCAACGCCGACATGGTTGACGGGAAGCACATAGTCATCGGGTCATGGGCTGGCGCAAGCAACACCATCTATTTCGGGTAGGTGCGTTCATGGGGATTTACTTGAACAACCAACGCATCATCCCGATAGGATGGCTTGAATCGAGGAACTACGTCCGTCGAGTCGAGATGCATTCGCTACAGCGCCCTGTATACCGATGGGAAGGCGGTCAATATGACACCAAGTACTACGAGAACTACGGTGCGTTCAAGGTTCATCCTTGTGTCGTGAACATTGGGTCTCCGAGAAAGGAAGTCCCGAGCATTGATGACGGGTTGGTTGAAAACCTTATAACGCTTGACTATTTCTGCCCCGGCACGGCAATGCCGACGGTATCGACGGACTCGTCCGGAAATTACTCCGTGAGCAACGGGACGTGGAGCAACGGGATGTTGGCGCCAAACCACATGGATGACAACTCCTTCATTGTAGACGGGTACAAGGTGAGCCATAATTCTACGGGCCTCATGAGGGCGTACCTCGCATCCGACAATCCGTGGCGTACAATTACCGACGGCGGTAGATTCCGCATCTTCGCATATTACCTGGTCAACACCAACGGAGGCGTCACGTTCGGGAGCAACCCGCTTGTGTGCAATGTCAAGAGCAAGGACGGCACGGGCAACATCCACGACAACGACTGCACGCTGGACTCGTTCCACACGCTTCTTTCTACGGCAGGCAGAAACCTCTACACGGTCAAGACGACCGGAACGTACCAATGGCTGAAAAGCGACAACCCGAAACAATCATCGTCGCCCTTCAACCTACTGCAATACAACCTAGAATACGTGGACATGCCGAGATTGAGATTCACGCTGAACCCTAGCAGCGACCTTCGCGTTTTGGGATTCGGGTACGAGGTGTGGCCGTACGATAGGCCGTCAACATGATTTTTTTTCAAGGAGTAAAAAATGGCACAGCACGTAACGACACTCAACGAGATCCGCGAGGGGATGGAACAGACAGACGCTCCGTTGTCCAGCGACCTTGTTTACGCGGAACGCGGAACGGGTAGCGATAGGGCTAAGGCTTTCACGGTTGGCGAAATCGCCGCGACGGCGACGGAAACGTTCGGTGACGGAGGCGACATCGCGTTCTCGCAGTACCAAGCCGCAGGCGGTGTGACACGTACGAAGGGCGACATCCAGGACGGCAAGATTGTCGGGCGCATGTTCGCGTCTATCGTCAACCTTATCGGAAAGACACTTCAGTGGGTCAACACGGGGTTCGGCATTACCGAGCTTGTGTGGAACGGCCTCCGCTTCTATAAGGAGGGCTCCAACGCTCCCGACTACCTTTTCGACCACGACGGCATGGTAAAGCTGTCCAAGCTCAATTTCAACACGACAATCGGCGCCCAAGTACGAAACGGAAGGACGGCTGGCGACTATTCCACCATGAGCGACTGCGAGACGAAGGCGGGCAGCGGAGTCAAGCCGACGGAATACTTGTCCGCAGTTTACCAGGCGACCTTGGGAAACGACAAGTTCACGCTCAATTCCACCAAGCATGAGGTCGGGTCGGTCGTTCTCGTCACGAACACGGGCGAGGATTCGAGCGGAGTGAGCGACGGCGTACTGAAATGCTACCTCGCTGCGGACACGTCCTTCACGTCTCCCGTTGCCGAAATCGCGCAGTTCCATTCAAAGATGTTCCGCTACATCGGAAAGGACGCGTCGGACAATCCGATGTGGTTCCCGATTGATTAAGGCATGAAGGGTAAAAGGAGGATTGAGTTATGGATAACGAACTGATAGCCGCCATAGTTGCCGTGCTTCTCGCCGCCGCAGGGTGGCTCAAGAGCCATTCCGAGGTTGAATCCGTCAAGAAGGCCCGAGAGGTCACCAAGGCCGACAGGGACACCGAGATAGCACTGCTGAAACAGAAATGCGAGATGCTGTCCCAAAGGCTGGATGACGGTCAGAGCCGTTTTGACCGCATAGAGGGCGACTTGAAGGAAATCAACAAGTCGCTCACTACCATAATCACGAAGGTCGACATGATGTTGAGAAGGTCGGGGCATACGCCCGAGAAGGAGCCTCTGTAGCATGGGCTTGTTCGTTGCGTTTGGTTTTTTCCTTGCCGTCTTTATTGTGGGCGGCAGATGGTTCAACATTGACGACTGGAAAGGAAGGAGGTAGCCGATGGCTGTCAAGGTAATAACCGCCAAGATTTCGCCAACCCCGTCGTGGCATACGCGGAAGGGCGACAAGAAGATTCTCGCATCCGAGCAGTTCATGCTCACGATGCACCTCAAGAAGGACGGCAAGGACTTGTTCGTCGCCGTCACGTTCCTGCAGTCGTTCACATGCAACGGGCTTTCAGTCCCGTCCAAGTTGCGCTGGTTCCTCCCGAATTGGAAGGACGATGACCAGCTGTACAACACTGCAGGCGCCGTGCATGATTGGCTGTATGCAACGAAGGGTAACTACGGGATGTTCAAGCGCTCGGAGTGCGACGATATTTTCCGTGGAATCCTCCGTGAGTCCGGCATCAACCGCCTCCACGCGTCCACGGCAGACTTCATGCTCGGGCTGTTCGGTGGCGGCTCGTCGCATTGGGGAGACGACGAGTTCGGTGCGTCCGTATTCGCAAAATTGGAGATTGTGGCATGTTAGTTTTGATTAGGGAATCCGTATCCGGAAAGGCCGTCCAAGGGCGCCTTTTCCTCAACGACACGTTCATCGCGTACACGCTCGAGAACGCAGACAAGGTCATCCCCGATGGCGTGTACAGCATCGAGAACTCGGTATCGCCGAAATTCAAGAGAGAGCTCCCGCTGGTTTACAACAAGGACGTCCCCGCGAAGCGCGGTGTGAGGATTCACGTTGGAAACACCTACAAGGAATCCAGCGCGTGCGTGTTGGTTGGCATGGGCCGTAAAGGTGACAAGTTGATCGAGTCCGCGCCAGCCGAAACAATGGTGACGATGTTGTGCCGGAACGTCAAGAAGATGGCAATCGTGGAGGCGGTAGGATGAAGGTATACGTAGGAGTTACATCATGGCCGAAACGCATCGCGACGGCTCGGGAAACAATCGAATCCATCCTCGCGCAGTCGGCGCACATCGACGCGGTGGAACTAAACCTTTTTGAAGGCGATTTCCCGAAGGGACGTGCGGACCTGCCGACAAGCCTTACAAGGCTCGAGGCCATCTACAATAATTTCCACATCTATTTCCACAAGCGCGACTTGAAGGTGTGGCTGAAATCCGTCCCGTCCATCCGCAGGCATTCCGGAGAGGACTACACCCTTTTCACTCTCGACGATGACTGCATCTACGACCGCGAATACGTCATGGAAGGGTTGATGTCGCTCGACAGCGGAAATTTCGACGTCATCAACAACCAGTCCGGCGTGTGTAAGGATGGCGTGTGGCAGGGCATCGCCGGGGAATACATGGCGTACCGCTCCGCGTTCCTCGAGAAGTGCCGTCCGTACCTCACCGACGACTTCTGCGAGAAGGTGATGGTCGACGATTGCTGCTGGTTCTGGCTTTTCCGTAAGTTCAACGTCCGGCAGGCCCCGCGCACGCGTGACGGGTTGGCCCGTGACCGCCTGCTAGGATACTCGTACCGCCGATGCTTCAAGGACGGCGACCCGTCCACGATGACGAAGAACAACGGCGACTACCCGATGGAGCGCCTGGAAAAGGAAATGGCGATAATCCACGCGGCGGGGATTTAATTTCAACCAATCAAAATAGGAGAATTCGGGGAAATGGCAAAGAAGAACATCATCATCTTTCACGTCACGGACCGTGGCGCCTGCAGCTGGGTGCGTTTCCGTTTCATGGCCGGGCTGCTCGAGACGAACGTCGGAGGCGAGGTCGTCCCCGTCATCAGCCCCTACGAGGTCACGGAGCCGGAGGTCTTGAAAAGGGTCGCCGCAATTGTCGTGGCCCGTCCGTCCTTGCCGCTGCACGGCGAGCTGCTCGAGCATTACAAGGCACGCCGCGCCGAGTTCGGCTACAAGGTCTTTGCGGACTACGACGACCTGCTCTGCGACATCGGCGGGGAAAAGACCATCCCCGACTACAACATTTTCAGCCTGGACCCTCGCGAAATCGGAAAGGTCATGGAGAAGAACTGCTCCGGGCTTGACGGCGTGACCGTGGCGTCCCCTTTCCTCAAGCGCACCCTGGAGCGCCGTTTCGGCTGGGGCAACATCCTCGTCGTCCCGAATACGGTGCCGCGCTTCTCCTACGGGATGGCTCCCAGGCGTGCCGTCGCGGAGGACATCCGTAAACCCCGCGTTCTCTACGCCGGGTCGACGAGCCATTTCAAGCCTGGATTCGTCGGGGATTTTGAAGGTCCGTGGGTTCCATGGCTGCGGAAGGCCGCAGCGGAAGGGGCCGTAGAATTGCACTGCTTCGGCTACAAGGCGCCGTTTTTCCTGGAAGGGGTACCTCTTGCCCTCCACGAATTTGTCCCCGCCGTGGCCTTCCCGCAGGCCGTGGCGGCCATCCGTCCGGACATCTACCTGGCGCCGCTGAAGGAGAACGATTTCAACCGCTGCAAGAGCGACCTCAAGCTGCTCGAGGCGGCTGCGGTAGGCGCTGCACTGCTCGGCTCCGGGTTCAAGGACTCCCCATACAAGGACGCGCACCCGCTTTCGCTCGTCGGCAACGACACGACGCCGGAGCAGCTCTCCGAAATCGTCGAAAGGATGTGCCGCAAGGACAATTTCAACGCCATCCTTGCGCATCAGCGCTGGTACATGGACGAGGGCGGAAGGTTCACGGAATCCAACGCGTCGGTGCTTCGATTCCTGCAGACCTACATGGGCGATTCCGTCGGATGTATTTCATAGCAAATTTATAAGAATTTAACCAAACGGCAGAAAAGCCGGACTCGTTCCGTAAATTTGGTTAGTCGGTCGGGACTTAACCCGCCCGGCATTCACATAAGCCAAATGAAAGGAGATGAGTCATATGGCTACCTACAATAACGAGGACTACGCCTCCAAGGGCGTAGGCACCGCCGGGCTTACGCTCGGCGTAATCGGAACCGCGCTTGCAAGCGGTATCCTTAACGGAAACGGCCTCGGCGGCCTTTTCGGAAACACCAACAACAACCCGGCTTCCAGCGCGGTCTACCAGCTGTCCCAAAAGGACAACGAGATTGCGCTCTTGAAGGCACAGCAGTATTCGGACAACAAGACGTTCGCTCTTGCCGAAAGGGTCGCGAACCTTGAAACGAAGGTGGTGAGCATCGAGACCGCCGCCCCGCTTCGCGACAAGATCCTGTCCGACAGCATTCTCAGTCTGCAGCAGCAGATGGCCGAGATTTCTGTCCGCAAGGTCCCGAACTACGCCGTGGCTCCGGGCTGGGGTCCCGCGATGGTGGCTCCGCTGCCGCCCCCGTTTCCCCCCGCCGCCGTCTCCGGCGGCAGCACCGCGACTCCCACCGCCTCCAGCACCACGGCCCAGGCCGCGTAGCAAAGGAGGCTCACAATGCAAATCTCGCTTGAAAAGGCCGTAGAAGGCTTTATTTCCTACATGGCCGACCAGGTGGCTGCCATCCCGAAAATGGGTGACCGCTTCCTCGGTTTCGCGGCTCTCGGCGCGTTGAAGAACAACCCGGCGCAGCTCGTGAACAAGGTCAAGCCGTGGGCCGAGATGGCCGGGATTGTGACCGACGGGATGGTCGACATCGAAACGCTCCGTGCGGCTCTCGCCGAGGCTTTCGAGAACGTCCCCAAGGTCAGCTATTTCGGTTTCACTTTCGGGATTGAGGACGCCGCAGCCCTTCTCAAGAAGATGCAGGGCCAGGAGGTCGCACAATGACGGAAGAACGCATGAAGGTCGCCCTCGAACGTACCAGGAAACACCTGGTCCGCCACCTCGAGGACCTGAACGACGAGATTGACCAGGCCAATGGCCGCATCGAGAACCACATGGTTGTCGACGGGCTGAAGGACTGCGTCAAGACGCTCTGTCGTATCAAGGAACTCCTGGGCGGATCCGGCGGCAGCCAGGAGGAATCGGAAGATTCCGAGACGGCCCGCAACGTTTCCCCGTTGAGGTAAACCGGAAACAAAAAAAGGCGGCATCCGTTCGTCGGCTTGAGATGAGGAAGGCCTAGAACGGGTGCCGCTTTCGCGTTAGCTGCTATTAATCTAACTCAAAGTTCACTAAAAAGCAAGGGTTCACAAATTGTTTTTTTTCGTGGCCCCGATTTGCAAGAATTTTGTACAACCTTCGCCTTTCCTGGAATAAGGGGTATCTTTGTGGCATGCTCCGCTATTCCTACACGTTTCGCGGCGAGGTAGCCTCGAAGAAGAACCACCGCCAGCTCGTCCAGGTAAAGGGCCGTGGCGCGGTCCTTCTGCCTTCGAAACGCTACCGGGAATGGGACAAGGAGGCGAAGCGCGTCATTTTGGCGTACGGGCGCCCACAGCGGCCTTTTGCAGCTGCCCGCCTTACCATAGCCATCTACCACGGAGACGCCGTCAGGCGCGACACGAACAACGCCACGCAGGGAATCCAGGACGTCCTCGTCGAAATGGGGGTGATTGAGGACGATAATTGGATGGTCATCGGGTCGCCGGAGGTCACGCACCACGTCGACGTCGCCGACCCGCGAATGGAGGTGACCGTGACCGAGGCGGAACCCGTGGACTACAAGGCGGTTTTCAAGGCCGCGAGAAAGGAGCTTAAAATGAAAAAGTAGAAAGGACCGATTCCGGGCAAGGGTACGCCCGGATAGGGACGGGGGAGCCTTTCGGGGCTCCCCGGTCTTTTTTTTCAAATCTTCTCCACCGCATCCGCAAGGTCGGAGCGCAGCACGTGGGCGTAGTGGTCGAAAAGGGTGTCGATGCTGCTGTGGCGCATGAGCTCCTGGACGGTGCGCGGGTTTGTCCCGTTGCGAAGGAGCTCGCTTGCGAAGGAGTGACGCAGCTTGTGGTGGGAAACCTCGCCGCCCTCGATTCCCGCAATTCCAACCGCAATCTTGAGCCGGATTACGGCCTTGTCGCTGCGCATGGGGACCTCTATCGGCGGGATGAGCAACCCTTCGCCCCCTTTCAAGTAAGGCCTTATCAGCGCCATCAGTTTCGCGGACACGGGGATTTCCGCGTTCTTGCCGCCCTTGCCGTTGAGGACGGTTATGACGCCGTCGTGGACGTTTTCCTTGCGCAGTGTCCGCGCCTCGGAGAACCGGAGCCCCGCGTATGCCATGAGCCCCCAAAAGGCGCGGTAGGCGCTGCTGGGGGCGTTCTTGAGGATCGTGGCGATTTCCTCGCTCGTCCAGAACTCGACGCGCCCCTTCGGGATTTTCGGCGTCTTGATTGCCTTGAACGGGTTGAACTCCCGGAGGTCGAAAGTCTCGGTGTTCCATTCGCGGCACTTGCGCACGACCTTGACAATCTCGCTCACGGTCTTGGGGGAGAGCCCTTCGGAAATCTCCTGGACAAATCGGTACGCCGCTGGCGCCGTGAACTGCGAGTGGTTCCTGATTCCGTTCCTTTCGCACCAGGCCGTCCATTTCTTTATCCTGGAGCCGTAGGCCATCCCGGTCTTGCCGTCCCGCCCGGTGACGAGCTCGACCTGGCGCAGCCAATCGGACGCCATCGACGCGACGTCCTTGTCGTTCATTCCGGGCATCGAAGGCAACGCCGCCTTCATCTTCATCCTTTCGAGGATGGCGACGGCCTCGCTTTTTTTCGTGGTGTGCAGGCTCTCGAATTTCTGCTTGCCGTCCGCGCACGTGCGGAGGTACCAGGTCATTATCCCCTGCGCCTTCTTTCGCTGCTGGATTGAGTATGTGGCCATGTTCCCGAACTCCTAAAAAGTGGTGACCTCGGACGGCGGTCCGGGGTGGCTTTTTGGTGGCGTCACACATTTTGCCCCGCATGACTGCGTGTGCATGTTGGGCAGAATGCGCA
>Ga0256407_10007277_pt1 | contig 16753 bp, 20 predicted proteins | sample RumenRJG_04DNA_FD_193489 | JGI IMG/M metagenome (GOLD analysis project Ga0256407, IMG submission 193489) | Bovine rumen microbial communities from Lethbridge, Alberta, Canada - RJG_04 | ecosystem: Host-associated > Mammals > Digestive system > Stomach > Rumen | place: Canada: Alberta...
AAGTCTATCTTTTCTTGTTCCATGACCGCAAAGGTAAGCAAAAAAAATAGTTTTAGCACGCTATCATATCAAGTTCTTTGGTTAGGCAGCGGCATCCGTCCGCCACGGACAATCCCCCTTGGGCCGTTACATCCTCGTTGACCATAAGAACAAGACCGTTTTCAAAGGCGGTGAGTTCCTCAGCATCAAGGAACTGCTGCAGTTTGAAGATGCCGACACCCGGTTTGCCAAGATTGAAAAGACCATCGATGAGCTGTTGGCCGACAATCCGAAGCTCACCACGCTTGACATCAACCGCATCCTCTATCGGCAGTTTGGCACACGTATCCACAAGGGTACCGTGTCATGGAACGGGGAGACCATTCGGTTGAAAGAGTCCGTTGTCCGTCAACTCTATGCCAACTACTTGGAGTCGAAAGGCATCGTCAAAGTTGCAATACCTGTTCATCCAAAAGCAGAACAGAAACCACCCCCGTCTTCCTCCGCACCTCGTCCTTCTGTGAATAGTAATGCCGGTTCCAAGGATGCCAATCGTGAATACGAGGTTGGCGGTGGCATGAAAGTGAATGATGTGGATGACGAGCAGAGTCAGCAGGCAAAATGGCGCAGATAAAGATTAGAACAACCGGGGGTCTTTATCGAGGAAACTTACCTGATGCAGAGGGACAAGCTTGTCAGTGGGCAAAAGATGACCTATCATCAAGGGAGAATGTGGGTCGTGAAGAGCATAATTCTCCTTCGCCTTATCATGGTCGTAGTTGGCATAGCAGTACCGGCAACCATTGATGCAAGTGTTGTAGTCGCCGAGTCCACGACTCTCCATGCACCTACACCCGGGCCGGTTGCCTTTTTCGGCCACCTTTTTGAAATGCAGACCGAGTGAATGCTCGTAGATAGCTCGGGTCATACAGCCACTGTTATGGATGCCGAATCGCTCGTAGCTCTCTTTCGTCCCACATGTCTGAATATACAGATGATGCCTGGCGGCAATCTCTTCCAATCCCTTAGCAATCCGTTCTTTCTGCTGTTCTGTTATCGGCAGCAACTCGGGCATGTGCAGCTTCTTATACCACACTACAAAACTGAAAAGACAACAGTCAACGTATGGCGCAAGCTGCCTGGCCATATCGTCAAAAGTTTCGAAATGCTGTTCTATGGTGTATTTGTCGGTCAGCAGCACAGGGTCGTATCGCCAAATGATTTTCTCTTTGCCGACCTGAGCCGACAGTTCTTTCAGGGTCTCGATACTCTCGTCAATGCTGGGCACGTTGGGCTCTATGTCCTTTCCATAGGCTGTTATGGTGTAGTGGAAGTGGCAGTTGAAGCGGTCGGTGATCTCATGCAGTCGTGGCAGAATCGGACGATAGTTCTTGCTACAGAACTCCACCACATCGATGGTTTCCGGCGTGAGCTCAATTCTGTTCACTACATCATGGTAGAACGGATTACGGCTTAAAACATAGCCTTCCTGGAAGCGGTTGAGTAGCCACTCCGAGAAATAGTTCACCGTATCGGTTCTTCCACCTGTATTCAGTATCATAGTAAGACGGGTAATGTTAATGAGACAACCTTATAATATCTTTTCTATCTCCACCAACTTGTCAACGATGTAGTTCGGTTGTCGTTCCAAAATTGGTGGGTCAACATTCCAGCGGTTGAAGTAGATGGTGTCCATCCCAGCGTTGATGGCCCCGCCAATATCCGTGTCGTAGTGATCGCCAATCATGATGGTCGTCTCGCGCTGAGCACCGGTCTTGGCGAAGGCGTAGTCAAAGAACTCCTTGCGGGGTTTGTTTGCACCGGCATCCTCACTGAGAATGACAGTTGAAAAATATCCCTCCAAACCTGCCGACTTCAATTTTCGGTACTGTACCTCATGGAAGCCGTTGCTACAGATATGCAGCCGATATCCCTTGCCCTTGAGATAGTCCAAAAGTTGCTTAGCCCCAGGCACGATACCCAGCTCACGGGAGATGATGTCTCCATAGCGGTCACTGGCCGCAACGCACCACTCTGGCGTTATCCATGACGTATTACCGCCACATGCCTTCACCATCTCTGTTACCGGTCTGCGATACCGTTCCACAATCAGCGTGTCACGGTCAATCTCGCCGTGTGCATATTTCGCCCACACGTCAACATTAGTGGCAAAGTACGCATCGCGGAACGCCTCATAGGACGGCATGATTTTTTCCCAATGTCGCTCGTCAAAGAGTTTCTTCAGCGCAATCATACTGTTCCCGTGCGTGTCGTAGAGCGTGTCGTCGAAGTCTATGAATAAGTCTTTGTTTTTCATTATCTTTAATGTTTTGAGGACTTATACCGAATGGTTTATCAAATGATTCATGTAGATGATACTGAGCCTTACTCATCCAACGATCGTAGCCACCACCTTCCGTGCTCCTCCTTCGTTACGGAACTCACAGAGATAGATGCCTTGCCACGTGCCGAGGTTCAATCGGCCGTCAGTAATGGGGATATTGATGCTCACGCCAGTTATGATGCACTTCGCATGGGCTGGCATGTCGTCCGAACCTTCAAGAACGTGCCGATAGTCAGGCATGTTTTCCGGTATGAGTCTATCGAAAATCGTCTCCATGTCACCTCTCACGTCCGGATCCCAGTTCTCGCAAATGCTGAGCGAGCAACTCGTGTGCTGCACAAAGAGATTAAGCAGACCCTTCTTTGGCAACTGCGGCAGGTTCCGGAGCACCTCATCCGTTATCAGATGGAAGCCACGGGACTGAGGCTTTAACTTAAAGGCTACTTGCTGTATCATCAGAACTTCATCTTAAATCTTTAGCATAACAAACCGCGTCATCCATGTGCTGGTATGGCGGATAGTTCTCTATGCGTTTATATCCCAAGCCTTCATACAACTTGATGGCATAGTCCATCCTTTCACGTGTCATAAGCACCGTCCGCTTATATCCGTGCTCACGAGCGAAACTTTCAAGTTCATGCATCATGAATGTCGCAAGGTGATGACCGCGGAAGGGCGGCTGCACCCAAACACGCTTTATCTCCACATCACCTTTACCATGTTCCTTCAAACCGGAGCATGCCACTGGGACATCATCTTTGGAATAGACTATCATCGCATATTTCACGTCCTTCGACTGATTGCCAGGAACAAACGACTGCCTGTTCTGAGGGCCACCGACAAGCTGGTTGTAGTAGTTCTCAGTTATAGCGTGGAACTCCTCAAACTCCAAGTCATGGCCGTCAGTCCATCGTATTCTATAATTGCTCATTTGCTCCTTATTGGCATGCGGCATAAGTGCACGTCTATCTGCCATTATTTATTGCTTATGTGTCTCTTTAATTCATTCTTGTCTATCACGACATACACCGTATCGATAACGTGTCCGCGATCAGCACCTGCAAAACGTTTGGAGACATTGGCGAAGTCTTTATCCAATACAGTTACACCGTCTACAAAATAGTCCGTCTCGCCACGGTTGCTCAAAACATTTTTGAAGCCCCATACCTCATGGTAGCGTATCTTGATTTTCCAGCCTTCGACCTGTGCCTTCTGCATCAGCTTAATCAAGGAGTCCTGATCATTACGGTCATTGTCAAAGGAAAAACTGAAAGGCTCGCCGCTTGTGTTCATACCAGTCTGAGTGAGGTTCAGCCGTCCTTCCCAACTGTCCCAGATAACACCTTTCTTGGTAAACTCAATAAGGTTACCTACCTTCTCGCCGTTGGAATAATTCTCCTTGCAGCCTGACAATAAGGTGATAATGCAAGCCACGAAAATGTACAATATAAGTCTTTCCATGTCATGATAGCTTTTAATTAACAATCTAAATTCTTATTTAGTAAAGTCGATGGTTTCAGGCGAAAGTCCTATTCTGTTCACCACATCGTGGTTAAACGGATTACGCCTAAGCGCATACCTTTACTGGAATCTGTTCAGCAACCACTCCGAGAAATAGTTCATCGTATCAGTTCTTCCACCATTGTTGAGTATAAAAGCTAAGAATAAATAAGTTGAATAGTATTATATGCGAAAGATAGAATCCAAACTTCGTCTATCTTTCGTTTTCCAATCTTTCCAACCGTTACTAGAGCATCCTTAGCAATATGAAGAGGCTGTACTAGGACTATCAAATGAATAATCACTTTTCAAATATGGTTCACCATTTTTTTCATATGTATATTTCATAAGCCACTCTTCGCGCTTTGATCGATTCTTGTAACTTGCTGAGCATTCTTTTACAACATGGCTGTCTCTAAGTACGGTCATACCCTCTGATGTATAAACACCTTTTGCATTACAATTCCTTCGAGTAAGATAGAAGGTCAATTGTCCGGTCTCATCTTCCTTTTTCTCTTCCTCGAACAGGTTACAGCCTATAAAAGAAGCCAAGAACTTGCAATCCTCAAAATAATCATCCATAGCATCCTGCTGATGTTCTGGAAGATGTGGTTTCTTCGGTTCCTGCTTGTTTTCTGTTAGATTATAACGTTTCACCGTATTTGCAAGCTGATACCCCTTATATTCCAAATATTCTACATCAGCCTTAGTCATGGCACCACCTATAGAAATAAAGATTATAGCCTTATTCCAAAATTTCTTTTTATTGTCATGTTGCCTGACTCGTTCTGTAAAATCTTCTGTCTGTCCTATATATGCCATTGGATTTGCATCTTCGTCCTGTCCGAGGAGTATATAGAAGGATGGAGTTTTCAACTCCTCCCTCTCATAAACTGTAGACAACTCAGAACGTGGTATCATTATCATCTTACAGACTCTATTACTTATTAGCACATATTGTGCTCCTTTGGGGTCGCCTGTCATCAAATATGTAGTAATGGTTTTACCCATGTCTTCTTTGCTTTTAGTACGTCAAATTTATAGATTCATTTTTTGCATTTCTGCAGTTGGTATCGAATGCCTTAACTCTGCAAAGTTAAGAAAAAAAATACGAATATGCTAGTAATTCTAAAAGTTTTATTCTCATCGATAAATGATTATTTAGAGGCGATGGCAAAGCAACTATACGACTACTGGTTTGTGCAGTTTTACTTCCCGAACAAGGAGGGCAAGCCGTATAAGTCGAGTGGCTGAGCTATGGTGTGGAATGAAAAACTGAAGCGTGAGATACCGCAAGAGGTAGATGCCAAAAAGATTGGAAATATAGATAATAACATCATAACAGGCAAGATTCCTTCATGCGTAGATAAGGATAATTTTGGAGGAGATATACCTTTTGTGACGATAGATGATATCGGAGCTTAATGTCCCTACGGATGCAAAATATCGTTAAACTTGGGTGTGGATGCTTGTTGTTCGAAAGTTATTCGTAAATTTGCGAACGATATGAAGAATAAGAAAACCAATGGACGCAAAGAAAGACTATAGCCTCAAGGCGGAGCAGATAGCGCGCTTTGCAAAAGCCCTCGCCCATCCGGCGAGGATACAGATATTGCAGTTCCTTGCCCGGCGGCAGGAATGCTACTTCGGTGACATCCACGAAGAGCTGCCCATCGCCAAGGCCACAGTGAGCCAACACCTCAGGGAACTCAAGGACGCGGGTCTCATCCAAGGCACCATCGAGGCGCCTAAGGTAAGGTATTGCATCAACCGCGACAACTGGCAGTATGCCCGTGAGCTGTTCACCGATTTCTTCGCCAATGAAATCAAGGGCGGCAGCTGCGGTTGCAACTCGAAGTAGATGGCGCAAGGCGGACAGCCTGTCCGCCTTATATAATAAGGTATTTATTCGTAGTTTTACAAACAACTAACATGATGAAATTCTTCAAGATTTATCTGTTCATGACTTTGCTGCTGGCCATATCTCCATTGCGGATGTCCTCGGCACCTCCGAAGTCTCCAACAACCTATGTAGAGGTTCTTTATTTTCATGGCAAGGTGCGGTGTCAGACCTGCAACGACATCGAGGCCTCCGCAAGCAAGGTGGTGAGAGCTTCGTTTGCCAAGGAGTTGAAGTCACGACAAGTTGTCTTTCGCGTGGTCGACTTCTCCCAGTCTAAAAACAAGGCTTTGGCAAGGAAATACCAAGTAAGCTGGTCGTCGTTGATACTTGTAAGGCATCATGCCGGAAAAGAGAAGACGGTCAACTTGACCAACTACGCCTTCAGCCATATTGCCAACAAGCAGGCATTTCAGAAGGAGCTGGAAAGGCAGATACGTATGTTGCTGAAATAGGACTATTATGGAATGGTTGCAAGAATTGCTGAACAACAGCACGACACCCGCCTTGACAGCCCTCATCTTAGGACTGCTCACCGCCATGTCGCCTTGTCCGTTGGCAACAAACATAGCGGCGATAGGCTACATCAGCAAGGATGTGGAGGATGGCAGGCGCATCCTTCGCAATGGCATTTCCTATACGTTGGGGCGCATGGTGGCCTATTCGGTATTGGGCATCGCCCTCATCCTGCTGATACGCAAAGGAGCCAGCGCATTCGGCATACAAGAAGTCCTTGCGCAGTGGGGAACCTATCTGCTTGGTCCCATGTTGATGGCCATAGGCATCTACATGCTGATAGCCAAGTATGTCAGCTTTCCCCAATTGGGCTGCCATGGTTGGGGAGGAAAACGGTTCAGAGGATGGGCGGGGGCCTTTTTGTTGGGCGTGCTCTTTGCCATGGCGTTTTGCCCCACGAGCGCCGTGTTTTATTTTGGCATGCTGATTCCCATGTCGGCCTACGCCCACGCAGGGTGGCTGCTTCCAGTAGTCTTTGCCTTGGCCACTGCCATTCCGGTGGTCCTTGTGGCATGGGTGCTCGCGTTTAGCGTGGGAAAGATAGGAGATGTGTATCATAGGATTGAGGTTGTACAAAAGTGGGCGTCAGTCATTGTCGCCGTTGTGTTTTTGCTGGTAGGGACACTTGTATGTGTCAGAACTTATATTCTTTAAAAGGGAAACGTATGGACATTAAAATTTTAGGCTCGGGATGCTCCCGTTGCAAGAAAACTTATGAGACAGTGAAGCGTGTGGTTGAAGAGGGCCAATTGGAGGCCACGGTGGAATATGTGACCGACATTGCCAAAATCCTCGACTACAACATCCTCTCCATGCCCGCCATTGTCATCGATGGCAAGGTAGTGTTGAACGGCCAAGTGCCAACGGCCGACAAAGTTAGGCAACTGCTTGAGGCTGGGGAGTAGAAACAAGGAACGCACATGAAGAAGGCGACCTACCTTACACTGCTCCTCTGTCTGTTCAGCCTCTTCACCGTCTGCGCGCAGAGGAAGAAAGCAACGGACATGAAAATCGGTGGTGGCAACATGGAAGACAGTGTCAGGCTGCAATTCGACTATACGCTGAATGGCAAGCCCTACGACTATACGCTCATAGAGTTTGGCTCGCACTATTGCGTGCCCTGCAGGCTGATGGAAAGCGTGGTTGACTCCGTAAGAGCCACCCGCCCTGAGGTGAACATCCGCTTTGTCGACGCGGCAAAAGAGGCAAATGCCTGTTGGCTGGACTATTTTCGTATAGACATCATTCCCCAGCAGGTCGTCATGGACCGACGAGGGAAAACCATTTTCCGCCACAGGGGATATATACCGTATAAAGAATTAGTTGAACACTTTAAATAACGATTGGTTATGAAAGAAATTGAAATTTTCGACCCGGCCATGTGCTGCTCTACTGGCGTTTGTGGTCCTAATGTAGACAAGAACTTACTGCGTATCGCCACGCTTATTGACGCATTGAAGAATATGGGCATTGAGGTGAAACGCCATAATCTGAGCAGTGAACCACAAGCCTTTATCCATAACGAAAAGGTGAAGCAACTGCTTCAGAAGAAAGGCGCCGACGTGCTGCCCATCACCCTTGTCGACGGTGAGATTACGGTCACCGGCAAATATCCTTCCACTGCTCAGATGAGCGAGTGGACAGGCAAGGACCTGGGATTTGTTCCTGTAAGACAAAGCGCTTGCTGTGAAGAAGAATCCAGCGACGGCGGTTGCTGCTGCGGTGGAGAGCATGAGGACAGCAACGACAACTGTTGCTGCTGCAGCAAATAGATGAAGCTATGAAGAAATATGCGATACAAGAGGTGGAGCAGCAGAAATATCTGTTCTTCACCGGTAAGGGTGGCGTTGGCAAGACAAGCCTTGCCTGCGCCACAGCCATTGCCATGGCTGACAGCGGTGAGCAGGTTCTGCTCATCAGCACTGACCCGGCTTCCAATCTGCAAGATGTCTTCCACCAAGATATCTCGCAGCACGGCACACCCATTGCAGAAGTGAGGGGACTGACGGTTGTCAATCTCGATCCCATCAAAGCAGCCGACGAATATCGTGAGTCGGTAGTAGGCCCTTACCGCGGCATTTTGCCCGACTCAGCCATCGCCAACATGGAGGAACAGCTGTCGGGTTCCTGCACGGTTGAGATAGCCGCCTTCAACCAGTTCGCCGACTTCCTCACCAACGAGGCCGACGCGCGCAGGTACGACCACATCATCTTCGACACGGCTCCCACTGGCCACACGCTGCGCATGCTCCAGCTGCCAACGGCCTGGACATCTTTCATTAAAACGAGCAAGCACGGAGCTTCGTGTCTTGGACAGCTCTCTGGATTGGAGTCGCGCAAGGAGGTCTACCGTCAGGCGGTGGACAACCTCGCCGACGGCAACAAGACCCGACTGATTCTCGTCAGCCGTCCGCAGGAGGCAGCTCTCAAGGAGGCTGAGCGGTCCGCGCGTGAACTCCGGCAGTTAGGCATCGCCAACCAACTCCTTGTGGTCAACGGACTCATGGAATCTCCCGAAAACAACAATGATGAGTTAGTCACCCAAATGTACACCACACAGCAGCAGGCTTTAGGCGTGATGCCAGATACGCTGGCAACAATGCAGACCCTGTATGTGCCGTTGCGCTCCTACGACATGGACACGGTGGACAACATCCGAAAGTTGCTCCATGAAGACAATTCCGCAGAAGCATCGCCTGCAAAAAGCATCGGCGACTACCAAACTCTCGACAACCTCATCCGCACGCTCCACGACGAGGGCAAGCGCGTGGTGTTCACCATGGGCAAGGGCGGCGTTGGCAAGACGACCATCGCCACGAAAATAGCCTTGGGGCTGAAAGCGTTGGGCGACGACGTACTGCTCACCACCACCGACCCGGCCAATCACCTTAACACCCATTTAGCCGAAGAGGCCGGTATTGAGATGGCGGTCGTCGACGAGCAAAAAGTGCTGGAGACCTACAAAGATGAGGTAAGAGCTAAGGCACGCGAGGCCGGTGTGACCGATTTCTCCTATATTGAGGAAGACCTGCGTAGTCCTTGTACCCAGGAGATTGCCGTCTTCCGCCGTTTTGCTGAGATTGTGATGCAGGCAGACAACAAGACAGTGGTCATCGACACCGCTCCCACGGGTCATGCCCTACTCCTACTCGACTCCACGCAAAGCTACGACCGACAGATTGCCCACAGCGAAGGCGATGCGCCTATTGCCGTTCAGCGCCTGTTGCCCCGGCTGCGCGACAAAGACCAAACGGAGTTCGTCATCGTCACCTTGCCTGAGCCCACTCCTGTGTTAGAGGCAAAGCGACTGCGCACAGACCTTGAGCGAGCCGGAATTCATCAGCAGTGGTGGGTGGTCAACCAATGTCTAATCCTCAACGGCTCCACCGACAGCTTCCTGCGTACAAAGGCAAATAGCGAGACCAAATGGATAGAAGAGGTCAGACGCATCACCGACGGTCACTTGGTTTTGCGGCCTTGGATCAAATAGCAACAGTATTTACAAGTTCGACCGATACACCACAGCCGGTCTGCTGCTCACGCTCAGCCTCCTCTTCTCTTTCGAGGGCGAGACCATTCTCTGCAATCCACTCCATATCGTGCTCATCGCCGTTCCTCTAATTCTTCAGGCCTACCTCATCCTTGCCGTTGCTTACGGATGGGCCAAGGCCTGGCACCTGCCCTACGACATCGCCGCACCGGCAGGCATGATTGGAGCCTCCAACTTCTTTGAGCTGGCCGTGGCCGTAGCTATCAGTCTGTTCGGCATGCAGAGCGGTGCTGCTCTTGCCACCACCGTTGGCGTGCTCACCGAAGTGCCCATCATGCTCTCGTTGGTTAGGATCGCCAAGTCGACGAAAAGCAAATTCGCAGGATAATGAAAGGCCTGCGACATCAGCATTCTTTTTGCTGGTGATACCGGCTTGACGCAAGTGTCAATTTCATACGGCACCGCACGATTCCGTGTTTTATGCCGGGATTTCCGATCCCCGGCCATCGGACTGTGATTGGTGAAGATTAGTGTAGCTTCGCGGCGGAAGAGACAAGGCCACGAATCCTCGCGCATCTAACGAATGCGGATTGCGAAATGAAAAGACGCCAGAGTGGATTCTTTATGTTCCGCCGGTGGATGGCGGTCATGAGTCTTGCAGCCTAAAAGTGTGGGCCGGCTGTTGTGGCCAAAGCGCAAACGGGCCTCCTTCCCTCACGGGGAGGAGGTCCGTCAAAATGATAACTACTATATACTATTCTCATTCGCAGCGGAAGAGCCAGAAAGTGGCGTCGCCCCAGCCTTCAGTGCCGTCGGGGGCGGCGCATAGCACCATCTCGTGGTCGTTGATGGTTAGGATGCGGTATTTGTAGACGGGTTCTGAGCCGTAGACATAATGGCCGCTGAGGACGGTCACGCCGTTTAGGGTGAGTGTTCCGATTCCCCATGCCGCGCCGTTGTCGCATTGGGGCAGCTTGTCGCTCATGTCGAAGGTGAATGTCCCCTTGGCCTTCACTTGGCCATCGCCGCCATAGAGTGTCAGGTTGGGGCCGCCGTTGAGGTCGAACACCATATACCCGTTGGGGTCATCGGTCTGGTCGGCCGTGCGCGGGTCCCAGTTGGGCGCATAGATGGCAGCCCATCCGCCGTCGCCGTAGCAGGCGGGTGCCGTGGTGTCCCATGTCCATTTCTTTCCACTTGTTCCTGTCCCTGCAAAGTAGTTCCAGGTCACGTCGGCGGGATGGTCGATTTGCGTGATGTTGACCGTGCGTGTGGCCTCAACCGTCCCACCGTCGCATAGGCCGGTGAAATGGATGGTCTGCTGGCCAAGAAAGGGGATGACCGCCACAACGGAGTCGCTCGCAGTCTTGCCTACGATGTAGTTCCAGTAGGATCCCACGCCTTTGGTGTGGTTTACCATGACAATTTCATTTCCGCCGTCGGTGGTGCTGTAGACGCTCAGCTTCAGGGCCGATTCTTCTACGATGCCACCCATCTCAGTCTCGTCGGTGAAGGGGTCGCAGGCGGATAGCAGCCCCAACATACCGAGAAAGAATATTGTTGACTTTTTCATTGCTGTTTGCTTGATGTTGTTCTTTATTTTGAATGCTGGAGAAGAAGAGACCGCAGCTTCTTTTTGCTTTCGTGATGGCCTCTGTCTCTATCCGTTTCGATGCTCACCATCCCTGGTTTTGTTTCAACACACCGTTGGAGAGGTCTATTTGGGCTTGAGGAATCTGTAGGAAGCCACCCGTTTCTTTCACCCTCAGGGCCACACCGCTCATGTCGACCTTGCTGTCAGCGTTGTTGTTGCGGATGGCAGTGCCATTCTCTGCCGACAGGGCTTCGGCGGCTTGATGCCAGCGAAGCAGGTCGAACCATCGCTCGCCCTCGAAGGCCAACTCAAACCGGCGCTCGTTGCGCAGGGCCTTGTCGCTATAACCCGAAATGGGCGCCAGCCCCACACGGGCTCTTACCTGATTGATGCCGTCGGTGGTTTGGGTGAGCTCGCTGTACATGAGTAGCACGTCGGCGAAGCGCAGCGCCACGATGCTCTGGATGTTGTTGAGCTGATAGTCGCTGTTGATATCGGGATAGAGCGCGCGTGAATAATTCTCGATGACGGTTTCCCCATTCGAAGTCTTCTTGTAGGTGATGGCGCAATATTTCTTTTGCCAAAGTCCCGTCTCGTCCTGTTGCTTGTCGGCTCCCCAAGAGTAGTTGGGGGCTTCCTTGGCCACATCGAACACAGATCCGTCGATGCGCGGGTCCTTGGCCTCGTAGGCTTTCCAGTCGGTTATCATCTTCGGGCTTACGGTGCCGGCTCCCCAGCCCGTGCCGAGGGGGAAGTTGTTTTCCAAATTGCCGTCGCTCTCGCGGGGAGAGAAGAAGAGGTCCACCTGGTTGTTGATGCATGCCAGGCCATTGCCCCAAGAAGCCTTTGAGCTGTACATGATGGCGAAGATGGTCTCCAGGTTGGCTCCGCCCTCTCCATACCAGCTCAGGTTGTTGTCTTTGGAATAGGCGTAGTCGGGCTTAGTGTAGGAGTTGGAGTAGGGCCAGAGGTTGCGGAAGTCGGGCATCAGCTTGTAGCCGCTGTGGTCGATGCAGTCCTTCAGATAGGCGGCCACTTTTGCATTGTCGAGCACAGTGCCGTCTGCGGCCTTGAGCGACTCCTTGTCGTAATAGCCCGTATAGAAGAGGTAGGCGCGGCCCAAGAGCGCCTCAGCGGCCCACTTGTTGGCATGTCCCAGCTCAGAAGTGGGGATGGAGGTGGCGGCGGTTGCGGGCAGTTCGTTGATGGCCGTCAGCAGGTCGGAGGCGATGAGCGCGTACACATCGTCGGCAGAGGCTTGGGCGGGATTGTCGGAGAGCGATGTGGTGATGAGGGGGATGTTACCAAAGAAGCGCACAAGGTTCAGATAGAAGTAGGCACGCAGGAAGTGGGTCTCGCCATCCACCTTTTTGCGGTTGGCGTCTGAGGCCCAGGCAATTTGGCTCATCTGTTCGATGAGCTGGTTGCAGCGGTGTACACCTGTGTAGCCGTTACTCCACATTTCGTCGAACATGTTGTTGTTGTAGGCCGTGAGATGGTCCACATTGTGGAGGAAGACATCATCGGGTCCTCCTCCGCCGAAGCGCTCGTCGGAGAGGATTTCAGAGACGATGAGGGGGTGTTTGGCCTCATTGCCCGAATTGATGAAGCGGAGCATGGTGTAGCAGCCGGTGAGCGCCTGCTGGGCGTCGTCCTCGGTTGTGGGGAAGTTGGATGAGTTCTTGCGGGTGAGGTCTTCCGTGGAGAGGAAATCGTCGCAAGAGGCCAGGGCCAGCATGGAAGCCAAGGCCGCCATGATAATGTATCTTGTTTTCATTGTTTTTAGAATTTAACGTTGAGTCCTACCATATATGTTCGCGGGCTGGGATAGAAGCCCAAATCGATGCCCGAGGCCCAGCTTGCTGAGCCGCCGTAGCCCACCTCGGGATCCATGCCGGAATAGCCAGTGATGGTGAAGAGGTTGTTGGCGGCGAAATAGAGGCGCAGCTGCTGAACGGGAAGGTTCTTCAGCAGTCGCTTGAAGTCGTAGCCCAAGGTGATGTTCTGGCAGCGCAGGTAGTCGCCGTCCTCCATGTAGAGGTCTGAAACCCACTGCCAATTGTTAGATGTAGTCGATGTGAGTCGCGGCCAGCGAGTAGACGTGCCGTCGCCATGCCAGCGCTTGAGGATGTCGGTGGTGTAGTTGTTGTTGGGATAGTCCACGAATGAGCGGTACGACTTCATGATCTGGTTGCCCGTCTGTCCGGCGAACGTGGCCGCGAGGTCAAAGCCTCGCCACGAGGCGTTGAGCGAGAAGCCTATCGTGCAGTCGGGGTGTGGGTCGCCAATCATTGTCCGATCGTCGACGGTGATTTTCCCGTCGTGGTTGGTGTCCACCCAGATGACGTCTCCCGGCTTGGCCCCATCGAGCTTGGCTCCCTTGTAGGTGGCTATCTCTTCCTCGTTCTGGAAGATTCCCGCCGTCTTGTAGCCATAGAAGAATCCGATGGGCTTGCCCACCTGCGTGCGGTACATTTCGTCGGTGGCGTTGCTCAACACATTGATTTCTCCGTGGATGATGCCCTCTGTGTTGGCAATGCGCGTCACCTTGTTCTTGTTGTAGGCAAAGTTGAGCGTGGCGCCATAGTTGAGTTCGCCCACTTTGTCGTTCCATGAGAGGGCCACCTCGATGCCGGTGTTCTTCACGTCGCCACCATTGATGAAGGGAGCTCCTGTTCCGGCCGTTGCCAGGATGGGAGCTTGCACCAGCCAATCCTTGGTCTTCTTGATGTAGTAGTCGAAGTTCAGTCCCAGTCGTCCGCCGAGGAAGCGTGCGTCAAAGCCGAGGCTGGTCTGCTCAGAGGTCTCCCATGTGATGTCGGGGTTGGCCAGGATGTCGGCGTAGGCTCCGGTGGTTGTCACGCTCTTGTCGGGACCGAAGGTGTAGTCGGCGTTGTTGAACGAATAGGTAGAGAGATATTGGTAGCCGGCGATGTCCTGGTTGCCGTTCTGTCCCCAGCTGCCGCGTATCTTGAGGAAGTCGAGCCATGAGCGTGCGCCCTGCATGAACTTCTCCTCAGTGATGACCCAACCTGCGGAAACGGAGGGGAAGTAGCCCCAGCGGTGTCCCTTGGCGAAGCTGCTGCTGCCATCGGCGCGCAGTACCACCGAGGCCATGTAGCGGTGCAGGTAGTCGTAGTTCACGCGGCCGAAGAAGGAGGCCAGCGTCGACTTGCCCTCGGGGCTGCCGCTGAGCGTGGTGCGCGCGGTCACGATGGGCGTGTTGGTCAGGTAGGCGTGGCGGAAGTCGTCAAAGATGCTGTTGGTGTTGGAGCCATCCATGCTGTCGCCCAATCCGTTGGCCTCCACGCTCTGGCCGAGCAGCACGTCGAAATGGTGGTTCTTGTTGAGGTCGAAGGTGTAGTTGGCCGTGTTCTCCCATTTCCACATCAGCGATGTCCCCGAGGTTTGGCTCACCACGTCCTGGTCGTTGATGTTGGCCGACGAGAGCTTGTAGGCCGGTTGGTAGGAACGGTAGGAGTAGGCGTAGAGGCCGATGCCAAAGTCACTTTTGATTTTGAGGTTCTTGATGGGCTGCAGCGTCACGTAGGCCTGGGCGTGGAGCGTGTGGCCCTTGGTCTTGTTCTGTCCGTCGTGGTAGTACATCAGGGCCACGGGGTTGGGCTGCCGCTGTTCCCATGGGATGGAGTAGTGGTAGTTGCCATCGGTGTCATACATGGGTAGGAAAGGCGAAGTGCGGAGCATGTCGCGGATGTTGTTGCCGTAGTTGTCGCCCATAGCGATTCCCTGGCTCCTGCTGAAGGTGTAGGTGGCTCGCTCGCCAAAGGAGAGCAGGTCCAGTCCTTTCGCGGTGCGTATCAGCACGTGGTCGGAGTTCATGCGGGCTGTGTAGCGGGTGAAGTTGGGAGCGCAGGGCTTGCCCAGAATGCCGTCCTGATAGGTGTAGGACAGTCCGGATGAATAGGTGTCCTTGTCGTTCCCTCCCGTGACGTTGAGCGTGTGGTTGGTGATGAGGGCATTCTTGTTGCGTATCTCCTCCATCCAGTTTGTGCCCTTCCATTGGCCCGACTGTATCTTGTCCCAGTCGGGAACAAGCGAGGCGAAGTCGTAGGGATCCAATCCGTCCATATACCGCTCCTCGTTCATGATCATGGCGTATTGCTGCGCATTGAGCAAGTCGGGCATCTTGTACACATTCTGCCAGCCCATGTAGCCGTCGTAGGATATCTGTGTCTTTCCCGCCTTGCCCTGCTTGGTGGTGACCAAGATCACGCCGTTGGCGGCGCGGCTGCCGTAGATGGCTGCTGTGGCGGCATCTTTGAGCACGTCCACGCTCTCAATGTCGGCGGGGTTGAGGTCGTTGAGGTCGCCCGCGATGCCATCTATGAGCACAAGCGGGGTCGCTCCACCCGTGGTGCCAATGCCACGGATGTACACTTTGTAGCCGCTTCCTGGCATTCCAGAGGTCTGTGTGAGCTGCACGCCTGGCGTATTGCTCTGTAGGGCGGTGAGGGGATTGACGGTGCCCAACTTGGCGATGTCGTCGCCCTTCACCTGCACGGTGGAGCCAGTGACGAGCTTCTTCTGCTGCACCCCATAGCCGATGACCACGACATCATTGAGCGTCTGCGCCTCATCCTTGAGCTTTATGGAGAGCGTGGGGCCGCTGACTTTCACGTCTTGGGGCACGCTGCCCACGTAGGTGATGTGGAGTGTGCTGCCCTTTGACGCTTTGATGGAGAAGTTGCCGTCCAGGTCGGTTACGGTGGCCTCGTTGGACCCCACTTCCTTTACAGTGGCTCCGATAACCGGCTGGCCTTGGGAATCCAGCACGGTTCCTCTGACCGTGCCATTGGTCTGCGCCCACACCGAAAGCGACAAGCAAAGGCTTGCAACAGCAGCCAAGGTCCGTGGCTTTAAATGTAGGCCCAGATGGGATTGATGATGGATAAAGTGGTTCATATATTTTAAAGTTTTGGATTGTTTTGTGCAAAATTAACGACTATTTTGCAACATGGGTTACGATTATGCGAAGTTCTGTATTCATTTTGCGAATATATTTTCTTGTGTGAGGCGGGGGCTCCTATCACCAAGAAATAATATTTTTTTGCTTCCTGTCCGTTCCTTCTCCATTCACCCGTGTGCATGGAAGACTTCATCGTTTCTGGCTTCAGATTGCGGTTGCTGACATTTGTCAACAACCGTAAACGTGAAGAGTACGGCATCCGCGGGAGATGTGCCTCGTGCATCCAAAAGCGGGGGACTAAAACGTGCATCCAACTGCGGCGGCCGTGTCCTTTGCGTTCCATACGCGAAGCTGCTTGTTGGCCGCCCCCCTACCCCGCCAACACGGCCTCAGCGGCGGAATACGCACGAACAGTCTCTCGCCGAGGGGGAAGCCAACGAGCATGATCAAATGGGATGTTCCTTAACTTCTGCCTCATAGCTCCAAAGGAGTCAAAACCCCAA
>Ga0256407_10007281_pt1 | contig 16749 bp, 10 predicted proteins | sample RumenRJG_04DNA_FD_193489 | JGI IMG/M metagenome (GOLD analysis project Ga0256407, IMG submission 193489) | Bovine rumen microbial communities from Lethbridge, Alberta, Canada - RJG_04 | ecosystem: Host-associated > Mammals > Digestive system > Stomach > Rumen | place: Canada: Alberta...
CGGATGTTCCCTTGAAAGAGGAGGCGAAGCCTCCGATTTCTTTGGTAGTGGTGCTGGGATTGAGGGGTAAATCGCCCAGGTAATGCAAGCTTGACAAATGCGAAGCGCCAGGCGTTGGAGGTGCCTCAACAAATTCAGAGTTGTTGGGCATGGGTTCTGTGGCTTTGCAATATGAAAGACCCGCAACCGTTCGGTTGCGGGTCTGTTGTTTTCGTTGGTGCATCGCGTCAGGCTTTGACCAGGTAGATGAGGTAGGTGTTGCCGGTGGGGAGGACCTGGAGGCCGTCGGCGGTCTTCTCTTTGACCGCGAGGCAGCTGCTCTCGGTGCTGACCGGGATGAGGAGGCCGTTCTTCGTGAGGTACTCTTCGGCGGCGAGGCAGTAGCCGGTGACCGTCTCGGCGTCCCGGGCGGAGGCCGCAAGGGTGATGAGGTGGTCGTACTCGTCGGAGGCGAGGTTCAAAAGGTTCTGCTCGGTGTCTCCGGAGAACTGGCGGAGCACGCCGATGGCATTCAGCTCCGTGCAGTGCAGGGGCGCGAAGGCCACATCGAAATGGCCGGCGACGAGGGCCTGCTGCAGTTCCTCCTCGGTGTCACGGGTGTCGATGGTGGTCGAGAGCGCGGTGCCGAAGACCTTCTGCCAGTTCTGGACGATGGACTGGGCCGCCTGCTTGTCCTCGGTGAGGCACAGGAACGTGATGGCAAAGGAGGTGGGCGCCGGTTCGTCTTCCGTGGCGACGGCTTCGAACTTTTCGATGGCGGTCGCGTAGGACTGCTTCGCCTTCTTCAGGCTGAAGCCGGGGCCTTTGGCCTGTCCGGCGGCTTCCCGGTACTGGGTGCCGGAGACCGCGTTGCAGCAGTCGGGGATGAGCCCTTCGGCGAGGCCGTTGCCGGTCTTCGTCAATTTGGAGACGTCGGTGGCGTGGGCCAGGGCGAGGCGCAGGTCCTCGTTGCCGGAGAAGTCGGAGTCCATGTTGAACAGCAGTGTGTTCACGGTGTTGGAGTATTCGGTGACCTCAAAGCCCTTCGGAAGGTTCAGCGCGCCGGAGGCACTGAGGACCGCACCGTCCAGGACGCCTTCGTCCGAGTTGAAGTCGGCGAGGATGTCGTAGCCGGTGCCGCCGTCTTCCATCACTTCTTTGCCGAGGGCCAGCGTGCACTGGTCGATGTCGCCGGGGGTGAGGCCGACATAGCTGTCGTTGCGGACCAGCGTGAGCGATTTACCGCTTTGGTCCATGTACGACAGGTAATAAGGTCCGTTGCAGAGGAGCATGGAGGCCGTGAGGCCGTAGCGGCCGGCGGTCTTTTCGAAGAACGTGCGGCTGCAGGGCATGGCGCAGGGGGAACCCAGCGCGGTCAGGAAGTTGCCGTCCGGGGCGGACAGTTTGATGCGGACCGTTTTCTCATCCACGGCGGAGACGCCGAGCTGAGAGGTCTTCAGCTCGCCGGAGAAGACGCCGGGCGCGTTCTGGATGCCGAAGAGGCGGGAGGCGCCGGGGGCGGCCGTATTCTTCGCAACGGCTCTCTGCAGGCCGAAGACGAAGTCATCGGCGGTCATGGCCGTGGGGAAATTCTGGATGAAGTCCTGTCCGAGAGGGTTTTTCGAGGACGCTTCGGTGCTGTCCGCGTCCGGGACATGCCACTTGAGGCCGTCCCGCAGGATGAATGTATAGGTGAGTCCGTCATCCGAAATGCTCCAGTGGTCGGCTGCGCCGGGCTGGACATTTCCCTTCTCGTCGATGCGGACGAGACCTTCGAAACAGTTGGCGGCGACGGTGGACATGGCCACCGTGTCGGAAATGGCGGGGTCGCAGCTGGCCGGGATGGTGTCCACCGGAAGGGTCAGTGTGGTCTCTTCCGGGGCACAGGCGGCAAACAGCAGGACCGCCATGAGAACTGCCAGGATGCAGGACAATACTTTCTTCCACATGGGGTATGGAGCTCCTCTCCGTATATCGCGAAAAATTCTAATTTATTCTAACACAGGGGACCGCCAAAAGAAAGAAGAGATGCGACTGGAAATGGTCGTGCGGGGAAGAGTTTTTTCGCGTGATTTTTCGGCGGGAGAATGCGCGCATTTTGTTGAAAAGCCCCCGCCCCGTGTGTATAATTTATGTGTATATGTAAAATTCCCCGGAGAAGTATAGGAGGAATCGAAATGGAATTTGAACTGAGCGTAAAAAAGATGACGCTGCGCGAGCAGATCAGCTTTCTTACCGGTAAGGACTTCTGGCACACTGCCTCGGTCGACCGGTTAGCTGTCCCGTCCGTCATGGTCTCCGACGGCCCCACCGGCCTGCGGAAGATGAAGGGCCTTGGGACCATCACCGCCATCTGCTTCCCGTCCGCGGCCGCCGTTGCCAGCGCATGGGACAAGGAAGGCACCAGAGCATTTGGTGAAGTTCTCGGTAACGAATGCCGCGCAGAGCGCCTGTCGGTCCTGCTGGGCCCCGGCATCTGCATCAAACGTTCTCCGCTCTGCGGCAGAAACTTCGAGTACTACTCGGAAGACCCGTTCCTGGCCGGTACGCTGGCAGCGAACTACATCAACGGCGTCCAGTCCAAAGGCGTCGGCACGTCCATCAAACACTTCGCATGCAACAGCACGGAAGACTTCCGTTACAAGGCGGATTCCATCGTCGACGAGAGAGCACTCCGGGAAATCTATCTCCGCGGCTTTGAGATCGCTGTCAAACAGGCGCAGCCCTGGACCATCATGATGGCCTACAACAAGGTCAACGGCAAGTACTGCACCGAAAACAGCCACCTCATGGAGGACATCCTCCGTGGGGAATGGGGCTTCGAAGGCCTGACCGTCAGTGACTGGATGGCCACGGCCGACCGCGTGAGAGCCCTCAAGGCCGGCCTCGACCTCGAAATGCCCGGCACCGGCTACTACACCATCAGCAAGGTCGCAAAGGCTTATCGCGACGGCGAGGTCTCCCAGGAAGAGATCGAAACGAGCGCCCGCCGCGTCCTGCACCTCGTGGACAAGTCCACTTCCGGTTCCCTCGGCGAAGCCGCTGTCTGGGACAAGAAAGCCGACCACGCCTACGCCATCGAGCTTGCCAAGAAGTGCCCGGTCCTTCTGAAGAACGACAACGACCTTCTTCCCTTCAAGAAGACCGATAAAGTCGCCATCATCGGCGCCCGCGCCAAGAACCCGCTCGTTCAGGGCGGCGGTTCCGCGCACATCAACGCTTACCGCATCGAGAGCCCCTACACCGCGTTCGAAAACCTCGGTATGGACCTCTCCTATGCACCGGGTTACGACCTCAAGATGCTCGACGAAGTGAACCAGGGTCTCATCTCGGAAGCGAAAGCAGTCGCCGAGAAGGCCGACAAGGTCCTGCTCTTCGTCTCCTGCTCCGATATGGATGTCCAGGAAGGCTTCGACCACACCACCATGGACCTCCCGAAGGCGATGAACGCCGTCGTCGAGGCCGTGGCATCGGTCAACAAGAACGTCGCGGTCATCCTCTCCACCGGCAGCTCCGTCGTCCTTCCCTGGGCTGACAAAGTCGGTGCCATCCTGCAGACCTACCTGCTGGGCGAAGGCTTCGGCGCCGCTCTTCCGGCCCTCGTCCTCGGCGAAGTTTCCCCGAGCGGCAAGCTGGCAGAGACCTACCCGAAGGCACTGAGAGACGTCCCCTGCCTCGCAGACTTCAAGGTCGACCACAACTGCAACCTCAAATTCCGTGACTCCATCTTCGTCGGGTACCGTTACTATGACACCGCCGGGAAGGAAGTCGCTTACCCCTTCGGCTACGGCCTGTCCTACACGAAGTTCGACTACTCCGACCTCAAGGTCGCGAAGACCGACGACGGCAACGTCGCAGTCAGCTTCAACATCAAGAACGTCGGCGGCATGAAGGCCGATGAGATCGCGCAGGTCTATGTCGGTGCATGCTTCGCTTCGAAGGTATATCGCGCCAAGAAAGAGCTCAAGGAGTTCGCCAGAGTCTCCCTCGAGCCCGGTGAGACCAAGACCGTGGAGCTGTGCCTCGACCCGACCGCGTTCGAGTACTTCAGCGCGGACCTCGACAAGTGGGTCACCGAAGCCGGTACTTACAAAGTCATGGTCGGTGCCTCCTCGAGAGACATCCGCCTCAGCGCAGACATCGACATCGAGTCCGCGGACGACCTCTCCAAAGAGGGCAACTACGCTGACTTCGCGCCGCATTACTTCAAGGCGAACATCGCCGAAGTCTCCGACACCGAGTTCTACAATGTCCTTGGTTATGACCTCGACGAGTACCTGCCCGACTCCAGCGACCTGCGCCTGACCCAGGCGGACGCCATCGCGGACGCTACGGCCAGCAAGCCCGGCAAAGCGGTCAACAACTTCCTCGACATGCTCGGCTCCATCCCGTTCGTTCCGGAGATCTACAAGAAGCTCGTTGTCGACTTTGTGAAGACCATGCCCATCAACCGGATGGTCAAGGTCTCCAAGGGCATCCTGTCCGACAACATGGGCGACGGCATCATCACCCTCCTGAACGGCGGCACCGTCGTCGACATGGTGAAGCTCATGGCCCTCGGTGTCCCGGATACCGCGAAAGCCATCCTGATCCCGTTCATCCAGAAGAAGGCCGTCGCGAAGCCGAAGAAGAAAAAAGGCATCTGAGAACGTTTCTGAGTGCCGTTCAAACCATCAAGAAGCCGCCGGTCAGCCGATCGGCGGCTTTTCGTAAAGGAAGTGCCTCCATGAGTACCGAAGCAAAGGCCGGCAGCTGCCTCATCGTGACGTCCCGCATCGACAGCGCGGACCGGCTCCACATCACCCCCACAGCGTATGACGCCATCATCTGCGCGGACAAGGGCCTGCAGGTGGCGGAAGCCCTGCACCTTCTGGGCGATGTACCGGTCTACCTCATCGGCGACTACGACTCCGGCACCCCGCCCACCGAAGCGGAGCGGGCGGCGGCCTCCGGCCTCGTCGTGCTGCCCTCAGTCAAGGACATGACGGACAGCGAGGCCGCCATCGACCTCGCCGTCTCCAAAGGCTTCGCACGCATCCATGTCCTCGGCGGTCTCGGCGGTCGCTTCGACCACTCGATGGGCAACCTCGGCATGCTGGCGAAGTACGTGGACGACCCGCGGGTCGAAGCCCTCAGCTTCGAAGACGGGCAGAACCTCGTGTTCCTGAAAGCGCCCGGCACGTTCCGGGTCCCGGCGCAGGGCACGTCGCTCCCGGAGGGCGGACCCGTGAACCGCTTTTACTACTTCGGGCTCATCGCCTACGGCGGCCCCGTCGAAGGGCTGACCATCACCGGGGCGAAGTACCCGCTCGCCGGCCACACGCTGACGCCGGACACGACCCTCGGCGTCTCGAACGAGGTCGCCGCCGGCGCATCTTACGCGGAAGTGACGCACGAGCAAGGGCACTTGCTGGTGATACTTTCTATCGACTAACGAAAAAGGCTCCTGCCAGAGGCAGGAGCCTTACGTTTTTAACTTATGCGTCCTGGGCGTCCAGTGCGTACGCGGCTTCGAGGGCCACCTTGATGGCGCCTTCGACAGCGTGGACGGCGTTGGGGTTCAGGAGGTCGACGTCGTCGTTCTCGTTGCGGTAGAACGGCGGTACCTCATCGGGCAGCGAGGAGATCTGCGCGGCAGCGAGGCCGGCCTTGTCGTAGACCTTGAGGTCGCCCTTGTGGTACTTCGGGTTGTGGTCGGTGAGCAGGACGCCGGCGTTGGCGGCGGCCTCGTCGACCAGCTTCGAAACTTTCCGGCCCTTGCTGACGACGTTCAGCGAGTCGGGGTCGTAGATGGAGTCGAAGCACAGGATGGTGGTGTCGAGGGCGTCAAGGTCGGCCTTGAAGTCCCGGACAAAGGCTTTGGCGCCGGCGTTCTTCGCTTCCTTGGAGGAGGTCAGAAGGACGCAGAGCTCGGTGCTCTCGAGGCGCAGGTCCTGTTCCGACATGTAGCGCATGGCGCCGCAGGCGGCATAAGCGCCCAGCAGGTTGTCCGCCACACCGGGGAACGAGGAACCGGTGGAAACGGTCCGGCTCAGGATGAGCGGGAAGATGACGAAGATGGGTAAGCCGTAAGCCAGGTACTCGAGTTCGTCCTGGAAGCCGAAGTTCAGCGTGCCGTTGTCGACGAGCAGCATGACCACGCAGAAGGCGATGTACAGAGCCACGCCCAGGAGGGTCAGGATCTTCAGGAGCGCGGCGGTGCCGCGGGAGATGTTCCGCTTGAAGGGAGCGTCGAGGTTCGCTTCAAAGATGATGCGGGCCGCGGGCTCTCCGGAAGCTTTGCGGCGGGCGAAGACGTTGATGTCTTCCACGCTCTTGGAGGTGCCGCCGAACACGCCGAGGGCGGCGAGCAGGGACAGCAGCGCGGTGACCAGAGCGGCCAGGATGAAGTACGGGTTCACGAGGGAGAACAGGATGGCGAACACCGCGGTGGCGACCAGGAAGATGAAGGTCAGAAGGTTCGACGTGATGTACGCCTTCTGTTTCGCGTAGAAGCTGACTTCGTCGACTTCATCGCAGAATTCTTTCAGGTCTTTGGTCAGCTGATCGCGAAGCACGAGCTCCGCTTTGCCGTCGGCCTGCCGTTTGTTGGTGTCGGCGTTCTCCATGAAGCTCTTGGAAGAACGGACTGCGTAGTTACAGCATTCACGGACTTTGCCGTCGTAGCGTTCGAAGGTCTCGCTGGCTTTCATTGTTATGCCTCCTCTTCGTCGAAATCGTAATCCTTGAGGTCATCATCGGCTTCTTCCTTCGCGCCGCAGACGCTGCAGTCGTGGCGGTGGGTCAGGTCGATCTTGTCGATAGTGGCATTTTCACAGTTGTAGATGAAGAGCTTGCCCTTCATGGCGACCGGGGCACCCAGCAGGTACTGCAGGACCGAGGTGGACATGAGGGACGCGATGATGGAGGAAACGCCGCTGACGCTGCCGTAGTTATCTTCCGGCGGCATCTCTTCGCCGTAGAAGCAGGCGAGGCACGGAGTCTCGTGGGGCAGGATGAACCCTGCGGTGCCGATGAAGCCGTTGGTCTTGCCGAGCACGAACGGTTTGTCGAGTTCGACACAGGCTTCGTTGACCAGCATCTGGGTCTGCGGGTTATTGACGGCGAGCACGACGATGTCGTACTGGCTGACGATCTCGTAGACGTTGTCCTTGTTGATGGCCGTGGCGTGGGGGATGACATTGATGAGGCTGTTGTAGGCCTTGAGTTTCCGGGTGGCGGAAATGACCTTCAGAGTCCCCAGGTCTTCCTCAAAATGGACGAATGCGTTCAGGTTGGACGTGCCGACGATGTTGTGGTCCGCGACACCGATGGTGCCGACGCCGGCAGAGGCCAGGTTGTACATCAGGGTGCTGCCGATGGAGCTCGCACCGATGACGAGGACACTGGCGTCCTCCAGAAGCTGTTGTCCTTCTCCACTGAATTCCTGGACCATGCTCTGGCGGGAATATCGTTCAGAGTTCATACACATTTTCCTCCGGTTGCTATTATAATGGTTACGATTATAGCAGTTGACCTGTTGAGTGTAAACAGATTTTTAGGCGAAAATTCAAAAATGATTGGTTGTATTGTCCAAAGGAAACAAAAATGTCCGAAAACCGTCTGTTCATAAAAATAGAGCCTCCCAAACGGGAGGCTCTGAATGTAAAGACGGACTTAATGGTCGATCCAGTCTTTGGCTCTTTCGATGGCTTTCTTCCAGCCGCCGTAGAGCTCGTCGCGGGTCGCGGCATCCATTTCCGGATAGAAGATCTTGGAGACTTCGCGGTTCTCGGCGATCTCGTCGAGGTCTTTCCAGAACCCGACTGCCAGACCGGCGCAGTATGCGCAGCCGAGCGCGGTGGTCTCGACGATCTTCGGACGGTTGACTTCACAGTCGAGGACGTCGGACTGGATCTGCATCATGATGTCGGAGACGGAAGCGCCGCCGTCGACACGGATGGACTTGATCTCCATGCCGGAGTCGTCTCTCATGGCGTTGACGAGGTCAGCGCACTGATAGCAGATGGCTTCGATGACGGCACGGCAGAAGTGTGCGCGATTGACGCCACGGGTGAGGCCGACGATGCAGCCACGGGCGTACATGTCCCAATAGGGAGCACCGAGACCGGTGAACGCGGGGACGAGGTAGATGCCGTTGGCGTCGGGGACGGACTCGGCGAGTTCGTCGCAGCGGGGAGCCTTGTCGATCATCTGCAGTTCATCGCGCAGCCACTGGATGGTGGCGCCGCAGTTGAAGGCGGAGCCTTCGAGGCAGTAGGTGATGTCGTCGTCAGACAGTGCCCAGGCGATACCGGAGATGAGGTTGCTCTTCGACTCGACTCTCGTCTTGCCGGTGTTCATGAGCAGGAAGCAGCCGGTGCCGTAGGTGGACTTGACGATGCCTTCCTGGAACGCGCACTGACCAAAGAGGGCGGCGGGCTGGTCGCCGATGGCGCCGGAGACCGGGGTGCCTGCGAGGCCTTCGAGGCCGGCGATGCCGGGCGCGACGAGACCGTAGACCTGGCTGGAGGGGACGACCTTCGGCAGGATGCTCATGGGGATGTCCATGAGTTCGCAGAGCTCTTCATCCCAGGACAGGGTGTTGATGTTGAAGAGCATGGTGCGGGTGGCGTTGGAATAGTCCGTGACATGGACCGCGCTTTCCGGATGGACGGCGCCGCCGGTCAGGTTCCAGATGAGCCAGGTGTCGATGGTACCGAAGAGGAGTTTGCCCTCGTCCGCGAGTTCCTGTGCTTCGGGGACGTTGTCGAGAAGCCAGCGGATCTTGGTGGCGGAGAAGTAGGCGTCGACGATGAGGCCGGTCTTCTGTTTGATCGTCTCAAGATGTCCTTCTGCCTTCAGTTTCTCGGCATAGTCCGCGGTACGGCGGCACTGCCAGACGATGGCGTTGTGGACGGGACGGCCGGTCGTTTTATCCCAAAGGATGGTGGTCTCACGCTGGTTGGTGACACCGATGGCGGCGATGTCGGCGGGGTCGATCTCGCCTTCGCCGAGGATGGTGGCGACACACTGCAGCTCGGTCATGAGGATGTCTTCGGGTCTGTGCTCAACCCAGCCTGCATGAGGGTAGATCTGCTCGAACTCTCTCTGGGATTTGGTGACGATCTTGCCATACTTGTCAAAGATGATCGCTCTGGAACTGGTGGTACCCTGATCCAAAGCCATTACATATTTGGCCATAGCAAAGTTCCTCCTTTATGAAACAATTTTTACATACTTGATACAACTCCCGCGTGACCATCGCGGAATTTTTTAGCGAAATTGCTAATCTGATGGTAAAGAATGAGGCGCTGAGCAGGACTCAGCGCCTCTTCTAACACTATTATAGTACAGTAAAATTGTTTTTACAAGTACTTATTCTTCCGGAGCGTACAACGCTACGAGACGCTTGAGGTGCTCGAGGCGTTCTTTCGCTTCGACAGCGCTCTGATCGAACAGTGCGTCTGCCTTCTCCGGGAAGGACCGCTTGAGGGAGGAGTAACGTACTTCGTTCATGATGAAGTCCTTGTACTCTTCGGTCGGGTCTTTGCTGTCCAGAGTGAACGGGTTCTTGCCTTCCGCGATGAGGGCCGGGTTGTAGCGGAACAGATGCCAGTAACCGGAGGTGACGGCTCTCTTCTCTTCGGTCATCGCGATGGTCAGACCGCCCTTGATGCCGTGGTTGATGCACGGAGCATAGGCGATGATGATGGACGGGCCCTTGTAAGCTTCCGCTTCGTGGATGGCTTTCAGGGTCTGGTTGTAGTCAGCACCCATGGCGACCTGAGCAACATAGACATAACCATAGCTCATGGCGATGCCGGCGAGGTCTTTCTTCTTCACGGTCTTACCGGAAGCTGCGAACTTCGCGATGGCGCCGGTACGGGTGGACTTGGAGGCCTGTCCGCCGGTGTTGGAGTAAACTTCGGTATCGAAGACCATGATGTTGACGTCTTCGTTGGCAGCAAGGACATGGTCGAGACCGCCGAAACCGATGTCATAGGCCCAGCCGTCGCCGCCGAAGATCCACTGGGACTTCTTGGCGAGGTAGTCCTTGTCACCGAGGACGTCTTCGACTGCCTTCTGAGCTTCCGCGTCATCGAGTTTGACACCGGAGAGGATGGCAGCAAGTTCCGCAGCCGGAGCGGCGTTGGTGGTGGCGTCGTTGTAGGTCTCCATCCAGGCCTGAGCCTTGGCTTTGACGTCTTCCGGAGCGACAGCGGCGATCTTGTCGACGTCGACGAGGAGACGCTCACGGATCTGCTTGTTGGCAAGCATCATACCGTAACCGAACTCGGCGTTGTCCTCGAACAGGGAGTTGGACCATGCCGGACCCTTGCCTTCCGCGTCTTTGCAGTACGGAGTGGAGGGAGCGGAGTTGCCCCAGATGGAGGAGCAGCCGGTGGCGTTGGCGATGTACATCTTGTTGCCGAACAGCTGGGTAACGAGTTTTGCGTACGGAGTCTCACCGCAGCCGGCGCAGGCGCCGGAGAACTCGAGGTAAGGTTTCTTGAACTGAGAGCCCTTGACGGTGGTGTCTTTGAACTTCTCGATGACTTCGGCCTTCTCGGGCAGCTCAGCAGCATACTCGAATGCGAAGTGCTCGGTCTTCTGGCCCTCGAAGGGTTTCATGACGATGGCCTTTCTGGCCGGGTCTTTGGCGCCTGCCGGGCAGATGTTCACGCAGGAACCGCAGCCGGAGCAGTCGTAAGCGGAAACGGTGATGCCGAACTTGTAGCCGGGCATGCCGCGAAGGTCGACGAGCTTCATGGAAGCCGGAGCGGCCTCAGCCTCAGCCTCGGTCAGAGCGACCGGACGGATGACGGCGTGCGGGCAGACATAGGCACACTGGTTACACTGGATACATTTGTCGGGCTGCCACTCCGGAACGAAGAGGGAAACGCCGCGTTTCTCCAGAGCGGAGGAGCCGAGGGGCTGTTTGCCTTCGACATAGTCGGAGAAGACAGAGACGGGGATGTCGTCGCCGTGCTGGTCGTTGGTCGGGACGAGGACGTTGTCCATGAACTTCTTGAGTTCGGGGTCTTTGACTTCGAAGAGCGGGGTCTTCGGAGTGTCCGTCGCGTCGGCCCATGCAGCCGGGACTTCGACTTTCGTCATGGCGGTGAAGCCCTTGTCGATGGCTTCGTGGTTCATGCGGACGATGTCTTCGCCCTTTCTGGAGAAGGACTTGGTGGCAGCGTCTTTCATGAGCTGGAGTGCTTCCTCACCGGGGATGATCTGAGTCAGGTTGAAGAACGCGGACTGCAGGATGGTGGAAACACGGTTGCCAAGGCCGACTTCCTGTGCGATGGAGGAAGCGTCGATGGTATAGAACTGGATGTTGTGCTTGGCGATGTACTGCTTGACTTTCGCCGGGATGTGCTCGTCGAGCTCTTCCTGGGTCTTCCAGAGGCAGTTGAGCAGGAAGGTGCCGCCGTCTTTCAGATCCTGGACCATGTCGTAGCGCTCGATGTAGGACTCGTTGTGGCAGGCGACAAAGTCAGCGGAGTTGATGAGGTAGGCGGAGTTGATGGGCTGATCGCCGAAACGAAGGTGGGAGACGGTGATACCGCCGGATTTCTTCGAGTCGTATGCGAAGTAAGCCTGGACCTTCTTGTCGGTGTGGTCACCGATGATCTTGATGGAGTTCTTGTTGGCGCCGACGGTACCGTCAGAGCCGAGACCCCAGAACTTACAGGAATAGGTTCCCTTCGGAACGGTGTCGAGAACGGGGGCGATGGGCAGGCTCAGGTTGCTGACATCGTCGTGGATGGCGATGGTGAAGTGCTCCTTCGGCTCTGCAGCTTCCATGTTCTCATAGATCGGGATGATGTGGGACGGAGTGGTGTCTTTACCACCGAGACCGAAGCGGCCGCCGTAGACGGGAACGCTGTCGAACTCAGTGCCCTTCAGGGCAGCGACGACGTCGAGGTAAAGGGGCTCGCCGTAGGAGCCGGGCTCCTTGGTTCTGTCGAGGACAGAGATCTTCTTGACGGTCTTCGGAAGAGCGGCAACAAGATACTTCTGAGAGAACGGTCTGTAAAGGTGGCACTTGACGAGACCGACTTTGGCGCCGTGCGCGTTCAGGTAGTCGACAGACTCCTGGATGGTGCCGTTGATGGAACCCATGGCGACGATGACGTACTCGGCGTCCTCAGCACCATAGTAGTTGAACAGGTGATAGTCCGTGCCGATCTTCTCGTTGACGGCCTGCATGTACTGCTCGGTGACTTCGACGATGTTGTCATAAGCCGGGTTGCAGGCTTCGCGTGCCTGGAAGAAGATCTCGGGGGACTGAGCGGAACCTCTCTGGTCGGGATGCTCCGGGTTCAGAGCCTTGCGACGGAAGTCGGCAATGGCGTCCCAGTCGACCATCTCGGCGAGGGTGTCGTTGTCCCAGACTTCGATCTTCTGGATCTCGTGGGAAGTACGGAAACCGTCGAAGAAGTGCATGAAGGGGACTTTGCCCTTGATGGTGGAAAGGTGAGCGACGGCGCCGAGGTCCATGCATTCCTGAACGGTGTCAGAGCAAAGCATGGCAAAACCGGTCTGGCGGCAGGCCATGACGTCGGAGTGGTCACCGAAGATGTTCAGGGCGTGGCTCGCGACGCAGCGGGCGGAAACGTCCATGACGCAGGGAGTCTGCTCACCGGCGATCTTGTACATGTTCGGGATCATCAGGAGAAGACCCTGAGAAGCCGTGTAGGTGGTGGTCAGAGCACCGGCAGTGACGGAACCGTGAACGGCACCGGCGGCACCGGCTTCGGACTGCATCTCAGCGACGCGGACCGTCTGGCCGAAGATGTTCTTCGCACCGGCAGCAGCCATCGAGTCGGTGACTTCAGCCATGGTGGAAGACGGCGTGATGGGGTAAATGGCAGCAACTTCCGTAAATGCGTACGATACGGTAGCGGCGGCAGTATTACCATCCATGGTTTTGAGTTTTCTGCTCATAATATGCCTCCAAGCTATAAAGTTAATATACTTTTCAGTGCTTAAAAAAGTAAGCAGGCGTATATGCGTAACAATTATAATACAGGCATTAGTAATTATCAAACAACTTCTTGACAACGTTTTCACAAGATTTTTACCTCTGTTTCGCCTTTTTCAAGTGAATTTGCATAAAAGGTTTTCCACGGCGGTCCCTGTGGCGATGTACGGGCAAAAATTGACAGTCACCTCCTCTGTTAATATAATATAAATTACCAGAAAACGCGGACAAATCGCGTACCGGAAGGAGATATACATCTATGGATGACCCCGGGTCTATCAGTTATCTGGTCGCCATCATCATTTTAGTCGCCATCCTCGTCGTCGAGGAGGTCGTATACCTGGTGCGTTCGGCGCTCAACGCGCTGACGGACTCCCGCGCCGAGGAACTGGGGGAGCACCCGAAAAAGAACGTACAGAAGCTCATCGCCCGTAAGGACGACGTGTTCCTCGCCATCTCGCTCACCAGCATCCTCATGACGACTTTGTTCGCCATGACGGCCACGCTGGCCTTCGCCCCGCCGCTCATGGACTGGCTGCACGGCCTCGGCGTCCCCGCCGTCTGGTGCACCGTCCTCGCGCTCATCATCATCCCGTTCCTGTCGTCCGGCATTTTGATGACGCTGACCGGCATCATCCCGCGCAAGGTCGGGCAGAAGCGCCCCTACGGCGTCATCACCCGGTTCTCGGGCATCGCCCTCGCCATCTACACGCTGCAGCGGCCCGCCGTGGCCATCTGCTCCGGCGTCTCGAGCCTGCTCATGAAGCTCTTCGGCCTCGAACGCATGAAGGCGGAGGACTCCGTCACCGAGGCCGAGATCCTCTCGCAGGTCGAGACCGCCGGTGACACCGGCGCCATCGACGACGAGCAGCGGGAGATGATCAACAACATCTTTGAGTTCGACGACGTCTTCGTCTCGGACCTCATGACCCACCGCACCGACGTCACCGCGGTCGCGGACACCGCACCCGTCGCCGAAGTCCGGGAAGTGGCCATCGAAGAGGGCTACTCCCGTATCCCGGTCTACCACAAGACCATCGACGACATCGTCGGCATCGTCTACGTCAAGGACCTTCTGACCTACGTCGGCGAAGGCCTCCCGCCCCGGCTCTGTGCCGGCGACGTCATGCGGGAAGCGTTCTTCGTCCCGGAGACCATGCGCTGTGACAAACTGTTCCGGACGATGAACGACAAACGGACGCAGATCGCCGTCGCCGTCGACGAGTACGGCGGGACCGCAGGCATCATCACCCTCGAGGACCTGCTGGAAGCCATCGTCGGAAGCATCCAGGACGAGTACGACGAAGAGGAAGAAGAGGAGATCGAGCAGATCACCGAGAACGTCTTCGACTTCGACGGCACCACCGACATCGAAGAGGTGGCGGAAGTCCTCGGCATCGACATCCCCGAAGGGGAGTACGATACCATCGGCGGGTTCATCATGGCCCTTCTCGACCGCATCCCCGAAGACGGGACCGTCTCGGAGGCGGACTTCGAGAACATCCACTTCACCGCGTCCGAGGTCGAAGACCGGCGGATCGGCAACGTGCGTGCGGAGCGGCTTTGAGCAAATCGCCCAAAAAAACGCCGGAACGGCGCAAAAAGATGTCTGTTTAATTCGCACGAGATTCGGCGAAACCCCTTGAAAAGTTTTTGGGGTAAGATATAATTAAGGTGTGCCAATTGACAAATCTTTGTCATAAGCAAATACATGTATTTCTTTATTGGAGGTTTTTCCCATGGTTAAAGTAGCTATTAACGGATTTGGCCGTATCGGCCGTCTCGCCTTCCGCCAGATGTTTGACGCTGAAGGTTATGAAGTCGTTGCCATCAACGACCTTACCGCACCTGCAATGCTTGCAGATCTTCTGAAATTCGACACCGCTCAGGGCGGTTTCTGCGGTCGCATCGGCGAGAATCTTCACACCGTCGAAGCCGGTGAGAACTCCATCACCGTCGATGGCAAAGAGATCACCATCTATGCCGAGCCGGACGCTTCCAAGCTTCCGTGGGGCGAACTCGACGTCGACGTCGTCCTTGAATGCACCGGTTTCTACACTTCCAAAGCGAAGTCCCAGGCTCACATCGACGCAGGCGCGAAGAAAGTCGTCATCTCTGCTCCCGCAGGCAACGACCTTCCCACCATCGTCTACAGCGTCAACAACGAGACCCTGACCACCGATGACAAGATCATCTCCGCTGCATCCTGCACCACCAACTGCCTCGCTCCCATGGCGAAAGCCCTCAACGATTATGCTCCGATCGTCTCCGGTATCATGTGCACCGTCCATGCTTACACCGGCGATCAGATGATCCTCGACGGCCCGCACAGAAAGGGCGACATGAGAAGAGCCCGTGCCGGCGCTGCCAACATCGTTCCGAACAGCACCGGTGCTGCCAAGGCCATCGGTCTTGTCATCCCCGAACTGAACGGCAAACTCATCGGCGCTGCTCAGCGTGTTCCGGTCCCGACCGGTTCCACCACCCTTCTCTTCGCTGTTGTGGAAGGTAAGGACGTCACTGTCGAAGGCATCAACGCTGCCATGAAGGCTGCTTCTTCCGAGTCCTTCGGTTACAATGAGGACCCGATCGTTTCTTCCGATGTCATCGGCATGAAGTACGGTTCCCTGTTCGACAGCACTCAGACCATGGTCACCGAGATCGGCGACGGCAAATATGAAGTCCAGGTCGTTTCCTGGTACGACAACGAGAACTCCTACACCAGCCAGATGGTCCGTACCATCAAGTACTTCGCTGAACTTGGCTAAGTAGAGTCCTCCCTGCGGTCAAATCCGTAGTCCTGAAAAGGCACGACAAAATCCCCCGACTTCCGGTCGGGGGATTTTTTGCTTCAAACTTCAGTTGTCTGTCATTCAATGCCTTTGGCGCATCGCTATACTGAACCGTTGAAACTCTGAACCATATGAGCCCTACAAATCCGAATTTGTTGAGCTTTTCCCATGCCTGACGCTTCGCATTTTCGTCAAGCTTGCACAGCCAATGGCGATTTACCCCTCAATTCCAACACAACTGTGGTGAAGCTTTCGGAGGCTTCGCCTCCTCCTACATGGAAACATCCGCCAGGCAGCGGGGCGGACGGCGACGCGCAGCTAGTACACCGTAAACGCCCCTGTTAGCTGCCGTGCGTATTTACTGGCATTGCTTTTTGATACTTTTTCTTCTTTAGAAGCGCTCAAGTTTGCAGGTGCCACAGTGCTTCGGGGAAGTAAAGAGTCTTTCGCCCGCTTCGCGGCTGCCAACTGCTCCTTTTCTTACAACGTTTCAAACTCTGCCAGCTCTTGACTTCCCCTCCTCCCTGCGGCACGGGGTAGACAACAGGCCAAAGGGGCACTGCGGCCCTTCGGCCTGCATACATGGTGAGGGAAAGCAACTCGCAAGCATCTTTTAAATCTAACAGGGCCCCTCTCAAATATTCAAAGTCAGACCAAAAAGGAACAAACCCTTAGCCAGGTCTGACTTTAAGGCCTGGCAGTGCTGTTGAAGTCAGACCAAAATGGTGCAACTCATTGGCTAGGTCTGACTTTAAGGCCTGGCAGTGCTGTTGAAGTCAGACCAAAATGGTGCAACTCATTGGCTAGGTCTGACTTTAAGGCCTGGCAGTGCTGTTGAAGTCAGACCAAAATGGTGCAACTCATTGGCTAGGTCTGACTTTAAGGCCTGGCAGTGCTGTCAAAGTCAGACCAAAATAGCGTAACCCATTGGCTAGGTCTGATTTTAAGGCCTGGCAGTGCTGTTGAAGTCAGACCAAAATAGCGTAACCCATTGGCTAGGTCTGA
>Ga0256407_10007283_pt1 | contig 16747 bp, 13 predicted proteins | sample RumenRJG_04DNA_FD_193489 | JGI IMG/M metagenome (GOLD analysis project Ga0256407, IMG submission 193489) | Bovine rumen microbial communities from Lethbridge, Alberta, Canada - RJG_04 | ecosystem: Host-associated > Mammals > Digestive system > Stomach > Rumen | place: Canada: Alberta...
TTTATTCAATTTGATTTTTTATTTTAATAAAAATATCAAAAAGTGAAAATAATTTTTAATTTTTAATATAGTTTTAAATTGTGAATTCTATGTGATAATAATTTAAAATATTTAAGTTTTGTTGAAGCATTTCTTTAAGTTCTTTCTTTTTATTAATATATTTCAATGCTAGAAGGAAAAATATTATTTTATTTCAAATAATTTCATTACATTTTTAAAAATTTTTTCAAATGATTGAAATAAGTTTTTCATCTCCATCATAAAGACAATATCATTTTTTTATATGTCTTTAAAAATATAACAATAATTCATTTTAATTTGATAAATATTTATTCTATATATTAATTTTAAATATATATTATTTTTATTAAAATCAGAAATAAGATAATTATTTGATTTTAAATAATTATATTGAAATTATCAAAAAAAAAATAAATACTTCTTTTTAATATAAAAGATTTTAAATATGAATATTTTATATTTAAATTTATTAAAAAGGTAAGAAAAGAATTATTTAATAAAAAATTGTTTTGTTAAATTTATTTATTTTAATTTCAAATTATATTTAAAATAAAATAATTAAAATTTTTTAAATAAATTCCTGTTTATATTTTTATTTTTCTAATTATTTTCCATTTTCTCGTCTAGTTTTTTTATTCTTTTTCCTCATCTATTTTTTTATCTATATTCTGTATTTTTTTCTCTTCCTTTTCTTCTTCTTTTTTCTCTTCTTTTTTCTCTTCTTTTTCTTCTTCTTTTTTCTCTTTTTTTTCTTCTTCTTTTTTCTCTTCTTTTTTCTCTTCTTTTTTCTCTTCTTTTTCTTCTTCTTTTTTCTCTTCTTTTTCTTCTTCTTTTTTCTCTTCTTTTTTTTGATTTTCATTTTTATTTACATCTTTTAAATGATCTGATTTATTTAAATCTAAATCTGCTAAATAATTCCAAACATTTGAATTTTTATATTTTTCTTTAAATGGTTTAAAAATATTTTCAATTTCCTCATTTGAAAAACCAAAAGATGGCAAATTCATTTTAAAAGCAGTTAAGATAGAAAATAATTTTAAATCTATTTGATTTTGTCCTAATTTAATATCTTCGTCATCATCATTAGATATTAATTCTTTATTAATTTGCATTTCTATTATATTAATCCAAATTTTTTCTTTTTTTAAACTAGAATGATATTTTATATCTTCTTCCATTAAAACTCTATTTTCTTGTTTAAAAAAAGTTTGTGATAATAAAATTAATAAAGCCATATTATGATAATCTTTATTTTTTTCCTCATATAAATCTAAAATATAAATTAAAATATTTTTAACAGAATTATATTGAACAGTATTTAAAATTTTTAATTGGGATCTTAATTTATTAAGTTGTAGAATTAAATAATCAATATACTCTTCATTTTCATTAAATAATATTTTAATTTCATCTATATTATCTGAAGTTAATTTTCCATTTGATAAATTTTCAATATAATTATGTAATTGAGAAAACTTTTTTTTTTTATTTTCATCATAATGATATAATTGAGGTGAAAAATATTTAAATTCTTGATTAATTAAATCTTTAATTTTAGTAATTATAATAGGATTATTATTAAATTGTAATTTTAATGTTTTAAATTCATCTTTTCCTTCACATGTAGATGCAAATGAATTAAAATCTGCTTTTTTTGGTTTGGGATTAATTTCTGTGTTTTCTTTAATAAAATTAATTAAATGTTTTTCTATTTCAAAATTATTTATTAATGATTCAATTTCATTTAATGAAGATGTTAAAATATCTTTTTTATTATTTTCTATATTTATAAATTCTTTCAATACATAAAAAAAATTTTTCACATATTTTTCTCTTATTTTACAAAATTCTTTATATGTATTATTTGATTTTATAATATAATTTTCCACTGATTGATTATATTCATTTATTCCTTTTAAATAATCATTCCTATATTTTTCTATTTTTTTCCCTAAATATTCTTTTTTATATTTATCTAAAATTTTATCTAATTTTTTATCAATTTCTTTTTTTGATTCTTCTATTTCATTTGAAATTTTTGAAATTGAATTTAATCCTTCAAAATTATATTGATCCTCTAATGTTTCTAAATTATTTTTATAATATTTATAATCCATTTGAGATTTAGTATTTTCATTTTTTATATCATCAAAATGTAAAGACTCTTTTTCTATAAATTCACCTAATAATGGACAAATATTTTGATTAAGAGAATTATATATAAATTTATGATATTCGCATTTTTCATTTATATAATTTTTTAATTTATCAAAATAATCATTAAATATTGAATTTTCTTTTTGTTTATTATTATTTAATAATAATAATATTGTCAATAATGATTCTTTATATTCATATTCAATATTTTTATATTGTGAAAAAAAAAAATATAGTTTTTGTATTATTTGAATTTCAAAATCTTCAATTTTCATTATTTTTGAATTATCATGAATTATTTCCAAATTTTCTTCCATTATTTGCTAATTAATTAAATAAAAAAAACAATATCAAAAATCCTTTTTTTATACTTAAAAGAATAAAAATCGTGATTGTTTATTTTTTAATATTCTTCATTTTCTAAAAACTTTTTTATTTGATTATTTCAATAAATAATATTAATTGAATTTTTTTGGGAAATAAATATATTCTATAGAATATTTATTATTTTTAGAATTATTATTGCAATAAAATTATTTATAAAATTCATATTAAAATTGAATTTAAATTATTTAAATATTATTTTCATTAAAATTTTCTTTTTTTTGAATAAAATAAATTTAAATTATATTGATTTAGTATTAATTTCCCATTTAATTGAAGGAAAATTATTTTTTATTTTAAATCCAACACCCATTCTTTTATTATTCATAATATATCAAAATAATTTTATTCTATATCAATTAACATTAAAATAAATTTATTAATTTGAATCAAATCATTTTATTTTTTTTTTCTCAAAAATTTAAATAATATTTGATAAAAAATATAATTAAACAAAATGATAAATTTATTCAAAGACATTTCTCAAGAAAAATTAGTGGAATTAAGATGTGCATTTGATTTATTTGATGGTGACAATGATGGAAAAATAGATCCATCGGAATTAGGAAAAGCAATAGAAAAAATGGGTCAAAAATTATCTGAAGACGATTTAAAAGAAATGATAAAAGAAGTAGATTCAGATTATAATGGAACAATAGAATTTGATGAATTTGTAACTTTAATGATAAGTAAAATGAAAGATAATGATTCAGAAGAAGAAATTTATGAAGCTTTTAAAATTTTTGATAAAAAAGGAAATGGTAAAGTTTCTAAGTCTGATATTAAATCAGTGATGAATACTCTTCATGAACCTATAACTAATCCTGAATTAGATGAATTAATAGAAAAATGGGATAGTGATAGAGATGGTTTTTTAAATTTTCAAGAATTTAAAAATATGATGTTGTTTAAATAATTTTTTTTTAAATTAATAATATAAATTTAATTATATGAATAAAAAAAATATTGAATTCCATTTTATAATAAAAATATTTAATTTATTGTAATATTAAAAAATATATTTTTTGGAAAATATACAATTATTTATTATTAAAATATAATTCAATTAAAAATAAAAAACTAAAAAAAATGAAAACCCCAAAAAAATAAATATAATAATCTTTTTTTCTAGAACAGATGAAAATTACAATATAGGAAACTTAACAATATGAAATATAGAAGAAGTTGTAAATTAAATAAAAGAAATAAATTCTGAAATAAAATCATTTAAAGTAGAAAGAATAAATTATATCCTAAAGAATATTCAAAATGAAAAGTAGAAACAAAAGAAGAATTAAATAAAATCCAAATCCAAAATTAAAAAATAACTTTCAAATATAAAAAAATATGATATTAATTTTATATGATATCTAATTTGATTTAGTATTTTTAATTGTCTTTTATTAACTCAATTAAAAAAAATAGCTTTTGAAAATAAGATAATATCCTATTTTATATTAATGAAGGTCTGAGATTGGAGGTTCTATAAATGATATTGAAAAAATTGTAAAGGTAGTATTAATAAAGAAGGTTTAAGTATTCAAGGAAGTAATTTTAAAAATTGTAAAGAATTATTAAAAAATGAATTGAAGAAAATTTAGACAATATTATAATTAAAATAAATGAATTTTTTAATTGATTTTTAGATAAAAAATTAAATTAAAAAAATAGAAATTTTTGAAACTCAAAAATAAATAAATAAATAAAAACTATTATTTTTTCAATTTTTACATATTAGCAATTTTTTCCAATCTCTCTTTTGAATTTTTAAGAAATTTTTCTTTATCAATTACAGCATCTTTTGCTTCAGACATATATTTATCAATTTCATGTTGACTAGGTTCTGGTTTTCCAACAGCTTTAGAAATTTCCTTCATAAGATCTGGTAATTGTTCTCTTTTAATTTCATTTTTTCCTCCTGAAATTTTATCAAAGGAACCTTCAAAAATTTTTTTAAATTTTCCTTCGTCTGCTAAAAGTGCTTTTGTCTCTTTTTTTATTTTTTCTTTAAGTTCTGGAGGTAATTTATCCATTTTTAAATATATTTTTTTTTTTGTTTTTTGTCTTATCTTTTCTTTTTTTTATTTTTGATTTTTTTATTACGTCATGAAAAAATAATTTTAAGGATTTAAAAATATATTATTATTTTAATTTTTTTATTTTATTTTTATTTTTTTTTATTTTAATTTTGAAAAAATTAATCACCTTATTATGGATGAAAATGTAGTTAAAACATTAGAAAATTTATATGAACAACAACAAAAATTAATTGATGATGAAAATTATATTGATGCTGAAAAATTATCAAAAACTATTACAGATTTTAAAAAAAATGCTTTAAAAAATCAAAAAAGAAAATTAGATTTAATAAATAAAAGTAGTCAAGAAGAATTTGAAGAAAAATATAAAAGAGAATTAGATAATTTTAATGAGAAATGGATTCAAAAAGAAAAAGATTTAACTGATCAATTATTAGAACAAGAAATGTATATAAAGAAAAATCAAAAAGATGAAATTAATCAATTAAATAATACAAAAGATTTAAATATTAAACCAAGACAATCACCACAGTATTTAAATTTAAAAAAAATACAATTTGAATTAGCTAGACAAGAAAGATTTAAAGAAGCAGAAGTAACAAAAAAAATGGCAGATAAAATTCAAAAAGAAGAAAATGATAAATTATATATTGAATTAAAAAATAAGTTTAGAAAACAATATGAAAACTTATTAAAAAGACATAAAGAAGAAAATAAAAAATTTAAAGATGAAAAAGAAAGAAGAATTTATTTACAAAGAAAAGAAAAAGATAAAGAATATGATGCATTAATTAATAAATATAGAACAATTAGAATTGAAATGGAAATTGAAAGAAAAGAAAAAGAAATGCAAATTACAAAAAAATTAAAAAATGCATTAAGGAAAAAAAATAGGTCTTTACCTAATACAAAAAGAAATAGAAGAATATAATTTTTACTATAATATAAATAATTTATTTGTTTAATATTTTTTGAAATAAATATAAAAAATAAATCAATTTATTAATTTTTAATATTTAATAAATTATATTTATTTTAGGTTGTATTTTAGATAAAATATAAAAAATCTAAACTAATAATTTTAATAGTTTTATAAGAAATGAATAAAAATCAAAATTTACTTAAAGCTCCAAAAATAAGTTATAAAGTACCAAAAAAATTACCGTCTTTCCTTGATTTAAATAATAATGTAAATAAAATTGAAAAAAATTATAAATTTGTATCTGTTAAAAGGAAGGAATCCGCATCAACTAAAGATTCTGATAGTGATACAAGTAATGTAAATGATTTAGAAAGTTTTGAAAGTAATCAAAAAGTAAATGAAGATTTTATTGGAATAGGTGTTCTTGATATATTGAAAACATATTAGATATATAATATAAAATTGATTTAATAATGAGTAATTTTTGTAAAAAATTATTTAATTTGATTCATTGTTAATCAAATTAGAAACAATTATTTTATAAATGAATGAATAGATTAAAATAGGAATGACCTAATAAAAAAAAATTGTTTTAACTATTATAAATAATAATATTAATTTATGTTTATTTTTACTATTATTTACTTATATATAATTGATTATTAACCCAATATAGATTATAAAAAACTGAGATAATTTTTTTTTAATATATAATGTATATAATGATTTGTTTTATTTAAATAAAAAAAATTTCATTTTTTTATTTTTGAGAGTTATTTTTAATAAGAATAAATTCTATTATCAAAATAAGAAATAATACATAAATAAAAAAAAAATCAATAAAAAAATAATAAAAAAATGGAGTCATTCTTACATTCAAATAATAAAGGAGAATTATCTAATATTGCAAGAAAAATATCGAAAAGTAAATTAATAGATAAAATTGATAATAATAAAAATCCAATAAGAATAAATGTTAAAATAAATTCAGATTTAGTTTATAATGAATTAAAACCAAGTAAAGAAAAAACAAAGGAAATTATGAATAATTATTTTAAATCTGCTAAATCACAAAGAGAAAATTATGAATCTCAATCAAAAAAAGAATTTAATGATTATTCAATTGTAAATAACATTTCAAATTTTGAGAATCAAAATATTAATTCTGATATACAGAATATAACTCCAATAAAAACTTCAAATGAAATAAATAATAATGATAATAATACAAATTCTCAAACTAATAAAAATGAGTCATTAACAAATGAACAAATTATGGATATCAATAAAATGAATGAAAAAAATCAAAATTTAAAAAAAGCAAATACATCATTAAATTATTTTATTAACGAAAATAAAAAAATAAATACTACAGTAAATCAAGTAAATTTAAATAGTTCAGTTTTTAATAATAGAAATAAAAGTCCATTTGTACCATTAAAATTACCATTAAAAGGAAGAAATAGTTTAAGAAATAGTATGATTTATAGAAATTTTTATTTCCAAAATACTGAAGATATTTTAAAACATCAAAAATATAATAATTCATTAAAAAAAAGATATAGTCAACCTAATACTGCCCGATTTACAATGAATAATTTGAGAAAATCATATAATTTTATCCCAAATAAAAATTTAAGTTATTCTATAACTGAAAATGATGATACTGATAATAATAATGATACTATTGACCTTCATCTTGAAATTAAAGTAGAAGATTTAGTTTATTTAGAAAAAAAATTAGATAATATTTTAAATAGTTTTGAGGATTTAGTATTATTAAAAAATTATTGTTTTGAATGGTGGATTTTTTATAATTATTCATCTTTTTATAATTTATTCAATAATTTCTTTCCTACTAATAAAAAATTAGAACAAAATCAAATATTACATGAATATTCAGTTTTAGAATTTCTTTCAATTATAGTATTATATGAAGTAATAAAAGATTTGGATGTTACTCAATCAACTATTAATTGTTTAAATAAATTAATGAATATAGTTTATCAAAATTATTTAGTTATTTGTGATTATTTAATTTCTATTATTGTTTCAAATGAAGATAATGATTTATGGATTAAAAAATTAAATCATATAATTAAGACTAAAAAAGAAGAAAATATTTCAAAAAAACATTTTTTTTTATTAAAAAATAGATGTAATACTATTTCAATTTTATTAAAAAATATTTTAAAATTATATAATAATAATAATTACGTAAATGGAAATGAATTAACATTTTTTTTACAAAGAATATCAAGAATATTGATAAATACTTTAAATCAATATTTAAGACAAAAAATAAATTCTGATTTGGATAAAAAATATAATGTACAAAATCAAAATGAAAATGATGCTTTATCTGAAATCCCATTTTTATTAAACAATAAAATATTTACTTTAGTTATAGAATTAGATAATACAATGATAAATTTACAAAAAGATTCAAATGGTTTAGTAGTAATTATTCCTAGACCAGGATTAAAACAATTTTTAAGAGAAATAAATAAATTTTATGAAATTATTGTTTTTACTACTGCAACTTCATTTTATGCTGATCCAATATTAAATTCTGTTGATAAAAAACAACATTTTTTTAAAAATAGATTATATAGAAAACATACTGTTTTTATTAATAATGTATATGTTAAAGATTTAAGTAAGTTAGGAAGAGATTTATCAAAAATTATTATTATAGATAATCAACCAGAAAATTTCCAATTACAAAAAGAAAATGGAATTTTTATTAAAAGCTTTTTTGGAAATGATAAGAATGATAAAGTTTTAGATTATTTAATGCCAATTTTAAAAAATATTGCTAATGATCCCAATAATGATGTTAGAGAAGAATTAAAGAAATATAATAAAGAAATTTTTCTAAATGTTACAACAAATTTAAATGGAGTATAATAATAAGTAAATATTATGATTATCAATTTTTTTATTTATTATTATAAATTTGGTAATAATTAATTTTAAATTTTAATATTTGGTTTATTAAAAATTTTATTATCCATTATCATATATTTTATTATTTTTCAATGCTTAAGAAATTCAATTTTCTTATATATATATTTATTGCTTGTTTTTCAAAATTAAAATCCTATTTTTCAATTATAATAATATTTTTGAAATTCTTTTTCAATTTAAAATTCAAAACCATTTTCAATCCAAAAAGGTTCATAATAAATAGATGATCATTTATTATATTCATTCAACCAAATTTGGATAATTTATAATTGAATTATAAATAATTGTCTTTTTTTTTTTTGCTCTGATAATATGTCTTATTTTTATTTGAATGTTTAACTTATATGAATAAACATTTTTAATATTCATCTATTTCTTTATTTTTTAAAGGATTTTCATTAAATTAATATCTAAGTAAGATAAATATTAATTAGCCATTGAATTAAAAATTTAATTTTATATTTTAAATAAGACTCAATATAATAGGAATAATAATTCATAATGTAGGTAATTTAATTTTTTTTGAATTTTATTCAAATTGATTTTAAATTTCATTGATATTTTTTAATTATTCTTATAAATGATAATATATCATAAAATAATCATTTTTATTTACTGTTAATTTATTTATTATTATTTATTTTGTATATATATAAATTAAAAAATATTCATAATAAATAATATTTTAAAAGAAAAATTTAAATTCAAATTAATACTATTTTTTTCTCAAATAAATAATTCATTTATTATCACTTAAAAAAATTAAAAACATATAATCCATTTAAAATTATAAAAAAAGATTACTATATTAAAATAAAAAAAAAAAAAAATATGATAAATAACCTTTCCATCGAAAATCTAGAAAACATAAAAAACTTCAAATACGCAGGTACAGATAACTCACTATTCTACTCAAAAATTCTTTCCCCATGTTTAAACAAACTAATAAACTACATTCCAATAACAATAGCTCCAAACTTAATAACATTAATATCATTTCTCTTCAACCTTCTTTCCTTTTACATAACATTACTAGAAGTAGGTACAGATTATTATCAAGTAATATCAAGAGGAACATGTTTATTTCAAGCAATAACTCACTTATTATATTATATATTAGATAATTTAGATGGTAAACAAGCAAGAAGAACTGGAACATCAACTGCTTATGGAATGTTACTTGATCATGGTTGTGATGTCTTTACTAATATTATTGTTGCTTTTAATATGAGTCATTTATTACTTTTGGGTAATAATAGTATTTTTAGTTTTATTTTTTATTCTGGATTATTTCTTGGATTTTTCTCTTTCACTTATCAAGAATATATCTTTGGAGAATTATTATTACCTCCTATTAATGGAGCTAATGAAGGGAATTTAGCTATTGTTTTTTTCTCTTTTTGTGGATTTGTTTTTGGAGGGGGAATTTATAGAATAAAAATTCTTTTCTGGAGATTGGGACAATGGATTGCTATTGGAATGTTTGGAATGGCTATTTGGACTACTGGTATTCAGACTATTAGGAAAATTATTAATGAAAAAGGAAAAGATATTATTAATACTGTTTTAATTGATTGGATTGATATTATTCTTTGTATTATTATTCCTTTTTTATTATGTATTTTTAATAATGATATTTATTCTTTTTTTTATAATTTAATTACTCTTCAAATGTCTTTAATGTATGCTAGACTGACTTTAGAAATTCAAATGGCTATTATTATTAAGGAAAAATTAAAATATTCTATTGGGTTGTATTTTTCTATTTTAGTTGTTTTTACTATTTTTATTAAAAATTATAGAATATTTATTGCTATATATGCTTATTCTTCTTTGATTTTAGGAACTGAAATTGTTTTATTTGTTATTATAAGAAGTATGGAAATTTTATATTATTTAAAAATTAAATTGTTATGTATTGAATCTCAAATGAGTTTGTCCAATAATTCTATGAGTTAAATTTAATTTTAAATTTAAATAAACATTATTATTATTTCAAAATTTATAGAAAAAATAATTTAAACTTTTAAATTAAAAGAATAAAAAAAGTTAATTATAATTATGATTTTAATTTATTCTTAATTTGATAATTAAAATTCTACATTTTAAAATATAATATACTATTATAATAAAGATATAATATATCAAAAAATGAATATTTCATATAAATTCAAGTAATGAAATTTTTTGTGATTCATTAATATTTTCATGAGAAATTTGAAATTATTTAAAAAAAAAATTAAAAAGATTATTAAAATTTTATGAGTTAGGAAATTAGAATATATTTTATCTTTGATTTATATAATTTAACATTATTTATTAATTTAATAATTATAAAATATTATAAAAATTATTTTTTGATAAAGTTGAATCCTAATCACAAAGATATAAAAAGAATAAAAAGCATCTAAACAATTAGAAATTTATTCAATAATAATATGATTAAAAAGAATTACATAAAATATATTATAAAATTATAAAAATAGTAAAATTTTTTTTAATTCAGAAAAATAATCCTAAACCTATTTAAATACACAATTATAAAATTAAAATTAAAAAAATACAAAGAAAAATTAATGGGAAAGAAAAGTATAAATTAAAATAATATATTAAATATTTTTTATTAGGAGAGAAAAAGCAACCTCAATTAGTAAAAGGTTCAAATGTAGGATATGATCTTTCAGAATTGAAAAATACTCCTACTTCAGAATTAAAAAATATATTAAAAACTATATATCTATATTTTACTATGAAAACTCGACAAAAGACTCAAAATGTAAATTTTAAAAATTTATATCTTAGAGTCAAAGAAGAATTAAGAGAAAGAGAAATATTTAAAAAATATAAAAAAATAAAATTACCAGTTTTTAATTTAAATAAACCATTAACTCCCATTGAACAAATTGATATTCCAGATTTTTTTAATGATAAAAAAATTATAAATGAAAAAATTCATAAAAATTCTATATCTACAAATGGTTCTTCTTCTTCTATTTCTGTAAAGAGTTTTGAAGAAGATAATTTAAAAGAACAAATTGAATTATTAAAAAATGAAAGAATTATATTGTATGAAATGTTAAATAATAAAAATAAATATAATAATTCTTCAAATGAAATTAAAGAAGAAGATAAGTTTGATATAAAATTGTTTTCAAAATTTAATATGAATAAAATTCCAGATTTTAATTTAAATATGGAACGTAATTTATTAGTTATTCATTCAGAAAATAATTCTGTTTGCAATGATAAAATGGATAAAGAAAAATTATTTGAAGAACAAAATTTTTCTTTTCAAAAAATATAAATAGTTTGTATATTTAAATACAAAAAGGTAGCTCCTGAAAATATCTATTAAAAAGGATTCTTATAAATTATTTATAGATAATAGATATTATTTTTTATATTTAATAAATATTTATCTTTTTATTATATAATAACTAAAAAATATTAAATTGAAATTGGAACCTATATTAATAAAATACAATAACATATAAAAATCTTTTTTTAAATAACAATATAAAATTAACATATCAAAAATATGAAATTTTTTTTATTTTATTTCAAAACAACACAATTTTTATAAACTTTTTTCCATTATTTTAATATAGTATTCACATATTAAAAAAATTATTTTATATATTCATTTTTGTATTTTCAGGAAAAATTTTTTCTTTTTGTACATAAGAGTTATTATTATTTTGATTTAACTGTGCTATTTTATAATGATTAGTGAAATTACTATTAATAATACTTTTTTTATTTGAATTATCACTAAATGTTGGAGTTCCATTATAACTTAAACTTGAATCACTTATTGATGAATTTTGAAATTGATTATTTTTTGACTGAACATATATTTTCATATTTGTAAATATATCAAAGTAACCCCCTATTTTTCTTTCATTTTCAATAATTTCAGTATTTAAATATTTATTATTTAAAGCAGAATTATTAATATTTAATATTTTTTTATTTGAATTTATATTTTTTATATTATACTTTTTGAAATTTAAATTTGGAGACAATGTTAATTTTTCTCTTATTATTTTATCATTTGATAAGTCAATAATTCTTTTATTATTTTCATATTTATTTTCAAATTCATAATTTATATTTATTTTATCATTATTATTTGATAAAAACAATTTTTCTTTCACTTGTTTTTGTTTTATATTTTCAGGATATTTTAATATTTCAATATTTTTATCATCAACTTCTGTTTTTCTTTCATAATAATTTAATTCAAATATTAAATTATGAAAATATTTATTTATTGTACCAACTTCCTTTAAATCATTCTTTGATAAATAATTTAATATTTTCTTCCAATTTTTATCTAATAATTTATATTTTTGCAATTTATTTTGATTTAATTTTGGATTAATTATCATTTTATTTCCCACACAAACACATCCCATTTTTAATATTCAATTTCTTATTAAAAATGTATTTAGAAATTAAAAAAAAAGAATTTTTTTTTTATAAATTAAAAATTATTCAAATTAAAAATCTTTATTATTAAATTAAATAAAAAACTTAAAAAAAATGAAATTAAAAAAAATAAATAAAAAATGAAAAGTAAAGATAAAAAAAACAAAGGTAAATTAAAAATTCATCCATTAAGATATACCTTAATGGAATTGAGAAAAATAAATTATTTAAAAAGAAATAATTTACCAATTCCACCTGAATTAAAAAATAAAAAATTTGAACATTTTGATGTAGATGAATCAATGTTTAAAAAAAAACCTGCTGTAGTTACATCAAAAAGAATTTCTCAACCAATACAAACAACAGTTATTAAAACAAAAGGAAAGAAAAAAATAGTTAAAAAAGTTATTATTGAAGAAGAAATTGAAGAAAGTGATGATGATTCAATGGCAGAAGGAGAAACTCAAGTTATTCAAACTAATGATCCTAATGCTACTTTAAATAAAGTTACTAATGGTAGTGCTATTCCTAATACTATTACAATTATTAAACCTGAAGATACTAAAGATAATGAAAATGCATCTTTAATTAAAATGGGAGAAAAAAAATAAATTTTATTTTGATATATTATTTTTTGTTTATTATTTTATTCTAATTTTATTCAAATTTAGTTTTTGTTGTTTTATTTTTTTTTTATTTTTATAAGATTAATGTATTTATTGGCTCGATTTCCATTATTTCTAAATCTTTTATATTGGGAATATTATTATTTTCTTCTTTTGTTTTTTCTGAGTTTTCATCATTTATTTCTTCTTCTTTTGTCAATTTTTTTTCTATTATATAACCTAATCTATATAATATTACATTTTTATAATCTTATATATTATCATATCCTTCTTTTTCTTTAAATCCTTGGAAAATAATTAAAAAACAATTTGAAATTTCTTCATATTCATTATTACAAGATGAATTTATAAATTTTAATTTTGAATAATTTACTTGATATAATATTTCGTATGTATCAAAGTTAAATTTTTTTATTATATTATATTTTGCAATAAATTTAGTAAAAAATATTAGAATATTTTTCAATTCTTCATATTTTTGTATTTCATCATTTGAAATAATAATAAAACATTGTTCAATTATAAATTGAAAAAATAATAAAATTAAAAATTCTCCTTCATTTTGTAATAATATTTGATAAATATCTATTAAAAAATCAATATCATTACTTAAAACTACATTATTTTTTCCATTTTTTTTTTTATATTTAACATTCTCTTTAAAAATGATAAAAAATTTAACAATAATGTCAAATAAATGATTAATTTCTAATTTTATATTTTCTTTATTTTTATTCTTTTTCTTAAGTGATTTTCTTTTATTTAAACATTGAATAATATCTTCATAAATTTTTTTTTCCAAAATAAAAATTTGATATTGTTTTTCCCACATATTTTTTTTAATCCAAAAAAAAAGGAATTGAATAGTGAATAAAAGACTATTATAAGATGGTAGATTTTTATGTGTGCATGCATGTCTAATTTCAATTACATAATCAGGTAAACCAATTTCTTTTGCTACTAAAAACATATTTAAATTAGTAGTTTTTTTTGTTTTTTTTAATTCATCAATTATCAAATTAGTAACTCTAATAATTATTTCTGATAAAATATGACAAGTATCAATTGAATATTCTTTTAGTTTTTTTTCCTTAATTTTTATAAAGATATCTATTAAAAGAAGAGATGGGAGAACAAATGCTTTATTATCATTTCTATTTTCCCATTCTATTAAATAGTGAATGTTATTTTTTAAATTATTTATTGAAATATTATTTATAAATGATTCCATATTATTTGAATTATCATCTTGAAATAATCCCTCATAACATTTTATAAATTCATCCGAATCACTCCAAGGTTGAATAAAAAATGATTTATCTAAATTATTATTTTTATCCATTTAGATAATTTTTTTTCCAAAAAAAAAAATATATATAATGAATAAATTACAATTAATAAAATTATTTTATCAAAAGATATTTAAATATGAAAAATAATATTATTTAGTATTTTTACTTTTCAAAGCTTCTTCAACTTCACTTTTCCACATATCTAAATTTTCTTTAATTAATCTAATAATAGCAATAACATTTTTATTTTCCTCAGCATTTTCATCAATATTATTAAATTCTTTACTAACTTTCTCATAAGCATTATCAGCAATTTTAATAGCAAATTTAGTATCATTCATAGCTTCATAATAAAAAACACAATAATTTAAACTTAAACCTAAAGAAGTTATATTTAAAACTGGAAGTTCTTTTGCTAAATTATCAGCTTCTTGATAACAAGTTAATGCATCTTTTAAAACTTTTTCTTTTAAATCACCAACTGCATATTCACAAATAAATCTATTATAATCAGCTTTCATTTTTATATAAAAAACTTTAGATTCTGTTTCTGATGCTTTTTTTAATAAATCATTTTCTACTATTGTTATTACATTCTGACAATTTTTTGTTATTTCATTTTCAATTTTTTCTCTATATTCTCTTATATATGGAAGAAAAGATGATACTTCTTTTTTTTTTTCTTTTGTTTCATATGCCATTATAGTTCTTAATGATAATCTCAATGGTAATAATAAATTTTTATATGCTACTGATAATAAATTTCTTTCATCTGTTGATATATCTTTATCACGAGTTTTTATCATTTCTTCTAAATAATTTACCATTTCATCATAACGATGACATTGCTCTGATAACATTGCCATATATAAATTTTTTTCATATTTTGCTGTTGTCATTTTATTTTTTAAATTTTAATTATAATTTAAATCAAAATTATATTTAAAAAAAAAAATTAAATTGTAAAAAAAAAATATTAATAAAAAATCACATTTTTAAAAAATATAAAAACAAAAAAAGAATAAAATTTACTTTTTTATTCCTGATTTTCTTCATATTGTGCCTTTAAAGCTTCATATTGTTTTTTTCTTTCTTCTAACAATTTATCAACTTCATCTTGACTAACAACTCTAGTATCTTCATTCCATTTATCAAGAATATCAACACCATATTCATTTAAATCTTCTCTTCCATATTCACTTAAAGCATTTCCCTCTTTATCAATAGGAACAAATTTAGGAACAGTAGTAACATTATATTTTTCTTTTAATTCATTAATTTTAGGATTATTAAAAGATAAAAATTTCCATGGTAAATTTTCAATTGATTTTTTAAATTCTTCTTCACTTTTATCAAAAGAAACTTGAATAATTTCAAAAAATTTTTCTCCTTCATTCATTGCATGATATAATTCAATTAAGTCTTTTGAAAAAATTCTACAAGGTGATGCCCAACCTGCAGAAAAGTAAATTCCTATTATTGTTGCATCAAATATTTCTTCGTCATATTTTTGTACTGGTATATTTTTGTTATCTACATAATCTGTTCCAAATATTGCTGTTATTTTTTCTAATACTGGAACATAGGAGTTTGGATTTATAAATTTTGGTAATTGAGGCATTTGGTTTTCTTGTTCTATGTTTTCTGCATTTTGCTGCTCTTCAGGTTGTTCAGTCATTTTTTTTTTTTATTTAGAAAAGTTATTTTTTTTAATTAATTATTTTGGGTTATTAAATGGTTTAGGTTAAATTTTTCTGTTATAAAATTTATTTTTTTTAATTTTTTTTTTATTTTGAGTTATTAAAATGTTTTATAATATCATAATTATTTTTATTAAAAAGAAACTAATATAAAATATGAATAAAATTTAAATAGTTAATCAAAAATAATTAAAATATATATTTT
>Ga0256407_10007286_pt1 | contig 16739 bp, 13 predicted proteins | sample RumenRJG_04DNA_FD_193489 | JGI IMG/M metagenome (GOLD analysis project Ga0256407, IMG submission 193489) | Bovine rumen microbial communities from Lethbridge, Alberta, Canada - RJG_04 | ecosystem: Host-associated > Mammals > Digestive system > Stomach > Rumen | place: Canada: Alberta...
AGATTGCCAGCTTCACGCTGACGATGATGCAGTACAACATACTGTGTACGGTGAAGCGGTTTGAGGCCTACGAGACCATCGGAGCCCTCTTCCGTGAAACCACGGGAAATACTCTCGAGCTGTCCGCAGCGGACAGGATATGGGAACTCATATTGGATACCATCCTGGAAATCGCAGAAATCATATCTGCCGATGCCAGCGAACTGCTTTCTGCTGTTATTGACGGGAATCCAAAGTTCCATAAGCTATATCAAATGTATAAATTAGTCGCATGATGAATGAATATTCACTTGCGAAACTTTAGTAAATACTATTTTTGCATTCGAAACAATATAATTTTCTATGGAAAGGACCAAATTATCGGCGGTGGTTAAGGCCTTGCGCAAGGAATATGGCCTAACGCAAGAAGACCTTGCCATGAAATCTGGAGTGGGATTGTGTTTCGTACGCAACCTGGAACAAGGAAAACAATCGTTAAGGATGGACAAGGTAAACCAACTACTCGACCTGTTCAACTACGAACTTACTGCAACCAAAAAATGATACTGCAGCGAATGCAAAGCTTTCTCAGCCTATGATCTCCTCAATGTTGCCATTGCCAATCCCAAGGACATAGAAGAACTGGCCCTTACACTTTCCGGTCGGAAGACGAAACTGCACAGGATTGACTTCCTGAATGCCGCAAAGACTATGGGACTGGAAGAAAATGTGGTGCAGCATCTCATTACGGGACTCCATAAGACTCTTCCCAAGTGGCAGGCGCTCATACACCGCTCATTCCTAAGCGACAACTTGCAGAAAAAGTACGAAGAGCTCATCCTCTCCAGATTGTCACGATTGGAGAAATGACTCATTTAGAATGTAAGGTCGCCCCGCTCAAAATCGAAAAAAATCTGATTGAAAATCACACAAAATCATGAAAGATTTTCTTAAAGATTTTGTAAGATTTTGAGCGCAGCGACCACCAACATGACAATCCTGGCGTTTGAGAACGAACACTAATTTACCGAATCCACACGAATCAAAAAGAACTACGGAGAAATCTGAATATTAAGGGACTACGGAATATTCTGAGAAATCTGAGTTATAAGGGACTACGGAATAATCTGAGAATTCTGAGTTATAAGGAACTACGGAATATACTGAGAAATCTGAGAAATCTGAATCGTTCTGGTATGATTTTTTTCCCCTTTTTTTCAGGCTGCCCTCGCAGCCTTTTTCCAAGCGTAAGCGTTTCATGTTTCTTTTTCCCAAGCAACGCGATTTTTTATTTCATCGTATCAGAAGTGAGTATCCTTGTTAAGTGAGGTCGCTACGCTCAAAATCGAAAAAAAAAACTGATTAAAAATCACACAAATCATGCAAGATTTTCTTAAAGATTTTGTAAGATTTTGAGCGCAGCGACCATTCCCCCGAAGCAGAAAAAGGATTTGTAGGATTTGAATCGATTTGTAAGATTTCTCGCGAAGCGACTGAAAAAGATCAGAAGCCATTCCCCCAATAGTCAAAGTTACTCTTTTTCATATGAGAAGTCGGTATTCTTGTTGAGTAAGTTCGCTACGCTCAAACCTATAACTTTATTCTCGCTTGAAAAGCCTCTTGCACCATAACCATACCGCCGGGATTGTCGACCCGATCATGGCCAGCGCCATATCCTTTTGGGCATCCCACATATCGCCCTGCTGTCCGTTATAGTTTTCAGCATCCTCGGGCGCCATGAATATCGTGAGCAGCCATTCAAACAACTCATATATCATGCTGCCCGTCTGGACGACCAACCAGGAGAACAAGATGGCCAGCAAGTCACCCAATTTCAACCACTTCCGGCAGAGGAACATCAGATAAGGGAATAGCAAAAAGCCGAACATGAAATGCACGAATCTGTCGTAATAGTTCCGTGTGTCGGCGAAGAAATCCGCACCCACGATCCCCGTGGAAACGAACCATTCCTTATATGGAACGTTCGAATAGATATACCTCGCGCCGATAATATGCAATATCGTGAACAGTGCCAATCCCAAGAAAGCAGAATAAGGCATCCGGTCTTTTTTCAGGTCATATACGATGGGTATCATCAACAGCAGCGTTCCCGCATGCTGCAACATCTGGTCGTGCGGATATATGGGATTGATAAAAGTGATGGCCAGCACCACGATGATAATCACACATGTAATGAGTTTCGCTCTGTTCATTTCATTTACACCGATTAATCCGTTTTTGTCCTACGAAGATGCAAAATTACGTTTTTTTTGTCTATCCGGCCAAAATGACAAATGCCGTTTTGGTTTCTCTTGCAAAAAAACTATCGAATGGCCATTCAATATTAAAAAAATGTATAATTTTGCACGACTAATTATCAACACTTAACTTACATTTTTTGACAGTTATGAAACACATCAATTTAGTGAAAAAAGGCTCTTGCCTTATTCTCTCAACATTGTTGTTGAGTTCATGCGCAACAATTATTTCCGGTACCAGCCCCTCCATCCACATCGATGGCAATTCGCCTGAGCCTGTAACCATCACCACCAGTTATCAGACATACGAAAATGTGAATCTCCCGCAAGTGGTGAAAGTGAAACGTAAGAAACTTGACGGACAACGCATCCAGATCACCTCCCCGAACTACGACTACAAGGACATCGTTCTCAAGAAGACCATCAACGGATGGACATTTGGCAACATCCTTTTAGGAGGTCTTATCGGATGGGCTGTCGACCTCGGCACAAACGCTGTCAGTAAGCCCGAACAAGATACTTTCTTTGTTAATCCTACCCCAAAGGGAAAGTCCAACTAAAGACTTGAGAATATACTAATATAATCATACTACGATTATGCTACGAAAGGCGGAAACCCTGATCAATTCAAGGTCTCCGCCTTTTCTCTTTCCCTATTGTTCCGCCATTTTCCCTACAGCCTGCAAAATCAGGGCCAGATTGTTCTAACAGAAGCCATCGTCAGTCGTTCAGTCTCACCTTTCTCCATTTAGGCGTTATCACGACAGGCTCACCCAAAGACCTGATTTTCTCACGGGCAACTGCACGGGTATACGAAAATGACACGGTATTGGTGAAAATGCCGCTTATTTTTGTGCCATTTCATCCATTTATGCCATTTTAACAGCATCAACATCCACCACCATGAAAAGACAGCAAAAATACCCCAACGCAGAAAACCAGAGTTTCATCATCCACGAGAGCACCATCCGGATGTCCTCACTCCTCAGCGACGAGGAACTCGGACGGCTTATCCGTCAGTTCTATCTCTATGCCGGACAGGGTGAGGTGCCCGCCGAGGAATCCAACCTTGCCGTGGCCATCATCTTCAATGAATGGCGGCTGCAGTTCGAGTACGACAAGCAGCAATACGCTTCTGCCCGCCAAAAACGGATCGAGGCAGGGCGCAAGGGCCTGGCCAACCGATGGCAGAAGAGCGGTGCCCCTGCCGACGATCTCTGCACCGACAATGATAACGACAACACGCTGGCAGAGGAAGACATCCATGCCCCATCTCCTACAGCCGAGAATAACACCACCCCTCTTGCTGTTGCCGAGGATCACGCCGCTCCTCTTGCTGTTTCTGAGAATCACTCTGCCCTTTTTGCTGTTGCCGAGGATAACGTGCCCCTGCTTGCTACTGCTGAGAATAACTCAGCTACATCTGTTATAGCAAACGATAGCAATGCTATGCAGGCGATAACAAAAATAACAGATAATGATAATGATATTGATGATGATATAAATAAAAAAGAAATTTCTCCTAGCGGAGAAACAAAGAAAAAAGTTTCTTTGGTCTCTTCCCCCACCCTCGAAAGGAGGAAGAGCGACTTCTACGAGAGCATAGTGCCCTTTGCCGACCTTTACGACCGTGAGATGCTCAACGACTTCTACCAGTATTGGACCGAACTTGACAAGCGACGACGGCACATGCGCTTCGAGATGCAGAAGACATGGGAGACCGGCAAGCGCCTCTCCACCTGGTCGCGCAAGCAATACCGCAGTTAGTCAACGTTTGTTCTTCACCATGCCCATAAACCATATCCCATGACCATACAACCACTCATCAACGACCCTGTCTGTGAGGAGGCCGTCATCAACATTCTCCTTTCCAACGAGAACCTCTACGACGACACCTCGGAAATCCTGACAGCGAAAATGTTCCACAACCCCAAGTATGCCCTCATCTACAATGCCATCACACAGATCACCTCGAAGGGCGAAAGTCCCAACCTCATCGCCGTGGGACAATGGCTGGCTGAGAATGAGCCCCGGTCGGGTGTCAATGAGATGACGCTCTTGGAAATCCTCTCTACCTACCATACCGATATCCATCTCAAGCAACACTGTTTGCGGCTCCGAGAACTCTGGCAGCGGCGGATGTTGTGGCAGATAGGACAGAAACTCATCAGTGCTGGAACGGGGGAGGCATACCCGCTCTACGATGCCATACACGACGCCGTGGAAGGAATCAGTGGCATTGGCTCTTCCGACGAGTCGCATGTGATGCCTGCATCGAAGGTGATGGAGGAACTTCAGGGCATCGTCGATGACAATATCTCCGGCAAACGTCCGAAAGGTATCCCCACGGGATTCAGCCTGCTCGACGCGAAGGGAGGTCTGCAGCGCAGCGACCTTGTCGTCATCGCCGCAGAGTTTTCGCAGGGCAAGACCTCGCTCGCCATCGACCTCTGCGTGAAGGCGGCATTCCGAGGGCATCCCTGCGCTTTTTACTCCACCGAGATGACCAGCAGTCAACTGATGTCGCGCATGGTGGCCGGTCAGAGCGGCGTCTCCTCACGAGTCATCATGCAGGAGGCACTCACCGACAGTCAGCTCAGGGCTTTCAGACTGGGTGCCGACCTTACCCGCGACCTGCCCATCTATTTCGACGACACCGCCACCATCAGCATCGAACGCATCATCGTAAGCATCCGCCGGATGGTGCTCAAGCAGCATGTGCAGCTGGTCTTCATCGACTACCTGCAGGTGCTGCAGACCAATGAGGGCGTGGGCCGGCAGACCGAGGAGCAGTTTTTTGGCACGGTGGCTCGGAAGTTGAAAAACCTGGCCAAGGAACTCAACATCTGCATCGTGTTGCTCTCACAACTCAGTCGCGACAAGGCCACCACCGAACCCACCCTCTCGAGGTTGCGTGGCAGCGGTCAGATAGCCGAGGCCGCTGATATGGTGCTCCTCATCTACCGTCCCGAAATGTATGGCAAGGGCTATTCTGGCGAGTTCCACAAGGTGCACCCCGAGGGCACCGCTCTCATCCGCCTGGCCAAAGGCCGCAACGTGGGCACTGGCGAGTTCATTTGCGGCTACAGTTCGCTCACCACCCATTTCTTCGAACTCTCCCGAATCCCCACTACCGACGACCCCGCCTCAACTCCTGTTGATGACGACCGCCCTTTTTGAGAGGTTCGTGATCATCGGGTGATTCAATTACTTGTTTATGGCCGTTTCACTTTAAGTCCGATATAAAGATTTACTCACATCTGAATGAGATGGGCAAGGTGTATGACGGAAAAACGAATCAAAAACTCCGTCTCTTGATTCATTTAAGGCTTGTTTGACCAGGAACACAAATTGATGCTTGGCAAGATGCAGGAACATATCCGTGAGGTCAATGGAATGTTTGCTGAAGAACGCAGGAGAGTTCAGAAACGATACAGGGAATTTGATGACTGTTATCTGGGACATTATGCCCAGTGGTTCTTCTGGTTCTTCTTCGTCTTGGGCTTCTTTCTGTTCACTACAGTCATCGTCATGATGGTTGGCAAATGGCTCAACTGGTTTTAATCATCTTATGTTCCCAAAATGGTTTGTGGGGCTCATCTTGGGAACAATTAACCCACTAACAATCGGCATTGATGCTGAAAATCAGTGGGTTTATTTGTTTCGTTGTCAATCTTGAAAAGATGATTCTTTTACAAGAACCGCGATAGAATCTGAATGTTTTGGTTCATACAACTTATATACCAGTATTCTCCTTTACCATCCTTATTGTTCATCCAATAACACTTTATACTATATGCTTACTTGCGAAACAAAGTTTAATCTATTCAGAATTGTTGGCAACAAGGCTGTACGCTCATTAGCGCAAGTGAAGCATTGAGGAAACTGTTCCATATTGAAGCGTGAGACTTTGAAGCGTAAATCGCCATTCTTATTAAACAGTCTTTCGCTCCTGGCTTCATGTTGGTAGCGCACAAATATTAACTCTGCCACAGCCGGATAGAAGCAATATAGTGAAGGTACTATTCCTGTATCAAAAAAAGTCACGCTAAAGTGGCTTTCTATGTGTTCTATGATAGCATCATCTTCAATTTGAAATGTTGAATATTTATCAAAGAACTCGGTGTCGAACATTTTTAGGTATACAAGTAAAGCAATTGTGGAAGTTTGAATTGTAAGCCCTTGGGTGTTCGCCAATGCAATTCTCGTGTATATTAAGTATTGCTCCATTTGACGTAATGACATGTCAATTCCCTTATAAAGCTGTGAAAAGAACATTTCAAGGTAGCTGTAATTTTCCTTTTTGGTATCATCATTTGCCATCAAGTCATCAAACCCAAGTCGTTTCATGACATCTGCTATAAAACGGTCTGGCTTAGACTGTGGCAAATCATAGGTGAATTGAACAAACCTTCTAAGATAATCTACAGCATCAAAATGCTCAGAACCATAATAACCCTTAATAGAGTTGCAAAGTTGAATTTGGTCTATTGCCAGGATGTAAACGACATTTTCAATGTCAAATAGATGCTTGATGCGCTCTAATGTCTTTACCGCGAAAGCAGGATTGCATCTGTCAAGTTCATCTATGACATACACAAGGGGTTTTCCTCCCGCATGGTCGGAAACGTACTCTGATAAACTTTCCTTGAATGCCTTTATGGTTTTCTTTTGACTGGAGTAATTTTCGATGGCACTCTCAACTATATTTACAACTTCGTCCGACCCTTTTTCAACTATATCCTTGACATCCAATCCAGTAAAATGTTGTGCGAGTGCAGCCAAAATAGATGGTAACATGGCAAGTGTAATTTTCCCTAAATTGTTAGCTACAGCTTTCCAACGAGTGTTATCATTGCCCGATAATCTCTTAAATTCTGCAATCAAAGCGAGTAGAGGGTCGTCGACATCGTCATTCTCCCACGAGTTGAAATGAATGACATTGTAACCAAGTCTTTGCATATACAACTCCCAGTAAGTTAGGAATGTTGTCTTTCCTGACCCCCATTTCCCATTCAAGCCGATTACACTTCCATCGCTGAATATATCCACCAGTTGGCGAAGAACCGAAGCAGATTCGGGTCTTTCAAGCAAATCACCTTCAAAAGGAGATTGGATTGTTGGAACACTTGAACGCTTCGTTATTATTGTTTGCATATTTTTTAATTTCGTCCTTTCTGTTTCTGTCGTTTAGATATACTTCCTGGATTTTGCAGCATTGTATATCAATCTGAGTTGTGTGCGAATTTCGGCAAAAGAAAGTTTCATGCTCAACTCCGTATCAAGCCCAACATTTATGACATAAACAAAGGATTCTTTACGGTAATACTTTTCTCCTATAGTGTTTAGAGATTGTTCAATAGTCTGAGACTTAGCAAGAAGACACACAAGTTGATAATCCCTATTGGTAACTTGTGTATTGTTGCTGGGATGTGCTTTTGTATAATGTTGAGTAGCCGTTAACTTTATTAGGTTTTCCAAATAATGAGCAATCTGCGGGAATTGAGATTTCGAGAAGATGTGGTGTACCTGAGTTGCCTCGCCATTGGCGTATTGGTCTTTTACTTCGCTTTCTACTTGTATCTTTCGTAGCAAGTTCATGGCCTTGGTTACCTGATAACTGTCATAAGCATCTTGCTGCTTAATATCTTCTGCGGATGCCGCCTCTTGTCTTGTTTGCGCCTTGGCCTTGTCAATGTCACGCCAGTTCTTCCTGTTATACATCAAGTCAGAGAAATAGATAATGTCAGGTGATAAACGACCACGCTCAGTCCCCAGAATTCCGTTCTCAGCAGAATACACATTTAAAACCTTAGTGAATATACGCCGAACTTCAACCTCGCCGTTTATCTTTGTATTGCCAATAATAAATCTTTCGTATCGTTCTTTCAGATCCTTAAACTCTGCCTTTTTTACAGTGTCGCTTCCTTTCTCACATACATCCTTAAACTTCTCAAAATATCTAATCATATTACTGTCACTCAGGACTTTTGTAATGTAAAGATACAAGAAATTGTATGCATTTCTTTCTTTTGTGGCAATGTAGTCAAGAATATCGTAGTTGCCAACTCTGTAGAAATTTGTTGTGCCACGCTTCTCTATTTCTAACACATGGGCATAAGCCAACATTCGCAATGGTTGTTGAATGAATTTGTCATATTCACTGTGAGCTGCTTCATTCTTTGGGTTTGGTTTACCAAATATGGCTGAGGCATTTTTGATAAAGTACTGCATGTCCCATAAATTTTGAACCGTAAACTCTCCTTTCGGGTCAAGATTGATTAAACAGTCTGCGATGAAGCACACGACATCTGGCGTACACTTTTGGTCCATAAATCGGGCATCACCTGATTTACGAACGTCTAAGTCAAATTGACTCAGGAAAGAACTAATTGTTTGAAGCATATTCATTTTTGTTTTCCAAAGAAAAATACAGAATTATTATCTATGTTTAAGGAACGTGTACCCCTATTACGGGCAATGCTATAGAATTTACAAAATTCGTCAGTAGAGTAATATGCTAAGTCACTTTTTGTGATTTCTATATCATTGACAGCAGTGAGGATTGCGACAGACCCGTCTGCAATACAACCTTTGGGCATAAAACATGCACGAGGGTTATATGTGAGGTTAGGAACAAGAACACATTCCGTGTGGTCGAGAAATTTGCCGACCTCTAAGTCGTCAACTTTATCTATAAATGTGTCATAGCCATCTATATTGACAACTTCATTATCTCCAATATTTCGTGATTTTAGAACTCGATATTTGCCTACTTGTGCAGTATTTCCTTTCGTTAATGTTCTATCTCTGAATGCTTTGAATATACCAAATTGCATTTTGTTCGCTGCATCATCGAAATCGCGGTTCCTGTATATCAGCCAATAGGGGAAAGTAGTGTCGCAGATATAATCTTGTTTCTTTGCCTCTATTGTGTTTGTAATGTAGGATTCTACTTTTGTTATTCCTCTTTTTTCTTTTTTGTTGACAGTAAAAGCTATGGTTTCAATTTTCACGCCCTTGAATCCTTTTTCGCCAAAATCCACAATATTTGTTATTGGCATCTCGTTCATCAATGACCGTGTTTTACCAAATTCTGGTGCATTTATTAAACTTTTTGGAACAATCAAAGACACAACATCACCTAAATCCAAAGCTTTCTCAATGAAAAATGAGAAAATATTGTTAGTGTCGGCATTGACAACCTGCATCTTATATTTCTTCAACAAAGATTTATCTTTAACTTTCATATATGGTGGATTGCCAACTACTATATCGTATTTTTTGTTAAACGACAGTTGAAGAGTGTCCTTGTTGATGAAATTCAAACGTACATTTTCAGGCAATGGTATGGATTGCAATATTTGCTTCAGTAATTTAATACTATCTTCATTAATGTCAATTACGTCTATATGAAGTTCGGCTACGTTGGCATACTTCATGAAAAGAGATGGAAGGAAATTTCCAACCCCTGTTGCAGGTTCAAGAATATGCAGTACCTTAGAATCTGGGTAGTCCGGCAGGTTCTTCACAACAGAATAGCAGATGTCTTGTCTTGTATAGTATGCTGCGGTCTCAGTTCGGAGGCCATTTGCATATTCTGCAATTTTAGCTAAACGCACAAAGCCCAACTTTCGATTCTTCTTTATATACTTGATAAGTTTTGCTATGTCGGTCAGGTCGTTTTTCTCAATAATAGCAGTAACGTCCTGCTCGGTTAGTTCCACATCGGCAGCTTTCTCTTTCATCTTATGAGCAATCTGCTGAAATATTATAGTTGGGACTGCTTCTCCCAAACTTTGGCGAATGTTAACGTCTTCCTTTTTTAGATATTTCTGCTTTTCCTCTATGGGCAACTCGTTTAGTTGCTCATAAGGAATCGAACTCCATTCAAACGTTTCTGGAACAGACATCATTAACATTACCTCTCTTATCGAAAACACGCGATTATCTGTAGGATGAACAGTGTTCTGACTTGCCAGAATATCATTCCTGGTGTGAATGCAGGGAGGAACCTTGTCCCAATACTGGCGTGTGTATTTGTCACCATTCTTTCGTTGGTGAAAAACTATCTCGCCATCCTTGACGCTATGAGGGATTCTGTTTTCATCCACGTTGTCAAATGCTGATTGCCCTTCAGTAATGTTCTCAATCCACTCTTGCATGTGCGAGGCATATGGACGGAATGCATGATATATATCTTGCTGCCAAATTTCGCCCATATTATGAAGATGTGGCAAATGGCCTATGGTCTGACGCAATGTCTGCTCCTCTTGCCTGTCTGGGAATAGTTCAAGAGGAGTTATTTCTTTTTGGTCTTTCCTTACGCCTATAACAAGAGTCCTTGTCCTGCTACTCGGATTGCCATAATCTTTAAAATTTATAACTTTGGCTGCAATGTTATAATTTCCAGCTAGGTCAAGTTCAATGGCATCTTTAATAGGCTTGTCCTGTCCATCAATATCCGTGCAAATTGATTTTAGGAAAGCAGGGACATTTTCAAAGACGAAGAAACGAGGATTAATTTGCCTGATGAGTTTGATAGACTCAACCACGAGAGAGTTTCGCTTCAATTCATCTCCTTTTTTATGATTGGCAACTGACATACCTTGGCAAGGCGGTGTGGCAATTACTACATCAAGTTCAGGCATTTGACATCTTTGCTTCCATAGTTTGATTTCATCAAAAACCTTATTTTGCGTCTCCGAAAGAGTTATGTCACCACATATATATCCGCTATCAAATCTGCACTTGCGATTATATTTTTGAACATTGAGTCTTCGCTCAATTAGTTCAACAGTTGCAACGCAATCAAAACCCTCTTGTTTGAAGCCATAACATCCAACGCCTGCACAACTGAAAAGGCTTACATAAGTCATACGTTTAGATGTGAGAATTTTAGACCTCTTTTGAGAATCAACAAGTTGTTCTATTGTGGTATCTGTATATGTGCGCCAGATATTCAATTTCTGCTTCTTGTATTCTGGAAATAGATGTTTAACGAACTGTAATTCAAAAACGAGTCGCAAATCATTAGGATCATTATCCAGTTCGCCCTCTCTCCGAGAACCGACACGAGCGACTTTTATTAGATATAAGTCACGAATGCCATAATAATCTAAATCGCAATCTTTACCAATGTACGGAATAAAATAATAAAGCTTATTTAGTGCAACGGTAGATGGAAAGCGTTTACCCGAATAGTAAATTTTTGCAGACCCATCTAAAAAATGTTCTATGTTGTCTTTCTTTACGTTACAGATGAGAACATTTTGAGTAACATCTATTTCATTCAAATCAATTTCCTGACTTGAATGTTTGACAATCTCATTTGGATAGTCTAACTGAACTTGAAACAAGTCCAGTTGTTGTGGTTGTTTTATAGAGTGTTGTCTTATTGGCATATTACTTACTTTCCTGAGATATTAAGTAGTGTTTATACTCTCTTACTATCAACTCCTTTATATCGACTTGAAGCAAATCGGAGATTTTAAGCAAACTATTTAGGTCTGGCTGAGATACATTTGTACACCATTTAGATACTGTAGATGGAGTTACCCCCATCTGTTCTGATAACCATTTACTGGTGCGGTTTTTCTCAAAGAGAACTATTTTAATTCTATTTACAGGCTCCATATTTTCAGTTTTGATGGTACAAAGGTAGTGATTTATTTTCAATTTCTAAAAGAAAACGAGGTAAACACATAAAATAAGACGTGTTTTTATGCTTTTTTATGTTTAATTGTTAAGCCAAATCAGGGACGGGGAATTTGATACGCGGTCTCGGTATTGTACCTCATTTGGTGAGGTCTGCCATACAGATTATCCGTATTCTATAAATCTTTGTCTCCCATCAAATGGATTCTGGAGAACTCATTCTTGAGAGGAGCAACATCATCTTCTGACAAGACACCTTGGTTGTATCTGTGTTTGATTTCACCAACGAAGTCCATATACATTTCATCGTGCTTCATTGAAGAGACAATCTTCGGAATGGCTTTGTGCGCCTCCGAAGAGAAGTCTTTATACCATCTGCCGTGCCGCAAACAGTCTGACACGATTCTCTGGGCGCTTTTGATCTGCCCGGTTTCATACAATTCCGATGCTCTGAGGATATAGGCATTCCAGTCAGTTTCGGCAAACATCGAAAGGTTGTTGATGATGTAATCAATGATATCAGTTGCCTTGGAAGAACGAGCTATGATTCTGTTATTCGGATCAACCAAAACGATGTCTGGGTATGATGTACCCCCCAGTTTCCGCTCAATACCAGCCTGGCCTTTCATCTTTGATACAATCATTAAAGCACGGCCATAGTCGGGATTGAAATTATTGAAATAAGGTTTCAGCGAATCGGAAAGCGTTAATGCGAAATACTCTGGATTCGCATCCAGACCAGACTGCCCATCAACAGGATCGTTATTATATCCAAAATACAGAATTGTGTACAAGACGTCGTCATTGGACAAACGGGAGAGTTTTCTCTGCCCGCTGACTGGATATCTAATGTCAGGGACCCTCTCACCAAAAGGCACCTGTGCATTGCCTGCAATCGGGAGAAGGAACAATATCATCGATAGAATCAAACTCTTTCGCATACAATTTCCGATTTATCTGTTTGCAAAAATAGAACAAAACCATCACTTACACAAATCTTTAGGAATAATTTAAGTTAAGGCACGCTCCTTTATGAACGATTGATATGCCTTGTGGCTTATCAACTCATTGTTGTTATTTTACCTCAATTTGGTTATTTGTTTTTCAATAGATTTTATTATTTTTGCACCATAGCCCATTCGATTATGCTGCCTGTTCTCGAAAAAACAGGTGCGATGAAGGTCGACGGGACTTTTGTAGAGGAATTAATGAAAACCATAACCACATAAAAAACGAAACGATGATGAAAAGAATAATGCTTTCGCTGATGATGCTTTGTGCCGTGATGATGGCTCAGGCACAGACGATTCGGGAGAACCAGAAGTTCTGGGACGGATATAGTCTCTACACCGTGAAGGAGATAAGAATAGGAAAAATCGTGTATATGACCGCCCGACATGGCGAAGAACTGACCCTGGAGAAGGTGGCCGGCAAACAAGGGGAGTATAAGATCATCCCCAGTCGACAGGCAGATGATTGTCCGTTTGGCGCGCAGTATGGCTGGAGGGTGCAGCATGTGTGTCAGGATGGCAAGAATTTCCTGGCCGTACGCAAACCCAATGGAGACGCGATATGGACGCTGGAGCTGACCACCAATAACGAGGATACCTGCGAGGAAATGCAGGAGATGATGTGTCAGGAGGAACCTTGGAACGCCGTGAACAGCATCCTGCTCAACCGTGCCTACCTGTCGAGCCGCGTGGCCGACAAGAAGGAGTTACGCCTGTTGCGAAACAAGATCCTGGCCTATCACGGCTACCGATTCGAGTCGAAAGACCTGCAGGACTACTTCGGCAAAATAGGCTGGTATAAGCCGGGTAATAACAACAAAGCCATCAAACTGGACATCATCGAGCAGACCAACCTGCAGCTCATCAAGAGCGTGGAGGCTGAGATGGCCGAAGAGGAGAGTGTGAAGGGCGTGGCCGACGGCGTGGATGCCGCTCCTGATGAAGATTGGACGGAAGAGGCTGTGGCTAAGCAGATAAGGAAGTATTTCGATGCGGTGAACAAGACATTCACCGAAGGGTCGGGCCTGAATCCCTTCGACCTGGACAAGAATTACTATACCGCGTATTGGAACGAGATTTACGAAGCCGTGAACGAGAAGGAGGCTACAGTTGATTCGGCTGAAAAACGGTTTTTTGTAGACGACTTCCATTGGACGGGTGGCCTGGAGACTCCACTCGAAGTGAAGAACATCAAGGTGGAACTGCTGACGGGCAACATGGCGGAGGCCGAATTCATCCTTGTGGAAAAGGAGCACAACTTCAGTATGAAGGCCATCCTGGCGCTGGATTATGAACAGGGGGAATGGCGAATCAACAACTGGCTTCCAGATGACAAGAACATCTCTGAAAGCACTTTGGTGAAAATGGAGAAATATGTAGGACGGTAGGCTGTGGTTACCTTGACTTCAAGGGATGAGCTTCTGATCTTTTTCAGTCGCTTCGCGAGAAATCTTACAAATCGATTCAAATCCTACAAATCCTTTTTTTCTGCATCGGGGGTATATGGTCGCTGCGCTCAAAATCTTACAAATTCTTTAAGAAAATCTTGTATGAATTGTATGATTTTTAATTTGATTTTTTTTGATTTTGAGCGAAGCGACCTTACTCAACAAGGATGCCGACTTCTCACATGAAAATAAAAAAACGCGTTGCTTGGAAAAAGGAACATGAAACGCTGACGCTTAGGAAAAAGGCTGCGAGGGCAGCCTGAGAAAAAGGCAAAAAAAAATTACCAAAACAATTCAGATTTCTCCGTAGTTTGGAATTAATGATCATTAATGGACATTCGTGTTAAATAAATTCAGATTTCTCAGATTATTCCGTAGTCCTTTTTGATTCGTGTTGATTCGGTTAATTAGTGTTCGTTTTCAAACGCCAGGTTGTCATGTTAGTGGTCGCTGCGCTCAAAATCCTACAAAATCTTTAAGAAAATCTTGTGTTTTAGTGCCCTACGGGCAGAAATCGAGCAAATCTATTCAAATCTCACAAATCCTTTTTCCTGCATATTTTGTGGTCGCTTCGCTCAAATTCATACAAAATCTTTAAGAAAATCTTGTGTTCTTGGCGCTTTCGTGTTCGAATATCCTCATACATTATTTATTTATATTGTTCCTCTTCGGATGCGAAGATACAAAAAAATCCGCACCTGGCGGCAGGAACATGGCAAAAATCATCATAAATGGGGAGCGTGAGTTAAAAAAGAAAGTTGTAACTTTGCACACGGAATCTGAAATCAGCATGATTGATATGAAAATAAGATATATTCTCTTATCCTTGACTTGCGCACTTGCATTACAGACACAAGCCCAAAAACAGGATGATATGCGGCAAGCGGTGGAATACCTGGCCTCGCAGGAAATGGGTGGCAGATATCCTGCCACGGCCGGCGACACCCTCGCCTCTGAGTTCATTGCTGGCAAACTGCGCAAACTGAAGTTCAAACCCATCGTCAAGGAGAAGAAGAACAAAGGATACTATCACGACTTCACCTACGGGAAGAACGAGAAGCGAACCACCCACAACATCATCGCGGTGCTTCCGGGTAAGGACAAGCGCCTGAGGAACGAGTACATCGTCGTGGCCTCGCATTACGACCATCTGGGTATGGGAGGCAAGGGCTCGGGTTCGCGCCGTCCTGACACACTGGGCGTGCATCCCGGTGCCGATGACAATGCCAGCGGCGATGCCGTGGTGCTCGAACTGGCGAAGCATTTCAAGAAGAACCGTCAGCCCCGCAGCATCATCTTCGCTTTCTTCGGTGCAGAGGAGCAGGGCCTTGTGGGTTCGAAGTTCTTCCTGGAATGGATGAAGAAAGAAGATGGCCGGCGCATCAACCTGCCTGCCAACAAAGACGGTATTGTGGCGATGGTGAACCTGGACATGGTGGGACGCATGCGCGACAATGCCATGAGCGTGTCGGGCACGGGAACGAGCAGTGGGTTCAAGGCCATGGTAGAGGAGTTAGCCGAAAAGGACAACCTGAACGTAGCCTGCATTGCCGACGGTTATGGTCCGAGCGACCATGCGTCGTTCGTGGCCGTGGAAATCCCTGTGCTCTTCCTCACCACAGGCGGGCATATGGAATACCATACCCCTGCCGATGTGCCATCGACCCTGAATTACGACGGCATGCAGCAGACCCTGGACTTCTCGAAAGAATTGATAGGCCGGATAGCCAGCATGCCCGAGGCGCCCGACTATATCAATGTGCCCAGCAGCAACAAGATGAGCCACGCCAAGTTCAAGGTGACCTTGGGACTGATGCCCGACGTGATGGGCGCCAGCAACGTGCCCGGCCTACGTGCCGACATCGTGGTGGCTGGAAAGCCAGCGCACAATGCCGGCATCAGGAGCGGCGACATCATCCAAGAGATTGACGGCAAGCCCCTCAAGGACATCGAGGAATACATGGAGCGCTTGTCGGAACTCACACCAGGAACCACCATCCCGGTGAAGGTGCTACGGGGTGAGGAGACTATCGTATTTCAAGTTCACTTAACACCTCCCATCAGATGAGAAAATTCCTGTTCTGGCTTTTAGCAGTGGTCATCACGTTGGTATTGAGCATATACCAGCGCATGACGGGTCCGACATATCCCCAAAAAGTGGCCGTGGAATGGAATGGGGAAAGTGTGAAGGTGAAGCTGCCCAGGAGTGGTGTGCAGCACGATGAGATGGTGAAACTAAAAGGTGTGCCGAAGGATGCCACCGCACAAATCCATTACCGCCGCTACCCCACTCATGAGGAATACACCACAAAGGAGTTCGAATGGAACGATGGCGTGTGGCAGGCAGCTCTGCCCGTGCAGCCTGTAGGCGGAAAACTGCAGTATTA
>Ga0256407_10007288_pt1 | contig 16736 bp, 14 predicted proteins | sample RumenRJG_04DNA_FD_193489 | JGI IMG/M metagenome (GOLD analysis project Ga0256407, IMG submission 193489) | Bovine rumen microbial communities from Lethbridge, Alberta, Canada - RJG_04 | ecosystem: Host-associated > Mammals > Digestive system > Stomach > Rumen | place: Canada: Alberta...
CGGCGGCGCGCTCTCGCGCTCCTTGAAACTCGCCTCACATGGTTCGCACCACTGCGTATCCGCGTACATGAGCCCCATGTCGAGACACCGCTTGTCCTTGTTCAACATGTAGATTTCGCAGGGCAATGAGCCGAAGATCGCGTCGTCGACGTGGCGCGGGCGCGAACAGACCGTGTGCTTCGCGCCTCCGGGCAGGAAATCGTCGAAGAGGCGCACCAGCCTGTTCACGCGGTACTCGTCGCCCGTCAGGCGCGCGCACGCGATGGCGTTCATCCAGAGCGAAACGACGGAATACTGCACGATGCGGTTCCAGCCGTAGCCCTTGTTGCCGTGGTAGCCTGCTGGCTTGTAGTTCTCGGGGCGCGTCGTGAGGAACTGGTCCGTCACGCGCCGCGAAATCGTCGCGGGATCCGTTCCCGCCGGCAGCCCTTCAAACCATTTCGCGAGCGGACCCTCACCCCGTGCGGCCACGGACGCACACGCCAAGGCAAGGACAAGAGACTTTACACATCTCATTTTCAATTATCCTGTCATGTCCTCTTGTTAAAGAGGTAGTTGCAAAACCCCTCTTCCGCGCCGTCTGCGAGCCAGGCCGCGCGGCCTGAGGGAACTCGCAAAACCACATGAGAATCCGCCGGGGCCGCGCCCCGTGCGGAAATCGAGACGCACCGTCTCGCCGCCGAACGTCAGCTCCGCCACGTCGCCGCGCCACGGAATCCGCACGAACGGGCTTTTCACGCTCCAGTCGATCTTCTTCACGTAGGCCTCGCCGTCGATCGTGCTGCCGTCGGAGCCGTCAAGGACCATGTGGAAACGGTTGCCGTAGATGCCCGTGTAGTCAAGCGCGGACGGCGTGAGCGCGAACGCGGAAGCCTTGACCTTGGCGCGGAACTCCGCCTCGTCCTTGAAGTCGCAGGCGCGCGCGGTTTCCACGATCACCGGCGAGAACGCGTCCTCGCACACGAGGAAGCTGCCCTGCTTCTCGCACTTCATCTTCTCCTTCGGCCCGGCCTTCACGAGCCGCGCGCCGCCGCGCACGACGCGCACCGCGCTGTACGCGCCGCCACAGCGCGTGAAGTACCAGTCGCCGTCCCTCTGCACGCGGTCCACTCCGCCGGCGGCGGACAGCCAGACGCGCATCGCGCCGGTCTGCCCGGCGTGCCTGTTCCGCTGGGTGACCAGCGTGCCCTTGCGCTGCATCGACCACAGGCTGTTGAAGTTGATGTGCGGTTCGGTCGCGCCGATCGTGTGCATCCCGGCCGGCGCCGGAATCGGCAGGAGCTGCGCGTCCCTCGGCCCGTACACCACGCCGTGGAAGCGGTTCTGGGAACTGATCAGGCACCAGCTCCGCCCCGGCGCCTGCGGGTACATCTGCGTGCCCACGATGAAGTCGGGCGTCGCGTAGGTGTAGCGGTAGATGCGCCCCCATTCGGGATCGGGACGGTAGTGCGGATACCGGTCCGAGGGAAGCGTCCAGCCGAGCGGGCGCATCTCGACCTCGTACACGCCGCGCGCCGCCGCGTCCGCCGCGATCCTGCCGATGAGCGGATGCGGCCTGTAGGGGCTGTCCAGGCAGATGTAGTCCATCTCCGTCGGCTTGCGGTCGTACTGGGGATTCAGCCCGAAATACCAGTAGGCCCACGCGCCGGCCTCGGAAGCCGTGTCGCGCGCGTTGGTCGGATAGACGCGCGACATCCCGCCGCCGGCCGCGCCGTCGATCTGCTCCTGCGCCCACAGCGCCCAGAAAAGGTCGATGAAGTTGCGCGCGACCCTGCGCGTGTCTGGATTGTCGGACATGTCGTGGAGCGGATACACGTTTTTGACCGTGTGTATGCCGTACACCCGGCTCTGCGCCTCGATGAACATCGACCTCCCGGCGCGCTCGCGCATCCACGCCACGAAGAAACGCTCCCAGGCCGCGTAGTGCGCGTGCAGCGTGCCTCCGTCCTTGAGTCTGCGCGCGCCGAACGCGGGATCCGCCTTGAGCAGCAGGTGCATCAGCTGCCACAGCGCGGAATTGCGCTGGACGTGGTGGTTTTCGCTTTCGTACACGCGCCACGTCTTCGTGCCGTCGCATTCCGCGTCGGCGAGCCGCGACATGTCGTAGCAGTAGCCGAACGCCATCTCCCTGAACGCGGCCTCCGTTTCCGGCGCAAGCCTGCCTGCCGCCACGTCGCCCTTCGCCCCGTAATGCAGCACGATGCGGCAGAGGTCGCCGATGTTCCAGTAGAAGGAATCGCGGTCGTTGCGCACGTCCTTGTTCGCGATGTAGAAGCGGCAGTTCTCCAGCAGCTTTGCGTTGGCGAGACCGTAGAAGTTCGTCTCGGAGTTGTGGAACACCCTCGCCGCGAAGAGGATGATCTCGCGGGAATAGCCGCGCGCGACGCGCGGATGGCCGTGGAAGACCGGCGGGGAGACGGGCACGTTGCCGTACGGCTCTCCCCGGCGCGCGTTCCATGCCGCCTCGAAGCGCGCGTCGACGGACGCGGCCCCCTGCGCCGCCAGCGCGAATCCGGCGGCAAGAACGAGTAGACGGTTCATTTGCATCCCTGTCATGGCGCCCGCAGTCGCTACTTGACTATGATCATGAGGCCGGCGGTCTGGATGTCGATCTGCGCCGTGCGCGTGGTGTTGTCCGCGAACGTAAGCGTGACCGTCCACACGCCTCTTGCGTTGAACGTGAACGCCCTCGCGCCGTTGCCGCCGGGAAGGTCGTCCCACGTAGTCGCCTCAAGGCCGGAACCCTCCGGCGGCGTGAACGTGATCGTCGCCGCCTTCGAGAGGTCGCCAGCCCAGTCGTCGCCTGAGTAGGCAATAGGCGGAACTTCGCTCTTTTTCAGCTTGCGGTCGGGGCCGGTCTGCGCCGCATCGGCGATGAAGCCCGTTCCTGCGGAGGTCTCCGCAAGCGTCCCCCCGTCGTCGAAGACCGCCCAGGCAATGCCGATTCGTGCCTGTGCACCGTTTGAGTTCGTAAGAGACCAGATGCCGCCTGCGTTTATCGGGCCGCCCGCCCCCTGCGGCAAATCGACCGTGCCATCAGATGCAGGGCTTGACACGACCGCCGTTGCCACGCCGCTTGGCGAGGTCGCCGTCACCGTCTCGCTCGCAGCATACGTGGCGGGCATGAGCGACGACAGTTCCGCCGCCGACATCACCGCGTATGTCGCATCGGCACTAGACCATACTCTGAAAGTCGCAGCGCTTTCCGTCTCTGCAAGCAGCGTCCCGTCGTCCGCCGCCGCAGTCAACGCCGCCGCGACCGCCGCGAGAATTGTTCCAAACCGTGTTCTCATTTGTCTGCTCCTTTGCGGTTGGCCGTTCAATCGACAATCATGGAGACGCGAAAACCTATGTAGGCATTCCTCTTCGTAGAGACAACGCCAGCCCTGTACGACGCATGAAAGCCCACAACCGACGACAGATCGGCCCAATTCTGTCCACCACGGAAACGTCGGGATGTCCCCGACGTCCAGGCAGGCGTGAATGCGTCCGTCCGCGCCTTCATATCGCCGTCCACCAAGTCGTCCAGACACCATTCCCAAACATTGCCAGCCGTGTCGTACAGGCCCCATGCGTTTGGCAGACGCGAACCGACGGCCACCGTTTTGGAGCCGCTGTTATCCTTGCATACGATATAATCCGTGTTGACCGTGTCGCCCCAGTAGTAGATCGTCGTCGCACCTGCGCGTTCCGCAATCTCGAACATCACCTCCGTTGGCAGATCGAAGTTATACCGGTTGCCCGTGATGTAGTTAAGCCTTTGAAAGAACGTACCAGAATTGGACGCGACCGTAGGAATAGAAGAGGTGGGCGCAGTGGTGGAAAGGCGCAAGTCATCCCACGAGACCTGCTCCACAGGACGATGTGTCACCTCGTTCCCTGCGGCGGACTTCTTGTTGTTGCTGTAGGACGGGTTCGAGCCGTAGAGCTTCTGATACTGGTACTGCGTGACGGGGAACACGCCGATGTAGTAGTCTTTTGCCGTCGTCCACGTCGCCGTGTTGTTCGCGTTGTTGCCGGACGAGTAGTTCGCGCTGTCGCCCGTGGGGTACGGTCCGCCGGCGGGCACCTTGCGCAGGACGAGTTTGTCTGTCTTGTGTGTCGCCGTGTTGTAGCGCTCGTTCGATGCTTCCTGCGTGGCGAGCAATCCTTCCCACGTGATGTTGCCGGAAGTCTTCGTGAGGTCGACAATCATGTAGTCGTCGCCGCTGGGATTATCGGCGGAAAGGAGTTTCGCAGTCATCGTGCAGGAATCCGACTTCACGCCGATAGGCAGCGTCCACGTGACGGTGTGCGTACCGTCGGACGCACTTGCGCCCACGTCGTGTACGCCGTCGATCAGGTATTCCGTCCCCGCGATATTCGCAGTGAACTCGATGCGGGCGAACACCCCTGCGGCAACGTCCTGTCCTCCGCTGACGGTGTACGTGATGTCCACCTTGTTGTTCCACGGCCAGCGCTGTACAACGCTGTCGATGGTAATGCTTGCGGCGTTCGCCGCAATTGCGCTTGCCGCGACTGCGGCGAAGGTAATCATTTTGTTCATGTTCATTGTTTGTTTTCCTTTCTGGTTTGTAAAATTGTGAAAACAAAATCACTACGCCGCCTCCGGCGCGGGGGCGGTTCCGCCAAGAATGCAAAAACGCCACGGCGCGGCGACCTGAAAGGCCGCGCGCGCCGCGTGTATGCATCAAAACTATCAGACAGGGTTAGACTATAATTGCCCCCCCCCCTGCAAAATTAGGCGGTTTTGCGCAGTTATGGCCAGTGCGTCCCTCATGCCATTTCCGCCTGGAGTTTCTTTACCTGCGCAAGCGAAAGACCGGAAAATCTTGCGATGTCCTTTACCGCGAGCATCCCGCTCTTGATCATCCGCTTGGCTGTCGCTATCATGGTCTCGCGCTTGCCTTCGGCTTTAATTTTTTCCATTGCTTTGCACATGATACGCCTCCCTTCTTCTGAATTCTTGAATTGACTGACTCGTTTCTTGAGAACGTCGAAATGCATTTCCGCCGCGTCGCGACAACGCAAATCATGCATCAATTTGCCTATCTCTGTTTCGCTTCGCGTCGCGCCATTCACGTAGACGATGTGCGTTCCATCGCGAAGTTCTAGACCATCATCTTTATCCATGCGATTAAACACGTATACATCCCTGCCACGTTTCATCACGTCGTTCTCGGTGATGAAGATGACATACGTGTCGCGCAGTTTGCCGAAGTCCTCGCCGGAATCAAGTGCGTTCGCGTCCATCAGCGCGGAGTTGTATCGCGCGCGCTTCGGCTCCGCGCCGTCTTTCGCACGCTGGATCTCGATGTCGTATTCCCTGTCCCTGGAATCCCGCGCGAACACGTCAAACCTGACACCGCGTCCCTGGAGGTTTTTGATAGGGTACTCGGTCTGCGACTTGACAACCTTCAAATCCTTCTTGCCGATGATGATCTGCAAAATCAGCTCGATGCACTCCGGCGCGTTCTCAAGGCACTTAGACATGAAGGTGTCGTCCATGAGCCGGAAGCCATCGATCAAGGCGAGGTACTCCGCCTTCATCGCGGACGCAGAACGCCGCGCCACCGCCTTTCGGGCGGCGGTATTCTGCGCTTTACGCGCTTCACTCTGCATACGGTTCGTCATGTTGTTTCATTCCTGTTTTCGCTCAAAACGGCAATGCCCCAAAGCGAAAGCGGTTCTATTATATCACAGATTCGCACTCCTCGGCGGAAGAAAACCGCAAAAACTTTCATTAAAGTGAATTGGAGATTCCCCAAATTTTTCCTGCCGACAAGGTCTTCCCACGCTAAACGAGAGGGCCATGAGACATAAGCGAAAAGAAAGCACTTTCGGTGCGGAGCGTTGCCGCCCCCTGACGCATGCGATCCGCGTCTCCGTGCGGTTGGCATCCTCGCTCCATGCCTTTTCCCGATCCCTTGCACGACACTTTTCCTCCCACTACCTGTGCTCGGTCCCGATTTGCCGCCATTACTACATGGATTTGCCGCCAAATTACAGACATTTGCCGCCAAATCTATGTCAATTTGGCGGAAAATTGCCCCCGTTCCCGCACGGCACTCACACCGTTCCCGCACGATGTCTCCGCCGTACCCGCACGACATCTTCGCCGTACCCGCACGACGCCCCTGCGCTTATCCCGCAGACGGAACAACCTTTCCTTCCTTGCCGAAGACAGGCAACGACTCGCGTCTCCCGTCCCTGTAGCCGGATTTTCACTTGCGGGGAAATGGGGATCGCCACTTCACACATTATTTGCAGGGGCATGACGATTTCCATGCCCGAAGAATTCTTATGGGGACAGTCCCCACACGTTTATGCTCGCCGCCACTGCGGCGACGCAGCCAGCCAACTTCTTGAACTGCATAGGCAGCTTCTTTTTTTCCTTGTCAATCTGATGAGCGCACTTTTTCAGGTCTTTCACTTCGCGGGCCGGCAGAGCGGGATGAAGAAGAGGTCGAGGCTCGTGCCCTTCTTCGGGTCGTTCTCGTAGCGGAACAGGCGCCAGAAGAACGAGGTCTTGCGGTAGCCGTCCTTCTTCTCGTCGCGCGTGATGAACGGGAACATGTCGGTCGTCGCATCGCCGTTGAGCTCCTCGCGGTGATAGAGCCGCCAGAAGAGCGCGCGCTTCGAGTAGTCGTGGCCCTTGAACTTCTCGTCGCGCGCAGACCACACGAGCCCGAACAGCGAGAGCGCCTCCTCCACTTCGCCGTCGAATACCTTCTCCTTCGTGTCGTAGTCGAAGTTCACCACGCGTTCCCGCTCGCCGCCGTAGAGCAGACGGTTGCCGAACTCGATCTTCTCGTTGAACGAGACCGTCCGGTTCTTTCCCTCGCGCCACAGCTTGCCGGCCGCGTTTTTGATGGATTCCAGACGCCACTTCCCGTAGCGCTTGGCGTTGTCTCCGCCGTCCATGTAGATGGTATGTTTCTGCCCCGCCGTCTCGAAGTTAAACTGGAGCGCCTCGCTGGCGCTACGGCCATCCACCCGGAACACATCGTTCGTGACGAACCCCTTCTTGCTCCAATCCCGTTCCTTGCGCACCTTCCCGACAATGGAACTGTCCAGTTTTTCGGCGTTCATCATGTTTTCAAGCTGCGGCAGGTCCTTGTCCGCGTTCCAGGAGACGAACGGGCCAAACCAGAATCCGGACGTGCTGCCTGTCGTGGTGCCGATGAACGGCGTCAACCACCAGTGATCGACGCTGTCGCCGGATGTCTTGCGCCCCGCCAGCAACGTCATGAAATCGCCGTCGCCGTCGCGGTAGTACAACGGGAACATCCACTCCGACCGGATGGTCCCGTTCGTCTCCGCGTTACGTCCGAAGAGACCCAGGAGCACGCGCGTCTCTTCAGGGGACATGACCCAGTGGTCGTGCTTGGAAGTCTCAGTCCTGTACCACGAAAGAAGCGGCGGGATGCAGGTCGTCTCGGTTTGGGCATTTCGATCCTTGTACTGGCAGTACGGCAACGAGTAGAAACCGTCCTGATCCTTGAACCACAGCGGGAACAGTCCGCTCTTCTTTTCACTGTATCCGCCGAGCGGTGAATAGAAGTACGACTTGCCGTGGTCATCCGTGCCACCACCTGTGAGGAGCGGCGGGATCATCCAGGATTCCGTTTCACCCGTTTTGTAGTTGAACGACTGCCACCAGATTGGCGTGACGAAATCAAGGTTATCCCAGTAGGCAAGCGGAAGAATCCATTTGCTTTCCCCGTTCCGTCCGAAGAGGGGCGTCACGAACAGGTCTTTACTGGTTTCGTACCAGAGCGGGAAGCACCACGAGCTGCGGAAGCCATTCGGGCCATTCCATTCGGCGCCTGCAAGGCCTGCCAGGATTTTGAGGTTTTCGCCGTTCTTGTCACGGCTGCCGCCCGTGAGGAGAGGCGGCACGAACCACCAGTCTCTCTCGCCCGCCGCGTTCCAGTGTCCGCACCAGAACCACGACGCAAACAGGCTGGGACTCTTGTACCAGATGGGAAACGTCCAGTGCGATTCCTTCGTCTGCCCGTAGATGGGCGTGACGAACGTCCCCTCGTTGTTGCCGTAGTAGAGCGGAACCAGCCACGACTCCGAGAACGATTCGCTTCCGGCACGTCCGGCGAGACCGAGCAGGTAGCGGTTGTCGTAAGCGCCCTTGACATCGGCGCCCCACGAGAGAAGCGGCGGCGCGCACCACCAGGAGTTCGTGCCCTTCCCGCCATCCGTGCCGCTTCCGCCGCACCAGAGCGGAGAGAGGAAATCTCCGCTGATGGAGGCATACAGCGGGATCAGCCAGCTGTCGCCGTGTTTGTTCAGACCAAAGAACGGAGTCACATAAGTCATTTCGTCGTCGTGGTAATAGATCGGCACGAGCCAATTCTCGCCGTTCTTCTTCGTACCGAAGAACGGCGTCACGAGCGTGACTTCGTCATCGTGGTAGTAGAGCGGCAGGAGCCAGTTGTCGCCGTTCTTCTTCGTACCGAAGAGCGGCGTCACGAGCGTGACTTCGTCGTCATGGTAGTAGATCGGCATGAGCCAGTCCCGTTCCTTGCTGTGGCTGAAGACCGGGAAGAGGGTGAAGGCGCTTCCGTCGATATCCCACCACGCAAGCGGAAAGAGCGTCAGGTAGTCGCCTTCCTCCCAAAAGAGCAGCGGAAAGAGCGAGTGAAAATCACGGTGGTTCCACACGATGGGGAAGACGTGAAAGTCATGCTCGCCCCAGAACACGGGGAAGACGCGCCCTTCGTGGCTCGCGGTGTCGTATTGTCCGATTGGCCAGAGGAAATTATGTTCCGAGCCGTAGTGCGAGTAGAAGGGACGAAACGCGAAATGATCATCCGAAAAGGAGAACATCGGCCAGAGCACGGAGCCCACCGGCTCGCGCCAGTAGGCGATTGGCCAGAGGTTCACGCGATCCTCGGGCTTGCCCGTATAGGTGACGTCGTGTCCTTCGTAGAACGGCGTCGACTTCATCTGGTCCGTCTTGCAACCGGCAAGCAGCATCGCGCCGGCCGCCAGACCCATCATCAGGGCGCACCGCGCCCCACTTCTCTTTTCATTCGCGCTCATCATGACAACTTCCTTTCTTTTTTATGAGAGATCTTCGCCTTCAGCGTTTCAACCACTTTCTCGTCGACCGCCTGCCGACCGATTTCGACCAGACGTCTGGCATTCCGGAAGTCGAGCGCCACGACATGCTCAACTGCAGGACAGATCAGCACGTCGGGTCCGTTGACCGCGAACTCGCGGCGCGTCAACTCGTAGTTCAGGATGCCGAAGGATTGCAGCAGCACGTCCTTGATGTGCAGCTTCTTGAACGGCTTGGCTTCCGCCGGATCAGCAAGGGGATTCACATCGACGGCAATGACCACATCCGCCCCCAGCGCGCGGCATACCGACACCGGCACCGGATTGACGAGACCCCCGTCGATGAGCACGCGCCCATCCCGCTCGACAGGACTGAACACGCCGGGAATCGCCATCGACGCGCGCACGGCCGAGATCAAATCCCCCTCCTGCATCACCACGGCCTCGCCCGTATTGAGATCCGTGGCCACCGCCGCAAACGGGATCGGCAAGTCGGAAAACCTCTCCGTCGCAATGATCTGCCGCAGCTTCTTCTCAACTTTCCGCCCGGCAATCAACGCTTTCATGGTGGGCAGGTCTAAGACCAACTCCGGCAGCTTCTTCCAGCTCGACATCTTGCACCACGTAATCGCCTCGTCCACGCGACCGGCGGCGATGGTCGCCCCCGCAATCGCGCCAATCGAGGTGCCCGCGATGCAGTGAATCGGGATTTCCAACTCCTGCAACCGCTGCCACACGCCGAGATGCGTGATTCCCCGCGCACCTCCGCTCCCCAATGCCAATCCGATTTTCATTCTTTTCCTCCTTCTTCTACTTCGGGGTGGCGGGCCTCTGTGCCCGCCTCCTCAAACACCGCCTTAAACTTCAAATAAAGGAACGCGCCCACGATCAGCAACGCGCCCACCGCCGCAAACACGCCCACGCGCCCGGGCGTGGACAGCGACGCCGTATCTACAAACAGCAGCTTCCCCACCGACAGCGCGAGCACGCCCAACCCCACGAGACGCGCCACCCTGACCCTACGCACAATGCCACTAGCAAGCAACGCCGACGCCACAACCGCCCACACGATCGTCACGAACCCGCCGCGCAGCACGGGCAGAAACTCGCGTCCGAAGAAATGGCTTTCAGCCGTCAGGATCACGAACGACATCGCCGCCGCCGTTCGATACGACAAACCGCGCAGCCAACCAACCCAAAACGCCCGCTCGCCCAGACGCCATCCGGCGAACGCCACCAAAGCCGGCACCGGCCACAGGTACTGCATGCGGTCGACCAGGTCGTACGCATATCCGCCGCCGACATTCTCCGCATTGATGGCAAAGTAAAAGAATCCCGCGAACGACATCACGACCGTCGCAAGGAATGCGGCCACCTGAAGCGTGCGGTCCTCGCTCCGTGCGCCAAGCTCGACAAGAAGCGCGGCGAAAAGGCAGAAGAGAAGCATGCTCGTCGCATTGTTCAAGCGCCACCAGTCAAAGCATGCCGTACCGAGCGCGAACGCCGCGCACACGCACGCGAACACGACGAACACCGGCGTGCCGCCCCACGCGCGGCGGCGGCTCAGAGCCGCCAGTACGGCGAACGCCACCGCCCATCCAAGATGGTGCAGCGCCCACGCGCCATGCCATGCGAAGTGGTTCTCGGCGATAGTACCCAACTTGCAGAGACAGAACACCCCAGCGATCGCGGCGGCGACCCAATAGCAGGGACGTACGTTCGCATTGCCTTCACGCACCGACGCCCGCACCGTGAGCGCAAGGAACAAAGCGTACTCAAGCGCATAGAACAGATACGCGACGGCCACATTGCACTGGCAGCATGAACCGCACTTCACCTGGGAGAAAAGCGCGGCAACGACAATCCCCGCAAATCCGTAGAGCGTCCACCCGCGCAAACACGCCACCGCGCATGTGCCAACGGACAGGAGGAACAGGTAAACGTGGAGCTGCACGTCGTGGTCCGTGAAGCTGCAGATCGTCGGAACGAGGAACCCGCCCACGAGCGCAAGCCCCGCAATCATCAGCGACATGAGCCGAACCGAAAGCGCTCCCGCCGTGATCGTGGCGACGAAAAGCCCCGCAAAAGCGACATGCCCCGACGCAATCACCGACGGCTTGAAGTAGCGATGCCCCAACCCAAACGACAGATACAGCGCCACCAGCCCCACCGCCGCGCATACCTCGCCGAGAATCGCATAGCGTTCGCTTTTCAGCTTCAGCCACGTGCCGAACACCGTTCCGATCACGCCCCACGCCATCATGCCGTAGACACGCTGGACCGGTCCGATCCATCCCTTGTCGATGGCCAGCACGAGGAAGTAGGCAATCGCCCCCACGAGCAGCACCGCGCCCACGCGCGTGAGCCAGCGCGTCGCGACGGCGAATTCCCGTGTTGTCCCCTTCGGCGCGAAGTCCCCGCGCACGCAGAACCAGTCCTCGAACTTCGCCCAGAAGATGTCGAAAGCACTCATTTCCGGTTCTACCGACTCAAGCGTGGCCTCTGGCAGAGGTTCTGGCTCTGGTAGAGGTTCTGGTATTGGTTCAGTCATCGGAGCAGGCACAGGCTCTGGTTCCTGTTGTACCTGTTCTTTTGGCGTTATCACCGCTGGCACATGTGGCGGCACCAACGGCTTGGCCACAGGCTCGGACGTGCTCTCGACGTTCGGCGCCGCCTCGACTTTGGCCTTGTCCTTCGTCTTTGCACGCGAATCGATCAGGATTCCCAACAGCATCTTGAGTTCCCGTATTTCCGCTGCGAGGCCAGAGACCTTTGCAAGTGTCACAAACGGCAACGCAATGAAAATGATAACCAATGCAATTCCAATAATCGCTCCCATCACTTTACTCCTTTCATTCTTTTACTTCACCTTTTCCTTCGAGGGCGTTGCGCCCGCCGCACCTCGTGCGAACTCCTCAATCTCCTTGAGATACCGTTCCGCGCCCATCACGAACACGAGATCGTTATGGTTCGCGTCCTCGACTGAAATGAAGCGCTTGGGCTCGTTCGCGAGCTCGAAGAGCTCCTTACCGTGTCGGTACGGGATAACCGAATCCTTCGTGCCGTGGATGATCAGCACGGGACACTTCACGTCCTTGATCATCTTGAGGTTCGGGAATGGATCGATCGGCAGAATGCGTATTCGCGTCACCACACGCGGCGCGGAAAGAAACGGCGCCTCCAAGACGAGTTTGCCCACCGGCTTCGTGGCGGCAAGCTCGGTCGCGGGACCACTGCCAATGGAAAAGCCATCGACGATGATGTCCTCGGGCTTGAAGCCGCGTTTTTCGATGAGCCAGTCATAGAGACGATGAACGTTCCGATAGCAGCCATCCTCGTCCGGCGAGCCGTCCGACAGCCCGTAGCTGGGATAGTCGACGCACGCGACCGTGAAGCCGCGCCGTGCGAGATACCGGAGCGCGAACAGCGAATTCGCGGCGTCTTCCGCGTTGCCGTGGCATCGCAGAATCGCCTTCTTGCCGCGCTCGGGTCCCAGCACGATCGCGGCGATCTTCACGCCGTTCGTCCCGATGTCCACGTACCCTTCAGTCGATTCGCCATATCCGCCCCTGCAGAATTCGGGGTGGAACATGAGCGAATTGATGCATCCCGTGCCGGTCAGCAGCGCAACGCCTACGACACAGGCCAGAATCCTCACGGATGATTTCACAACTGTTTTCAACATGGTTTTCCTCCTTTGGTTTATGCGTCTACCTACTCCAGCCACAGCTCGTTTTCTGCACAGACAAACAACGTCTGGGCCAGACTCCCGATGCCGTGGTGGAAAAACAGCTTTCCATAATGCGCGCCAACAACGCGCCCGTTTTCGGCAAAACGCGTCCGAAGCCGTAGGCAATAATAGGTCGATCTGTCAAATCCCTTTGTTCCCGTCGAACCGTCGCCATCCCAGTACCAGCAATAGACGGCAGGTTCCGGTTTGTCGTCAAAATGCACCGTGGCGGGGATTTGATACGCACCCGGCATGCCATCATACCAATTACACGTGTCGCGAAGGAAACCATTACCCTTCCCAACGGCTTCAATGCGAATGGTCTGCCGGTATGCCGCCTGAGGCTTTTTATCATCTTTGCATTCAAACGCCTTTGTCAACTTCAGATCGGGCGTTTTTCCCTTTCCGTATGGCGGCAGCCAATCGCCCTTCTCGCAGTCAAAGAACAGCTCAGCCGACTGCCATCGTAAGGAATCGGGAATTTCAATTACCGCCTTGACTTTCTCAACTGGCCGGATTTTCCTCTTCATGATGAAATCCAGAACTATTCTTCCGTCTTCGCCTGGTTGTTTCTCGTAGACGGAATGCCACGGACCGTCATATTCACGGTAATCATAGCATCCGTCCGCTGAAATCGTCACGAACTTCAACGCGACATGGTTCAACTTTGGAATGAAGATTTCGCCTTTTTCATCTGTCGTCTCACGTATGACGTCCTCAATATGGCTGCGCGTGCTCATGTTTGCGAAGAAACTCGCTCCAGAAACAGGCTTGCCCTCCGCATCGCGCACACGCAGGACAAAGCCATGGCGTGGTTGCGCCAGGTCGTATGGCAGGCAGCAAAGATCGACCACAGGCGATACGACCAATTCATCCACGGCAGCGACGGCGATTCCGGCTGGTACCGTTGCAAGTCCAACCGGCGGGATAATCACTCCGACATAAATCAACCCGAGCGACAATTCACCCGGTCCTTCCCGCGTCGCCTGGAAAATCTCCCCAGACCGTTCGGAGAACAGGCTGGCAAATGTCATCAATGGCAACATCATCGTAATCACTATCATCAGGCGTTTCATTTTCATTCCTCCTCAACTCTTTGCGGCGTATGTCCTTCGCCCTTCTTCTCGGCATTGCGGGGTTTCGCGCCACTATGCTCCTGCCAAATTGGTCTCATAAATACTGAAAACTCCGCGCCGTTCTTTTCATCAGACTTGTAACAGAGTATTCTCAGCCATGATTCGTCAGGGATACCCCATTGAATGCGGTCAAAGCCTTCAACGCCACCCACTTTGCGTTCATAGTTGACAATCAAGAAATCCAGTCGGTCGCTCGTTCCATCTGCAAGCTTTTTGCGCGTAGTCCTGTCGTAATCCGACCATTTCTTTCTTTGGCGGGCCAGCGGTATGTAACACTGCTTGTGCTCGTGCGTTATGCGGTGGGTACCTCTGACGTTATGTCGACTATACGCAACGGATTCCTCCTCTCCCAACAGCAGAAACAATTTCTTTTTACGCTCGGAATGCCACCAATTGTCAGCGCCATCCGGCAGCCGGTCCTCGTCAAGCAATGCGAGCCGGTTGTCGTACTCCAAATCATTCTTGCGGTACCAGACGGGGAAGAGCCATTCGCCCTCGGACGTGCCAGACTTCACGCCCATGAGCGGCGTGATGCATAAGTTGGTAACGGAATTGTGAACCTCACGACCCGTCATAAGTATCTTAAACGTTCCACTGTCGCTCCACGAAAAAAGCGGCGACGCAAATTCCTTGCCCGGCTCCATGTACGTAAGCAGCGTCGGTATGAGAACATGCTCCACTCCGTTTGTGGTCGAATCCCATGTTCCCAGCAGACCATACGGCCCCAGAATACTGGTCTTTCTTTCACCTTTGGAATACCTCAGAAACACCGGGAAAGCGAATACGTCTATTTCCCCGTTGTGACTCTCCATCAGCGCGCACCCGCCCGCCATGGACGCTACAAGCATTATGGCAAACGCCTTTTTCATTGATTGTACCACTCATTCAGTTTTGCGTTGAACTCGAGGCGCGTGCCCTGCGCCCATTCTTTCACGCGGTCAGTAATATCCTCAACGTGCATCGTCACGCGGCGGCGCGGGACGAATGGCGACCAGAAGAACCAGAGCAGGACGCGGTTGCGCTAGGTCGTATGGCAGGCAGCACAGATCGACCACAGGTGATACGACCAATTCATCTACGGCAGCGACAGCAATTCCGGCAGGTACCGTTGCAATTCCAACCGGCGGGATAAACACTCCGACATAAATCAACCCGAGTGCCAATTCACCCGCTCCTTCCCGCGTCGCCTGGAAAATCTCCCCAGATCGTTCGGAGAACAGGCTGGCTGGTGTCATCAGCGGCACCATCATCGCAATCACGATCATTAGACGTTTCATTTCTGCTCCTCCTTTAGAATTCCTGTGTCGAGCCTATTTGAACGACCAACCCACGAGCGGCGTGACGAAATTGTTGTGGTAATTCAAAGCTCCAAGCTGGAAACAATCGGAATCATCGGCAGTGTTTATGAAGCCTATTTGCAGATATCTGCCTTTGATACTATAGTTGAACACACCTAGCTGCACCCCTGCTCCACTGTTTAGCCCGCCGGCACAAATCACCAACGGCCCGTTGTAAAGTCCAACTTGCAGCGCCCCGCCGCCTTTGTTCTTGATATTGAAAAGCCCGAACTGCGCACCATGGCAGTAGTCCATAATGTTGAATACACCAGTCTGCATGCCCAAGCCATACTGTGCGACATTGCATTCTATGCCATTGATTGCGCCAACTTGCAAACCCATGCCATCGCCAAATCCATTTACGGCACCAGACTGCAGCGCGCAACATTCCTCGGCGAAACTCAATAACCCCGCCTGCACACCATACATCGACTTGGCGGATCCGGCGACAAGATTTATCTGCGCACCATACACGGATCGGTTCCCGCCAAGATGCAATCCGCCAAGTGACAGTCCAGCGACATTCCAGTCGCGCGGCGGAATAGCGATCACGTGCGCGTTCGTGCGTCCCAACGTCCATATATCAACCGCAAGCGGTGTCCATCCGACTGTATCGCTACCCTCGTCGGCATACGCAGTGGGACACCACGCCTGTCCACGTACCCTTCGGTCGATTCGCCATATCCGCCCCTGCAAAATCGGGGTGGAACATGAGCGAATTGATGCATCCCATCCCTGTCAGCAACGCGACGACTGCGACGCAGGCCAGAATCCTCCCGGATGATTTCATAACAGTTTTCAGCATGATTGTTCCTCCTTAAATTTGTACGTCTACCTATTCCAACCACAGTTCGTTTTCTGCACGGACAAACACTGTTTGGGCCGTGCTCCCGATGCCATGCTGGAAACACAGTTTCCCGTAATGCGCGCCAATGACGCTCCCGTCTTCTGCAAAGCGAGCCCGCAGCCTCAGGCAGTAATAGGTCGATGCGTCAAATCCCTTTGACCCCGTCGAGCCCTCACCATGCCAGTACCAACAATAAACGGCCGGTTCCGGTGTATCTTCAAATTGCGCCGTGGCGGGGATTTGATACGTACCCGGCATGCCATCATACCAATTGCATGTGCCACGAAGGAAACCATTTCCCTTCCCGACGGTTTCGATGCGGATTGTCTGCCAGTATGCCGCCTGAGGCTTTTTATCATCTTTGCATTCAAACGCCTTTGTCAACTTCAGATCGGGCGTTTTTCCCTTTCCGTATGGCGGCAGCCAATCGCCCTTTTCGCAGTCAAAGAACAACTCAGCCGACTGCCATCGTAAGGAATCGGGAATTTCAATTGCCGCCTTGACTTTCTCAACTCGACGGATTTTCCTCTTCATGACGAAATCCAATACGATTCTCCCGTCTTCGCCAGGTTGTTTCTCGTAGACGCAATGCCACGGGCCGTCATATT